>Ga0181530_10000969_pt1 | contig 36620 bp, 25 predicted proteins | sample PEATcosm2014_Bin_42_FD_119769 | JGI IMG/M metagenome (GOLD analysis project Ga0181530, IMG submission 119769) | Peatland microbial communities from MTU Mesocosm Facility, Houghton, MI, USA - PEATcosm2014_Bin10_60_metaG | ecosystem: Environmental > Terrestrial > Soil > Wetlands > Peat | place...
CCCGTTTTGCGGCAAATCGGCGCAAGTGCCTTTCCATGAACAACTTACAACTAATTGCGAATTTTCGTAATCAAGGCCAATCAAGCCTAATCAAGCCTAATCGTGTTATTTTATGTCGAGATGCGCCCCCCCGGGCGCGGAAAGTTATTCACATCGCCGGGTGCAATTTATTCACCGATCCTCCCAAAGTGCTCTGCCGCAAGGCCAAAGGCCCGCTTTTCCGGGGAAAAACCCGCCGATAACTTTTTTCAAGAAAATGCTTGCAACCACCATATATGGTGCTACGCTCCACCCCGCCCCACTAAATGTGGGCTGTTGGCGGACGTTTGCCGCCGATGGTTGTCTCGCAAATACTGATTTAAATATGATGCCGGCTTATGATCGCTCCACCTGATCAAGTTCAATCGCCTGCCAATCCTCAGGCCCATCAGCGCGCCAAGACGCCTTCCACTCGCCGTCCGGCCGCCTCCGCCCATTTCCTTCCCATCGAACGGGTTTTCAGCGACGCCAATACCAAGCCCTTCGACCAGATCGAATGGGACAGGCGCACGGCGGAAATCACCGACGACATCGGCCAGATCATCTTCCGTCAGGAAAACGTCGAGGTCCCCAAGTCCTGGTCCGAACTGGCCGCCAAGGTCGTCGTCTCCAAGTACTTTTACGGCGAACAAAACACCGGCGAACGCGAAACCTCCGTCCGCCAGCTCATCCACCGCGTCTGCCGCACCATTGCCGACTGGGGCATTGCCGACGGCTATTTTGACCAGGCTGGCGGGGAATTGTTTTACGATGAGTTGACCTGGCTCTGCGTCAACCAATACGGCGCCTTCAATTCGCCCGTTTGGTTCAACGTCGGCCTGTTCCATCAATACGGCGTCGGCCAAACCTCCGCCCGCGGCGGCTGGTTCACCGATCCCCAGACCGGCCAGCCCGAACGCGCCCGCACCCAATACGAATATCCCCAGGGCAGCGCATGCTTCATCCAGTCCGTGGACGACAACATGGAAAGCATCATGCGCCTGGCCCACAGCGAAGCCATGCTCTTCAAATACGGCTCCGGCACCGGCACCGACCTCACCCCTATCCGCTCCAGCAAGGAAAAACTCAGCGGCGGCGGTCGCCCCAGCGGCCCGCTCTCCTTCCTCAAAGTCTATGACCAGGTCGCCAACGTCGTCAAATCCGGCGGCAAAACCCGCCGCGCCGCCAAGATGAACACCTTGCGCGACTGGCACGGCGACATCGAAGAATTCATTGACGCAAAACAAAAAGAGGAAAAAAAAGCCTGGGCCTTGATCGAACAAGGTTACGACGGCTCCTACAACGGCGACGCCTACGGCAGCGTCATGTACCAAAACGAAAACCTCTCCGTCCGCGTCAGCGACCCATTCATGCAGGCCGCCATCGAAGGCAAAGAATGGTGGACCCGCCGCGTCACCGACGGCACTCCCCTCCAGAAAAAAGACGCCGCCGCCCTCCTGCGCAAAATCGCCGAAGGCGCCTGGATTTGCGGCGACCCCGGCCTGCAATACGACGGCGCCATCCAGAAATGGCACACCTGCAAGGGCACCGAGCCGATCCACTCCACCAACCCCTGCTCCGAATACGTCTTCATCAACAACACCGCCTGCAATCTCGCTTCCCTCAACCTGATGAAATTCAAGCGCGACGACGGTATGTTTGACATCGCCCGCTTCAAGGCCGCCGTCCGCCTGTTCATCACCGCCCAGGAAATTGTGGTTGACAACGCCAGCTATCCCACCAGGGACATCGCCCTCAACTCCCACATCTTCCGCACCCTCGGCCTCGGCTACGCCAACCTCGGCTCCCTTATCATGAGTTACGGCCTCCCCTACGATTCCGACGAAGGCCGCGCCCTCGCCGGCGCTGTCACCGCCATCATGACCGGCCACGCCTACGAGCAATCCGCCCAATTGGCATCCGTCCTGGGCCCCTTCCAGGGCTACCGCGACGCCCGTTGCGCCCATGTCTCCCAGCCGCTTGGACCCGACAACGTCGCCTCCACTCTCGACGTCATCCGCCTCCATCGCCAGGCCGTCGAAGACATCCAGACCAGCAGCGAATTCGCCTACCTCAAGGACGAGGCACGCCAGACCTGGACCCGCGCCCTGGAGCGCGGCCAGGAATCCGGCTTCCGCAACGCCCAGGTCACCGTTCTCGCCCCCACCGGCACCATCGCCTTCCTCATGGATTGCGACACCACCGGCGTCGAGCCGGACATCGCGCTTGTAAAATATAAATTGCTCGCCGGCGGCGGCAGCCTCAAAATCGTCAACCGCGGCGTCGCCGACGCCCTTCGCCGCCTCCATTACTCCGAACCGGAAATCGCCGCCATCACCGCCCATGTCGCCAAATTCGACACCATCGAGGACGTTGAGGAAAACGGCGCGCCCGTCCCCTCCGGCCTCAAGCCGGAGCACCTGCAAATATTCGATTGCGCTTTCAAGGCCAATCGCGGCCTCCGCAGCATCAGCTACCCGGCCCACCTCAAAATGATGGCCGCCGCGCAACCCTTCATCAGCGGCGCCATTTCCAAGACCGTCAACCTGCCCCACAACTGCACCGTAGAAGACATCCAGGACGCCTACGTCCAGGCCTGGAAAATGGGCCTCAAATGCGTCGCCGTCTATCGCGACGGCTCCAAACGCTCCCAGCCCCTCAACACCCAGAAAACCAACGAAGGCGGCCAGTCCGCCCTCGAGCGCATCAAGGAACTGGAAACCGAGATCGCCAAACTCCAGGCCCAAACCGGCCAGCCCCTCCGCCGCCGCCTGCCCGACACCCGCGGCGCTGTCACTCATAAATTCGAGGTCGCCGGCCACGAAGGCTACCTCACCGTCGGGCTTTTCGAGAACGGACAGCCCGGCGAACTGTTCATCACCATGGCCAAGGAAGGCTCCACCATCGGCGGCCTCATGGACAGCATCGGCACCCTGACCAGCCTGGCGTTGCAATACGGCGTGCCCCTCGAAGCCCTCATCAAAAAATTCGCCCACCAGCGTTTCGAGCCGTCCGGCTACACCAAGAACCCCCAAATCCGCAACGCCTCCTCCATTATTGACTACGTCTTTCGCTGGCTGGGCTGCCAGTTTGTTCCCGGCTTTCCCGAAGCCGGCGCGGGCGCGCGCGCCCAGACCGAAATGCAAATGCCCGGCCTCGAACAAGAGGTCAAAAAAAAAATAAACCGCCCGGTCCCTGACCTGCCGGTGTCCGACGACACCGAGCTTGTTACCGCCCCGGGCCGGAATTTCGCAGCCCAAGACGAAACCAATGGAAACGGCAATGGCCACTCCCCAGCCCCATCCGCCGTGCGGACGCTGGACCCCTTAAGCCAGAGCCTTGCCCATTTCCAGCAAGACGCCCCGACCTGTCCCCAATGCGGCCACGTCGCCGTCCGCAACGGCGCCTGCTTCAAGTGCCTCAACTGCGGCGAAAGCCTGGGCTGCTCATAACTCTTCACCATGCCCAAAAAGAAGTCAGATGAATCGCACGTAGTCCTTTACCACACCCCCGACGGGAAAGTGACTGTGGGCGTGACGTTTGCGCGGGAGAATTTTTGGATGACGCAAAAGGCAATGACTGAAATGTTTGGGGTGAACAAGTCAGCCATCAGCAAGCATTTGAAGAACATCTTTGATTCCGGTGAATTGGTCGAAAATTCAGTTGTTTCCACTTTGGAAACAACTGCCGCCGAGGCAAAATCAATCCCGTCCACTCGGATCAGCAGGTGCTCCCCATGCCGGGGAAATCTCGCACGAAATGGCCGTGGCGAAGGCGCATGCGGAATTCGAGAAATACCGGGTGAAACTGGACGTGGAATACATCTCGGACTTCGACAACGCGCTGGCGCTACACCTGAAAGGGAAAGGCGAACCATGAACCAGCACGTCAACGCCGTTGCCGGACGCCTCAACTTGGGGCAACCCGCGTTCTTGTCGAACCGCTGGGCTCATCAGTGAAGTAAAACAACTATGCTCCCGCCAGAGACAATTTCCGCGCTGCAAGGATTCGGATATGGGATCGCGCAGAATCTAATCGCCAGCCTCATAGTTGAAGGGAAGAAGCTCAAGGATGACAGGAAAGCTCACGAAAGAGCTGCGCTGCTCGAAAGTTATGAACATTCAAAGCCCCTTGAAGAGCGAATCGCACAAAAGGTCTGCGAAGGGCTTCGTAATCTTAATCTCGAAAAGCAACAATTTGAACTGCTGCTTCCTTTGGCATCAGACTCGATGATTGGTGGCGAACTAGCACGACAGATTCTGGCGGATAGATATTCGTCTGAGGAAATGGCGAAGCTAATCGTTGCGTCTGCGCCATCCGCCAAATCCATCGAGAGCGAAGCAGTGAGGCTGGCCTCCCTCTTAGTTGGGGCGATTCAGAGCGCAATTGCTGATGATCCACACCTTTGCAGAACCAAGACGTTACAGTTTCAATCGAACATCAGCTATCAGTTTGCAGAAGTGAAAGCGGAGACTGCGAAAACTCGCGAAGCAGTCCAAGAAACGGGGCAGCATTTTATCCAAGCTCTTGCGTCCGGAGTTCAGAAACTAGAAGCGACCCTGAAATTGCTTTCTGACAAAACAACTGAGCCCGAAACTCGTGAACGGATTTACTACGACCGGGTCGATCAAGCGCGCAAGCTTCTGGTAGCGGGAAAGTACAAAACGGCGCGCGGGATGTTGGAGGCCTTGCGCAAAGAAATTGACAAATTGGATACATCGAAATCATTGCTGTTCAGAATCGCCACGAATATCGGATGCTGCGCGATTCAATTGGACGACCGGGAGACGGCTATTCGGGAAATAGAGCTCGCATTTCAGATCGATCCAGAAAACCCCAAAGCCGTGGCTAACCTTGCGGCAATTACCCTTCTTAAAGGGCAACCAGAGCAATCGCTTCGGTTGGCGGTGAAAGCGCGACAACTGACTCCAAAAGATTCAATCGCTACAGCGAATTACATTCAGGCATTGTTTGCCTTGGGACGTGAAGGCGAATTGGAACGATTAATTGCTGAAGAACGGTGGATTGAAACGGACGCGAACTGTTGCTTTGCGATTGGATCGCTTTTCTTCAACAAAGGCAGATTCGCCGATGCGGAACGCTTCTTCCGATTGGGGTTGGGAGCAGACCCAACTGAACCTCGCCTCCTCATGAACCTTGCGCATTCCCTTGTCTGCCCAATTCAAACTGCTTTGCGCGACCAAACAATTCTTGATTGGAAGTTTCCTCCGGAGGCAATACCCAAGTTACAAGAGGCGGAAGCGCTGATTACAAGGGCCATCGCGGCTGAAGACGAAATTGAAGGACGCCGTCTCTTTGGCTTCGCTCACACTCTCCGCGCCGATGTTCGCCGTATGCTGGGTAATGAGGCTGGCGCAATCTCCGACTGCGAAATCGCGTTACATGTGGGATCTGACGACGAAACCGCACTCGCCATCAAGGGCCTCGCTTATTTGCACGCTGGTAAACCAAACGAAGCCATCACATCATTTGAAGAGATTCACAGCGCCGATGCCCGGCGCAATATCCTAATCCCTCTTGCAACAGCGTACAATGCCGCCAAGCAACCTGAGAAGGTTGTAAGCCTTTTAACGCCACATTGGGTCGCCTCTCCGAGCCAGCCGAATCAAATCAAATTTGCGGATCAGTTGCTTTGGGCATATAGCCGACTTCAGGAAGACGTGCCCGCCAAGGAGGTCATCAATAGGCTCGAGACTGATTGGCCCAAAAATCCCGAAGCCTTATCCGCGGCTGGCAGTTATCACGCGCAGATTGGCAAGACCGATGAAGCCATTGCGCTTTTTACTGAGTCTTTGGCATACGCTACTGGCCCACTGCGGGATTTCATCGCTCTCCAACTTGGCGATTTGCACTACAGAAAAGACGATTTCGCTAAGGCGGCTGAACTCTATGAGTCCGTTGCGGATCTGACGACGGACAACGAACTCGCAAGAAAATACCTGGTGTGTCTGTACAATTCCGGTCCACACAAGGAGGCGTTGACGTTAGCCAGTCGACTTCGCGCTAAGGGCGAACCTCTGCTCGTTGTGAGTCAAATCGAAGCGAACATTTTGGCTGAGATCGGAGATCTGAAAACGGCTCAGCAGATCATGGAGCGCCTCTCGCAACTCCATCCGAGACTTTTTACGTTCAGGATCGCCGCTGTTGAATTTGCAATGCGGCGCGGACGCCACGAGGAAGCGCGTCTTCTCCTGGAACAAGTTCCTTATGAAGGGATCAGGACCGAGGCAAACCTGTTATTGCGCGTTGCGCAACTTCGTGCGGTGCTTGGAATGGGGAGAGTTCTTCAGTACGTTTACCAGGCTCGACGAGTCGGGTTTGCTTCTCCCGAAATTCACGCGGCATATATATGGTTATTTGTCAGCCGTGAGCAAGTGGATCAGATCGATTTAACGAAGGAAGCTATCGATGGAGACTGCGGTGTAATTTTGCAGATTGGAAACGCTGCCCATGCATACACGATTGTATGCGAACCGGACTTACATCCTGACAGAGGGGAAATCACAGCAGAGCGAGCAAAGGCAATGAAGTTAATTGGTCGAAGGAAGGGCGAGCGTTTCATCTTCGACAAAGATGCTTTTGGCAATGATATTGAGTGCATTGTTACTGAGGTGCAGAGTAAATATGCGCGCGCCTTTCAAGAGACATTAAAGATATTTCCAACACTCTTTCCCGGAGATCGCACGCTGCAAGGTGTAAACGCCCCTTACGAGAAATTGCGGGAGGGGATCTGCCGACAGCTTGACGAGCAACAGAATGCGTTTCGCAGGGCGGCCAGCTTTTACGAGGTTAAGCAGGCGACATTCGAAGCATTGGCCGGCGTGCTGCATTGCCCGCCGATTGAACTTTGGGGAATGTTGACCGGAGGTCGGTACTGCACGTTTGCGAATTTCTCTGGCTCACGCCCCGACGCAGAAGCCGAATCAGCAACCGCTGCCCAATCAGATTCAATTCTGCTCGAACTCACTGCAGTACTTACGTTCGGGCAGCTCGGTTTATTGGAACGATTGGCGCAGCGGTATAAGCTGTTTACAACTCAGCCTGTTATTGACACCGTATTGGAGGCTTTTGCCAAGATCGCTCTATCGAAGCCGGGCATGACTGTCGGCAAGGATGGCGACAATTACATACGCCATGAAAGGACCACCGAACAACTTGAAGCAAATAGGAAGTTTCTCGAACGCCTCCTAAAATTTTTAAGCGAAAGTGTCTCGCCATTGCCCGTGCCTTCGCTCTTGGAAAAAGATGGCGTTACAGACGGATTGCGCGACATCCTTGGTCCAATCTCAATTGCTTCCATCTTTGCAGCTCGGGCAGAAAACATACCCTTACACTCCGAGGACCAGATGTTGCGCGCTCTCGCACGAAACGAGTGGAGAATTTGCGGAATGTCAGTGCAGCCGATTCTGCACGAACTCGTGGTAAAGAACATCCTCACAAGAGATGAGTGTGTCGAAGCAACGGCAAAACTATTTTTCATGAACTATACCGTGGTTCTGATTGGTGCAGACAATCTAATATGGACGATTCAAAAGGTGCAGTACAAGATCACAGACGAGCTGAGGAAAATGCTCGCAGTATTCCACGGCCCTCAATGCACGTTCGAGTCAGCCGTGGAAGTCCTTTCGGAGACCACAAAGCGACTCTGGATCGAAAGCTCGCTGTATCACCTGAAGATTGATTTGCTTGATGCGATTTTGGATGCACTTGGAACCAACCGACCGACGAAGCAGGTGGCGCAGTATTTCACGACCGCGATCAAATTGAAGTTGTTTTTAGTTCCAAATGCGGCGAATGCAATTGCACACCGCGTAAATTTGTGGAAGGAGAGAAAGCTCGGACGTGGTGGAATTATTTTGCCGCCCCATTATCGCCCTCAATGACTATAAAGGGTCAGTTAATGGTATTGCCATATTTGGGGGCATGGCTGGTTGCTCTGAATTCCATGTCATGCACTCGGCACCAACGGCAATATCTCAATACCATTGACTGAGCACAGGCGTTCGTTAAGTCAGGACGCAGTTGACGGGCTTGGCAACCGGCCTGTTTTAAGGAGTCTTTAAGACGTGAAAGATTGGGACACCCTGACGGTTTCAAAGGTTGGCCAGAGCACCCTGCCCAAATGGTGGCGGGATGCTTCCGGCTTGTCCGAGGGGGGCCTTGTTGAAGTTCGCCCGATGCGGGACGGCAAGAACAGCATCGTGCTGACCCCGAAACCGGCGAAGCGGCGCGGAGCCGTGGGATTATTTGAACTGTTTTCCAACTGTCCGGCGCCCATCCCTCTGCCCGGGCGACATCAACTCCCATTCAAGTGAGCTTCCACCGAAAGCGCCGAGGACCCTAAAGCAAATAGGTTGCTCGACGTTATCAGTGGAATTCCGCAGTCGGGATCAGGGGTTGCGTCTTCATCCGTGTAATCCGTGTAAACCGTGGTAATTCCCCCTGCCCTCACTCCGGTCACCCACGCACCACGCGCTTCCATGCCAGCTTGGATTTCTTGAGGCTGAGGAGCAGCGCCACTTTCAGGTCGGTGGGGTTCACGTCATTCCTCATGTTTCATACCAACGGAGTAAACCACGGATTACGCGGATTACACGGATGTTTTGCTGCGCGCCTGATGGCGCGATGGAGCGATTGCCGCAAGCGGAGGAAAGCAGATCAATCCACTAAAATCGTCGAGGAACCAGCAAATAGCCCCGGCCGCCGCGCGTGGGCGCCGGTTCATTCACTGAGCAGTTCCGCAACGAGGCTCTTGTAGCCTTTGGCCTTCAGCGCCAGGACCAGCTTTTGATCCTCTTCTGCACGGGTCTTGCCGCTGTTGAAGCGGGCGTCACTTTGCGCTTCGGGCGTCAGCATCTTCCAATTGCCGGTCGCCACGTCAACCAGAAGGCCTTTCAGCCGGATCCGCATCTGCTCCTTTTGATCGGGCACAAAGGAGCCGACGACGGGAATCCACGACACGACCTTGCCCTCCTTGTCCTGTTGCGCCGTCTCCAACACCCCCCAGTAGCATAATATGTAGCGATACCCGCCCTGGGCGGCGCGAAGCCGCAGCGATGCGGCCATGCTTGATTTTTCCGCCGGCGGGACTCCCGAAAATGGCGCGACGGAAAAGGAAAGCCCCGCGGCATCCATCATGTCATTGTCGGGCACCATGGCGCCGGATTGAATAAGGATCAGTTTGTCGCCCCGCTTGAGCGTGGGAGCCGTCGCGGATTCGAGCGCCTGGACGATGTTGGCTTGCGTGGCTTCCTGGGCAGGGGCCGCGCCCAGGATATCGAATTCGCTCAACTCGCCCCGGTACGTCGGGCCGCCGCCACCCCAGCCATAAGCTCCATCATAGCCGGAATTTGAAATCGAGCGCGAGCGCGTCTCGCACCCAACGAGGAGCAACACAGAGACACAAACCAGGGGACAAAAAAGCTTATTCATATATCCTTCAGACCGCTCAAGCTTACGAGCGTTCATTTCCCACCGTAGAAGGCGGCGATGGTTTCACACACTTGGTCCACCGCCTCCAGCGCCATTTCACCGTGAATCGGCAACGACAGTATTTCTTTGACGGCTTGCTCGGTGCGGGGCAGGCGCGGCTGGGGGCCGAATCGGCCGGTGATCGCCGGTTGCTGATGGTTGGGCACCGGGTAGTGGATGCCTGTCTCGATTGCGTTCTCTTTGAGGAACTTTTGCAACTCATCGCGCCGCTCCGCGCGAACGACATATATATGATAGACCGCCTTCGCCCAGGGCCGTTCCGGCGGCGTCCGCACCAATCCGTGCAATCGCTCGTTGTAGCGCGCGGCGATGCGGCGGCGGTGCTCGTTGAAGTCGTCCAGGCGCCGGAGCATCACGCGCCCAATCGCGGCCTGGATTTCATTGAAGCGCACATTGAAGCCGGGGATTTCGTGGAGGTATTTGTCCTTGCGCCCGTGATTGCGCAACATCCGCACCCGCTCCGCCAGCGCGGCGTCGTTGGTGCAAAGGCAGCCGCCGTCGCCAAGCACCGTCAGATTCTTGGACGGAAAGAACGAGTAACCGCCGGCCAGCCCCATCGAGCCGACCCGCTTGCCCTTGTAATCCGCCCCGTGCGCCTGCGCGCAATCTTCCAGCACCCACAACTTGCGCCGCGCCGCGATGTCAAATATGCGGTCCAAATCCGCCGGATGCCCGTAAATATGAACGGGAATAATCCCGACCGTGCGCGGCGTCACCGCCGCCTCCACCGCGCCGGCGTCCAGGCAGAACGTGTCGTCAATATCCACGAACACCGGTTTCGCGCCGCAATGGATGAGCGGTTCCATCGTCGGAATCGCCGTATGCGAAGGGACGATCACCTCGTCGCCGGCCTTGAGACCCTGCGCAAGATGCATCATATAGACGATCATCGTCCATGAGGAGCCGAGCACGCAATGTTGCGTGCCGGCGTGCGCCGCCAATTCGGCTTCAAACGCCTGACATTCCTTGCCCAGGATATATTGGCCGGAGCGCAACGCCCTCAGCGCCGCCTCCTCGACTTCCGAGTTCACAAAACATTTTGACAGTGGTATTTTTTGCATAAATTCATTATCCGCGAATTACACGAATGAACGCCAATTGTTTTTCATTTTCAGTAATTCGCGAAAATTCGCGAGATTCGCGGTTGATCATTTCTTTAAATCGGGAGGCGGAGGCATCCTGTCCGTTTTCACAAGCCTCTTCCATTCCAGGCTCCGCCCGCCAAAGTTAATCAGCACCCCAACTTCAAGGCCCGAGGCCTTCAGATAATTGATCACTTGGGCGTCTTCACGCGACGTCAGCTTGTCCAGGGCCTTCAATTCAACGATAATCTTATCGAACACGACGATGTCGGCGAAAAAAGTCTTCTTGAGTTCCCGGCCCTTAAAACGGATGCGCATTTCCTTTTGAGCGACCGCGGGAATTCGTCGCTCCGCCAGTTCAATCTCCATGCATTCCTGGAACACTGGCTCTGAAGATCCTGGCCCCATTTCCCTGTGGACTTCCATCGCCGCCCCGATAATCGCATACACTTCGTCTTTGAGCATCAAGTCAACCATAAATATCTTCCTTTCAGTAATCATCCGCGAATTAAACGAATAAACGCGAATTATTCACGCAATTTCAGCAATTCGCGAAAATTCGCGAGATTCGCGGATTCATTTCATTTCAATTCCACCCGCTGCCCGCTCCGGGCCGATTGCAGGGCGGCATCCAGCACCCGCACCGCCTCGTATCCCGCCCAGCCGTCCGCCAGCGGCTTCTCCCGCGTCTGCGCCGACTTGACAAACGCCCGCAACTCCGCCAGCAGCGGCTCCTCCGGCGGACACTCGATCCGCGTCACCACCCCTTCCACCGCCTTCCAATCGCCGCCCTCGCGCAGATGCCGGTTCTCGTGCAGCTTGATTTTATATTGCGCCACGTTGTAATCGCAAACCGCGCCGCACTTTTCGCCCGCCACGATCACTTCGCGGAATTTCCCCGGATAAAAATAATCATTCTCCACCGTCGCCCAGGTCCGGCCGGCCGGCGTCTCGTATTCCAGCGAGAGCAGCGAAACATCCTCCATGCCGCGCCCCAGGAAATCGTGGTGAATGGCCAGCGCGCTGCGCGGCGTCGCGTCAAGAATATAATTGAACAAATCCACAAAATGAATCCCGTCGGCGAACATCACCCCGCTGTCGTTGCGCGGCCGTTTGAACCCGCCGAAATGCCCGCGCAAAATGTTGACCCGTCCGAATCTCCCCTGCCGCACCGCGTCGCGCAGCCATCGCGTCGCCGGATCGAACCGGAAAATGTGGCCCACCTGGAGAATGCGCCCCGTGGCATCCGCCAACTCCGCCAGTTGCCGGGACTCCTCCGGCAGCAGCGTGAGCGGCTTTTCGACAAACACATCCTTGCCCGCGAGGAGGAATTCGCGGCACAGCGCGAAGTGGCTCTGGGCCGGGGTGACGATCACCACCGCCTCCGCCTGCGCCGCAAATTGCCTGTAATCGCCGGTCAGATGCGAATCCGCGATGCCCAATTTCCGCGCGCTGTCCAGCCGTTTGGCGTCCAGTTCGCTGACGAACAATTCCACCGGCAGCGAATGGAGCACGCGCAAATGGTTGGCTCCCCAGCGCCCGACGCCGATCAATAGGAGTTTCATGATTTACGATTCAAAATCCACGGTTCACAATTCACCTTACATGGCCCTTTCCGGCAAGAACAATCCCCATCGGAAAAGAACATTGTCGCGAGGGGGGGACAGTTGCGAGGGCGGGACTTGTCAGTGGTGGAAGAATGGAGTACAGTCCCAAAGAGCTTGGGATGAAACTGAATAACAATCCGCCGCCGGATGTCCTGGCGGTTCGCATCACCAGCCAACGGCTGACTTTCGAGCTGGAGGACGGACGTTCTGTCGGCGTGCCCCTGGCGTTCTATCCCACGCTTCTACTGGCGACCCCCAAGGAACGCGCGGCTTATGAGATTTGTCACTCCTCGGTTCATTGGCCGAAACTGGATTGCGATATCAGTTCCGCATGTCTGTTGCACGGGGCGCGCGAAGCCCGGAGATACCCCGAAAATGCGTCGAAACGCAAAACCGAACCGGCGGCGGCTTGATTTGATCCCGTCGTCATGGCATGGGAGAAAGTCACGGCTCGACAGAGTCTCGCCCTGCCTCTCTCCGCCGTGACTGACCCACTACATGCGGTGCGCACGAATCCTAAATTCATTCGTCTGGCCCTCCGGTTGGCGCGGCGGGGTTATGGACGGACTTCGCCCAATCCCATGGTCGGCGCCGTGCTGGTCAAGGCCGGGAAAATCATCGGCCGGGGCTGGCATCGCCGCGCGGGTTTGCCGCATGCGGAAATCGAAGCCATTCGCGATGCCGAAAAACACGGACACAAATGCAAAGGCGCCACCCTCTACGTCACTCTGGAACCGTGTTGCACTCAGGGCCGCACGCCGCCTTGCACCGACGCCATCCGCGCCGCCGGCATCCGGCAGGTGGTGGCCGGCGCGACCGATCCCAATCCCCTGCACGCCGGACGCGGCTTCCGCATTCTCCGGCGCGCCGGCCTCTCTGTCACCAGCGGCGTCCTGGCCAGCGAATGCGGGCAACTCAACGAAGCGTTCCACCATTGGATCACGCGCCGCACCCCGTTTGTCACCCTCAAGGCCGCCATGTCGCTGGATGGAAAAATCGCCACCGTCACCGGCGAATCCAAATGGATCACGGGCGAAGAGGCGCGCGCCTTTGCGATGAGGCTGCGGGCCGGCGCGGACGCCGTTCTGGTTGGTGTCAATACCATAGTCAAGGACAATCCCGCCCTGACACTTCGCCTGCGCGGTTTTGCCGGCAAGTCCCTGCGCCGCCTCGTTTTGGACCCGCGCGGGCGGACGCCGCCCGCCGCCGGGATTTTATGCGGCGGCGCGGCGGATATGACCACGATTGTCGTGACGAAATCCGCCCCGCGCAAACGGCTGGCGGCGTTGCGGCGGCGCGCGCGGGTGCTGGTGGCGCCCGCCCGGCGCGGCCGGATTGACCTGCGCTGGCTGCTGAAAACCCTGGGCCGGGAAAACGTGGCCAGCCTCCTGGTGGAAGGCGGCGGCGAGACCAACGCGCTCTGGGCGCCGCTCTGCCATCGGGTCGTGTTCTTCTACGCCCCGATCATTCTGGGCGGACGCCGGGCGCCCACCGCCGTCGCGGGCGGGGGCGCACGGACGGTTGGCGGCAAGATCAGCCTGCGCGACATGCAATGGCGGCGGCTCGGCGGCGATTTATTGTTGATTGCCCGCGCGAACGGGTCAGAATAGCCGCCGGAGCAAACCCATGTTCACTGGAATTGTTGAAGAAAGCGGCCGTGTGCAATCCATCACGCCGGGCAAGGACGCGATCCGCCTGGCGGTGCGCGCGCTCGTGTGCGGGCGCGGCATGAAGGTTGGCGGGAGCCTGGCCGTCAATGGCTGCTGCCTGACGGTGGCCAAAATAAGCGGGAGCGGGCGCGGGCGGTTGCTGCAATTTGACTTGCTGGAGGAGACCTGGCAGCGGACCAATTTCCACAGCCTTCAACCCGGCGCCGCTGTGAATTTGGAGCGATCCGTGCGCGCCGGCGGCAGGATGGACGGCCATTTCGTCACCGGCCACATTGACGGCGTGGGAAAGATCCTCCGGTGGGAACGGTCCGGCCGCGACCACGTTCTGGACATCGGCGCGCCGCCGGACATCATGCGCTACATCGTCGTCAAAGGCTCCGTGGCGGTGGACGGAATCAGCCTGACGGTGGCGGGGGCGCGAGCGAAGAGTTTTCGCATCTGGATTATTCCGCACACGCTGGCGGTGACGGCGTTGCGCGAGCGCAAGCCAGGCGGCGAGGTGAATTTGGAGACCGACCTGCTGGGCAAATATGTGGAACGCTTTGTGATCACTGCTTCTTGAACATCCAATTGGTGTCCCCGTGCGGACAGATGTAGGCGACACGGCCGGCGGGGATCGTGAATTGGTGTCCGCCGGCGGTGATATAAGTATAGGTCGGTCCACCCTTCGTCACGTTTGGTATCCGCACGTTGGTCACCGTCTGCGAATTGGTCAAGATGATGTCATAATGGCGGGCACAGCCGCAGAGCGCGGCGGCGGCCAGGAGCAGAGCCAAGAGGGTTCGCGCGCCGGGGGCGCGCCGGATGGGACTGCGGGCTGAAATGCGTTCAATGATGCTCATAACTTCCTTCTTTGCCCGCCATTATGGCACAGCCCCCCGCCGCCGGCAAGCGCTGATTTGCGCCGCTCCTAATCTTAATCTTAATCTCAATCTTAATCTCTTCCTCTTCTTGTTTTCACGATGGAGATTGAGATTAGGATTAAGATTATCAAAGACATGGCCGGCGAGGGCGCCGGCCATTACACGGGAGGGCGCGTGTGCTCCCCAGCATGATCATGGTCAGGGTTTAGAGGGCGCGCAATCGGCCGCCGGGCAGGACGCGGTAGCGGCGGCCGCGCCATTGGATTTGGTTGCCGGTGAAGGCCGCCACCCAAACCGCCAGGTTCAACAGGTCCTTTGACGGCACCATCCAGAACCAGTGGAAATGCGCGCGGGAGCCAGTCAGCCGCCGTTCCTGGTCAAGGGCGGTAACGATCCGAAAAAGGGAAAAGAACGCGCAGGCCGCGAGGACGGGACCGGACGCGGCGAATCCGGCCGCGGCGGCCCCGGCCAGCCAGAGAAGCGGCCAAAAGGTCGCGTTGTCAAGGATACTGAAAAAGAACAGGACCGGCTGGCAGACGCGGATGGTGCGCGCCCACCGGACCTGATGCGCCCAGGCTTGCGCCCAGTTCCGGGGGGATTCGTGGCAATCCACCACCACCGGCGAAAAGACAATGCGCCTGCCCAGCCGGGCCACTTGCCGGCCCAGGTGGTAATCGTCGGCCAGATAATCCGCCAGGCTGGCAAAGCCGCCGATGCCGCGCAGGTCCGCCGCGCGCAGGGCCATGACGGCGCCAAGCGCAAAATCCACTTTCTTCAAACTTTGCGCCTGGAGGACGGATGCCCAAAAATCCGAGTTGATGGCGATGGCTTCCCAGCGCATGGCCAGCCCGCCGGGATTGGCCAGCCGGTAAAAGCAGTTGACCAGCCCAACTTCCGGGTCCGCAAAGGGCGGGGTCAGGCTGGCCAGAAAATCCGCCGGGACCCGCACGTCGGCGTCGCTTATGATGACGAGCGGCTGGCGGATAAGCGGCTCCAACTGGCGCAAGGTGGAGATTTTCGCGTTGACGCCGAGCGCCTCGCCGCAGATGACCAGCCGCGCGTCGGCTTGCGGGAATTCGGCCAGCAACTCGCGCACCAGCGGGCAGACCGGGTCGTCCGCGGAAGCGACGCCGAACAAGATTTGCGCCGGGCCGGGATAGGTTTGGGCGAGCCAGGTGCGAAGGCAGGATCGCGTTTCCGCATCGCATCCTTTCAGCGGCTTGAGCATGGCGCAGCCGGGGAGGGAAGCGGGGACGGCGGCGCGGCGATGCAACGGGAAGCGCGCGGCGGCCACCCACCGCCAGAAGGTCAGTCCAAAGCTCAAAAAGCTCAGGAAAGCCAAAACGAAATGAAAGTTCACGGATTACAGTTCGTCCACGGAAATGACGCGCTGGATTTCTTCGAGCGTGGTTTCGCCGGCAAGGGCGCGCCGCAGCCCGCGCTGCCACATGGTCAGCATCCCCTGGTTGATGGCCACGTCCTGCAACGCCCGGGTCGGCAGCTTGTCCATCACCGCGTCGCGGAACACCTGTGTCACCTTGAGCAGTTCATTGACGGCGGTGCGGCCGTGATAGCCGGTGTTGAGGCATTGATCGCACCCGGCGCCGCGGCGGAATTGGGCGTTTTCACGGTCGGCCAGCGGCACGTTTTTCATGATGTGCGGCTCCGGCTCGTAGGGCTCGGCGCAATAAGCGCAATTCTTGCGTATCAAGCGCACACCGAGGATGCCGGTGACGCTGGAGGAGAGCAGGAACGGCTCGATGTCCATATTGATCAGGCGCGCGAACACCCCCGCCGTGCTCCCGCTGTGGATGGTGCTGATGACCAGGTGGCCGGTCAGCCCCGCCTGCACGGCGATGTTGGCCGTTTCCGGGTCGCGGATTTCGCCGACCATGATGACCTGCGGGTCCTGGCGCATGAGGGAGCGGAGGGCCTTGGGATAAGTGAATTCCTGCGCCAGGTTGACCTGGGCCTGGGCGATCATCGGCAGGCTGAATTCCACCGGGTCTTCCACCGTGGCGATGCTGATGGACGGCCCGTATCTTTGCACCAGCATGTACAACGCCGAGTAGATGGCCGTCGTCTTGCCCGAACCGGTCGGCCCGGTCAGCAGGATCAACCCGTTGGGTTTGCAAACCAGCCGGACGAACTCGTTCAAAATGTCCTCTTCAAAACCGAGCGTCGCCAAATCAAAACTGCGGTTGCTTGGATCAAAGATGCGGACGACGATTTTTTCGCCGCGCGTGGTGGGGAAAATGGAGATGCGCTGCTCGACCCCGCCCAGTTCCGGGTCCGCCGGGGCGTGGCCTTCCTGGGGCAGGCCGGTTTGGTACGTGATGAGGTTGCCGAGGACCTTGAAGCGGCCGGAGATTTTGTCCATCAACTCGAGCGGGAGATGGACCAGCTCGGTCAGCACGCCATTGAGGCGGATGCGCACGGCCAGGGTGCTCTCCCACGGCTCGATGTGGACGTCGCTGGCGCCGGCGTTGACGGCGTCGAGCAGGATATACTTGACGAGAGTGCCGATTTCAATGCCGGCCTCGGCGGATTCCGATTGCAAATATCGCAGCGTTTCGCTCACTTTATTGGCTCAATTGCCGGGCTGGCTCTTGGTGTCCACAATGGATTTTGGGCGCAGGAGATAGGTCAGCGACTTGACGGCCAGTTCCATCATCAGAAACGGCTTGGCGATCAGGTCGTTGGCCCCGGCCAGCGAGGACTGGGCGCGGACTTCAAAGTTGGTCAGGCTGGTGACGAAGATGACGGGCGTGGCCTTGTTGGTGGCCGTTTTGCGCAGCCCGGCGCAGAGTTCAAACCCGTTCATCCCCGGCATTTCCGCATCCAGAAAGATCAGATCAAACTGGTTCTCGACCAAGATGGTCATGGCCATTTCGGCATCTTCAACGCAGAGGCATCGCAGGTTGGCCTTGGCCAGCGCGACCGAGATGGTGCGGCGCGCTATCGGCTCGTCGTCCACCGCCAGAATAAGGAGGGGTTGGGGGATTTCCAGCGCCCCCTGGTGGATGTCGTGGAACAAGATGTTCAGGCAATCGGAGGCATGGGCAATGGAGCGCAGGACCGAGCTGGTCATTTGCTTGGGCTTTCTTTGCAGGTCTTTGACCAGCGCTTCCATTGCCCCGGCCAGATGCGCGATGCGGGTGAAACCCGTGATCCCGGCCAGCCCCACCAAGGATGATATGGACGCGTTGAATCCCTTCAACAGGGTCAGTTGTTCGGTAGTGCTCCTGCTCCGCACCAACGCGCCCACCCGCTCCCGCAAGTCCGTCTGGAATTGCGGGACGCGCTTGAGAAATTCCTGCCGGATTTCCAGGCGAAAAGCGGACGTGGCGTCGGAGCCAAAATCCGGGGACGCCGTCTCTCCGCTTCCCTCCTCCGGCGGGACGACTTCCATCTCCAGCGGCGGAGCCTTCTGCGCGGCGGCGGACAAGGTTGGAAGCTTGGGCGCAGCCGGCGCGCGCACCCCGGAAAGCACCGGCGTCGGCGCCGGCGCCGGTATCGCGGGACGGGGCGCTGCCGGCCCCAGCGGCGGCATTTTGATGAGCGGGGCGGGCATCGGGATTTTTTCCTTCGCGGCAGACGAGGCGGTGGCTCCGCCGAATTTCGGCGGGGAAGGCGGAATGACCAGCCTCGGCGACGGAGGCGAGGCGGGCGGCGGCGAAGGAGCCGGGGCGGCCGAAGGGGGAGGCGGAGTGGGAGCCTCTGCCCGGGGCACAGCCGAAAGGGGCACAGCCGAAAGGGGCGCAGCCAGCTTTTGTGGCGGGGGCATGCTGACGGGAATGGGCGAGTTTCCCAAAGGCTGGGGATACAGGCCGAGAATTTCCCCGCTAAAAATCTGCTCGACAATTTCCAAGGCCAGATTCGGCGTGCAATCCATTTTTGAAACGCACTTGTTGGCGCCGGCTTCGTAGGCTTCCTTGACCAAATCAGGACGATAAAAACTGGAGAGAACGACAATGGGAACGATTTTGAAGTTGGGCAAAGCCCGGATTCTGCGGATCAGCTCCGCGCCGCTCATGCCGGGCAGCGTCAGATCCATCTGGATCAAATTGGGCTTGAAATTGGGCACTGTCTCCAGCGCGACCGCTCCGTCGTCCACCGCCTCCACCACGAATCCCGACAGGTCGAACTTGCGGCGGTAGATGCCACGCAATATGGGGTCATTCTCGACAATCAAAATCTTCTTCATGCTTTGCCTTCCGTCCTTGTCCCGCGGCGGCGGCGAATCACCCATCCATCGCGGGACATTGAGAGCTTATGTGCTCCCCCGCCGGAAACCAGCAAAAAGTGACGGCCTGATTTGGGGCGTGGGGCGGGATGCTTTTCACTTTTGCGGGGTGGCGGGTTCCGGTTCTTAATCTAAACTGTGTTGCGGCGCAGGAAGCGCCGTAGGCGCGACCTATTTGTAGAACTAAACCGAAAAAGAATTTCAAGCTCCGTCAGGAGCGGAATCTTCGTTTGACAACGAGGTCGCCCCTACGGGCCTTTGGGGTTTTGGTTCCGAGGGCTTCTACAAAGATATCGCGCCTGCGGCGCTTGGCCACAGACGACAAGATGTTGGTTTGGAATTTCGGATGAAAATTAAGATGAGGAGAGGATACCCAAAAATGGGAAATGCGCACTGGTCGCATTGGCAGTTGCCAGAGCGGGGGGGATGTGCGAATAATTGCCTATATGAGGAGTCGATTTATCCCGGCGGTGTTGCTGCTGGCTGTTGCGCAGGCGGCTTTTGCCCAAGTCCAGTTGATCCAGAATGGCTGGTTTGAATCCACAAGCCAGGCCCCGTGGGTGTTGTCGGGAACGGGAGTCGGCATCGTCAGCGGCACCAACGCCAACGGCGGCTTCGGCTACGACGGCGACCCGCAATATCTGTCCATGGGTAATTCTTCCGGCCAGGTTCAGACCGCCTCTCAAACCATCACTTTCCCCACAAACCTGATCGGGGCGACCTTGAGCCTATATTACCAAACCGTGAGCACCGACCCCGCCGGCGACGATTTGTTGGAGTTTGACATCGTGGACGCCAACAACAATCTTGTGATGCGTCTGGCCTACACTTACAGCGCATACCCAACCTCCGCTTACACCTACGGTTACGCCCCCTACACGACCAATTTTATCAGCTACACAGAATCGGGCGTCCTTTCGTCTTACGCCGGAGAAACGGTGAAGGTCTTATTTTATGTGGAAACAGATTCAACCAACGGCTCCCTCACATCCTTTGATATTGATGATGTCAGCCTGGTGGCCGGAACGACGGCGGATATTCCGTCGAACGATAATTTTACCAATGCGACCCCGATTCTGTCGTCCTCAATCTCCGAAGACGTCAACACCACCTACGCGTCGAAGGAAACCGGCGAACCCAATCACGCCGGCAACGCGGGCGGCCACTCCCTCTGGTGGACCTGGGCCGCGCCGTCCATTGGCACCGTCAGCATCAATACCACGGACGGCAGTTTTGACACGCTTCTGGCGGTTTATACCGGCTCGACTCTGACCGCCCTGACAAACGTGACTTCTGATGACGGCATCAACAATGGCAGCGGCATGGCCGGCGTGGCGTTCAATGTGCTCCAGCCCGGAACCGTCTTTCATATCGCATTGGACGGCTATAACGGACAATCGGGCAGTGCCGCGTTCAATTTCAGTTTCAGCCCGGATAAAACGATTCCCACCGTGGCGTTCACTTCGCCCAAGGCCGGGGCGGATGTCACCAACTCAACCGTGGTGGTGCAAGGGACGGCGGACGATAATGTGGATGTCGCCGCGGTCTATTACCGTTTGGAGAATGCCGCGGGCACCAATGCCTACGCGCCTGCCACAATTCTATCGAATTCGGCGGGCGCTAACGCCTGGTCGGTTGGCAAAGACACGGCGGCCTGGGAGGCCACTGTCACCAATCTGATTCCAGGCCCGAACACAGTGAGAATTGAAGCGGTGGACACGAGCAGCAATGTGGCAACTGTCACGCGCGTTTTCAACAACGTGACCCCCGCGCCGCTGGCGCTGGCCACCAATGGGCGGGGCGCCATCTCCATCTCCGGCGCGGCCGCCATTGCCAGCCCGACCAACGGTCAACTGCTTGACGTCGGCTACACCTACGTGCTCACCGCCAAGGCGGCGGCCGGATTTGCCTTCACCAACTGGACAGGGAGCATTGAAACCAACAGCAAGAGCGTGAGTTTCATCATGGCGCCGGACCTGAGCTTCACGGCAAACTTCGTGGATGTGGAGAAACCGACCCTCTCGGTCACATCGCCGACGGCCAATGAGCGCTGGAGCAACAGCAGCCTGTTCCAGATCGCCGGCAAGGCCGCGGACAATGTGGCCGTCTCGAACGTCCTTTATCAGTTCGATGGCGGCAATTGGACGCAGGCCACCCCCAGCAACGGCACTTGGAGCAATTGGAGGACGGACGATGTGACATTGACAACGGGATTGAACACCGTTCGCGCCTACGCCGTGGACACCAGCGGCAACATCTCCACCAACACCAACATCATCAGCTTCTACTATATCGTCGCCCTTCCGCTCGTAGTCCAGACAAACACTTTAGGCCGAGGAACGATCAGCCCGGATTACAACAACCGCTCCCTGGTGATTAAGTCAAACTACGTCATCACCGCCACGGCCGCCGCGGGCTTTAAGTTCACCAACTGGACGGGAGGAACCAATCCGCCGTACAGCGTTCTCACCAACAACGCCAGGCTGTCTTTCCAAATGGAGACGAATTTGACTCTGATTGCCAACTTTGTGGACGTGACACCGCCGAGCGTCACCGTCACTTCGCCCACGGCCGGCCAGCGCTGGAGCAACAGCACCTTCACCGCCGCGGGCACGGCGAAGGACAACGTGCAGGTCTCCAACGTGTTCTGTCAACTTAACAGTAACGGTTGGACCCCCGCCACAAATGTTCCCGGCGACACCAATTGGGCCCACTGGACGGCCACTCTCACGAACTTGGAGAGCACCAACCTGTTTGAGGCCTATTCCGTGGCCATCACCGGCAACATCTCTCCCACCAACAAGGTCACCTTTTTCTACATCCCCAGCGCAACGCTCGCCGTCACCAACAACGGGAACGGCAAAATCACTCCTGTTGACAACGGCCGACTGCTGGCCATCGGCACCAACTACACCCTCACCGCTTCGGCGGGCCATGATTGGATTTTCTCCAACTGGGTTGCCAGCGGCAGCACGAACTTTGTCTCCAACAGTCCCAAACTCACTTTCACCATGCAATCCAACCTCGCGCTGGCGGCTAATTTCGTTACTAATGTCTTCCTGGCCGCGCAAGGAACTTACAACGGGCTTTTCGCCCCTGCCAATGCGCCGCGGCAGCAGACCAATTCCGGGGCGATCACCCTTAGCGTCACCAGCACCGGCGCCTTGTCCGGCAAACTCACCCTCGGCACCAACACGCCGTCGTTGACGGGACAATTCGACCCGGCCGGCGTCGCCGCCATCACCACGCCGCGCAAGGGCCAAAGCAATTTGATCACCACATTGCAACTGGATTTCGCCGGCCAGACGGTCGCCGGCTCCGTCACCGATGGCAGCTTTGTCGCGCAAGTGATCGCGGACCTCGATGTCTTCAACTCGACCCGCAAGGCAACCAACTACGAAGGCCATTACACCTTCATCATTCCCGGGACGAACGATCCGGGCGTGGGGCCGCTGGGAACCAGTTGCGGCACAGTGACCGTCAGCCCGTCGGGGGCTGTCACATTCACAGTGAGCCTGGCCGACGGCACAACGGCGCCGGTCAACCCGTCCAGCGTTGTTTCCAAGGACGGCTGGTGGCCGTTCTATCTGCCGCTCTACAGCGGCAATGGTTCCCTTTGGAGTTGGAACGGCTTCACCAACGTCACCAACGGGGTCGTCATTTTCTCGACCAACGCAAGCTGGATCAACGCGACAAATGCCTCCAAGACAGCCCAGTACCGCGCGGGTTTCACCAACGAGACGGCCTCGATTCTTGGCTCGGCGTTCAATCCAACCAATGAGCCTCTCCTGGCGTTGAGCAACGGGCAGGTCACGCTCCAGGACACCAATTGGCCGACCATCACCAACCAACTCACCCTGGCATCGAACAATGCAATCACTCTGGCCAACGCCGCCGACACCAACAAACTGGCTCTGACGATCAACAAGACCAATGGCGTCATCAGCGGCGCCTTTGTCAACCCGGCCAATTCCAAACAAACCCTCAACATCAGCGGCGTGCTGCTGCAAAACGAGACCAACGCCCAGGGCTATTTCATCGGCACCAATCAAAACGGCGCGTTCCTCCTTGTCCCGCAGTGATTTTCGCCGAGCCTTGCATGAAGATATGCAAGGCACGCCCAAATAGTCTTTCGCAACCGGGGCTTGGTATTCTTGTGATCCCATCGCAATTTGCGATGGCTTGGCCAAGAGCTCCAAGACCGCTGTCCGCGAGTTCAAAAAACTTGATTCCATCTTGGCAAGCTGCGAATTAACCGAACAACGGTGGAAGATCCCTCGCGCCATGCAGCACGCGCGCGATTTCGATGCCTTGTTCAATCGGACGGTAAAATATGACATAATTGCCGACGGGAAAACTTCGCAATCGGGCTGCCAGTTCCTCGCGTTTCCGTCCCATTTCAGGCATGGATGCAAGAAGCGGAAAGCGGGAGACGAGAAACCGCATGAACTGATCCGCAGCCTCCGGATCATCTTGTGCAATGTAAGACCAAACGTCATCCAAGTCCAATCTCGCGATCTCGGAAACCAGGTAATGGTTCATGCCTTTGGTTTCTTGCCGTTATGCATCAAGCGTTCTCTGCCTGACCGGCCAACAGCTTCCGCTAACTGCATCACGTTGGCATCGGTGTAGCTTTGATACCGGCCGTGTTCCAAATCCTCAATGCCAATTGCAATTTCGCGCTTCAACGACGCCAGTTGCCTCTGCTTGAAGGTGTCCGACTCGACCCACCACCGAAAGACTTCCACTTGTTCGTCCGGGTTCAACTTCGCTGCCGCTGCCTTGATCTTTTGTACCGCGTTCATGATCTGTATGTACCGTTGGTATCCGATTAGCGCAAATTAAAATTGGTGTTGTCGAGCTTCATTGTCTTTCTTTTTTCTCCTGGGCCTTCGCCGCCACTTTCAGGCGCAGGGCGTTGAGGCGGATGAAGCCGGTGGCGTCGTCCTGGTTGTAGGCCTGGGTCGGATCGGCTTCCATCGTGGCCATCTGCGGATTGTAGAGGCTGACGGGCGATTTGCGGCCCGCCACCATGATGTTGCCCTTGTAAAGTTTCACCCGCACCCTACCGGTCACGTTGCGCTGGCTCTCTGTAACCAGCGCCTGCAACGCCAGCCGTTCCGGCGCGAACCAGTATCCGTAATACACCAGCTCCGCGTAGCGCGGGATCAGCGAGTCGCGCAGGTGCATCACTTCGCGGTCCATCGTCAGCGTTTCCATCTGCCGGTGCGCGAAATGCAGGATGGCCCCGCCCGGCGTTTCGTACACGCCGCGCGATTTCATCCCCACGTAGCGGTTCTCCACCATGTCCACCCGCCCGATGCCGTGTTTGCCGCCCAGTTTGTTGAGCGCCTGCATCACGCCCAGCGGCGAAAGCTTCCCGCTGTTGACGGCCACGCAATTGCCCGCCGCGAAATCGAGCGTGACGAACTCCGGCTTGTCCGGGGCGTCCTCGGGAAAGACGGAAAGCGTTGTGAAATAGTCCCGGTTCTTCAAGTCGTTGGCGTCGAACCACGGGTCCTCGAGAATGCCCGCCTCGTAGCTGATGTGCAAAAGATTCCGGTCCATTGAGAACGGCTTCTTCGCGCTGGCCTTCACGGGGATTCTCTTGCTTTCGCAATAGGCGATCATTTCCGCGCGGCCGGGAAACTCGGCGCGAAAACGCGCGTCCCGCCACGGGGCGATGACCCGCAAATCCGGCGCGAGTGCGGCGGCGGTGAGTTCAAAGCGCACCTGATCGTTGCCTTTTCCCGTCGCGCCGTGGGCGATGGCGTCGGCCTTTTCCTTCAGGGCGATCTCGACCATGCGCTTGGCGATCAGAGGCCGGGCGATGCTCGTGCCCAGAAAATACTGGCCCTCATAGACCGCACCCGCGTGGATCATCGGATAGATGAAATCGCGCGCGAACTCCTCCCGCAAATCGTCAATGCAGACCCTGGCCGCGCCGGTCTTCTTCGCCTTCGCCTCCAGCCCGCGCAACTCCTCCTCCTGTCCGATGTTGGCGCAGAAGGCGATCATCTCCGCGTCATATTTTTCCTTGATCCAGGACAACAAAACCGAGGTATCGAGTCCTCCAGAATAAGCCAGAACAATTTTCATGCGGTCATTCAATCAAATAAGGCCGGGAAAAGCAAAATGAGAAACACAAGAGGCAATCCGGGCCGACCCCCCGAATGCGGCACAACCGGCAAAAATTGCCCAGTCCGGGCCGGGGCGGCTTGGGATGGATGCGGTTTCGACTCATAAAAATAACACGATTGAGCTTGATTCTGGCTTTTTTTGACCACCGTTTCCGGGTTGGATATTGCCGGAAAAGCAGAAAGCAGAAACTCGGAAAGCAGAAGGGCGTGAAAATCACGCCTTCCTCCCGCCGCCGTTGGACCGATTTCAGTTTCCCGCATTTTAGTTTTCAGCTTTTTCCTTCCTGTCCCGCCGCCATCCGGGCCATTTCAGCTTTTGCCTTCTTCCGTGCCTTACCATAGGCTGACAAGATTACCATTTAATTTCAGTTTGTCAACGTACAATCGAAAAATAATGCGAATGGTTGCAATCCAGTGAACCTTTGCCACTTGCGTATGGCGGCGATTTGTCAGAAATCAGAGGCCCGTTTGCGCCGCAGCCGGCCGCCATGCGCAACGGACCAAGACGGCGCTGGCGAATTGAGAAAGCGGCGCTGGCGCGCGCGCACTCCAAGGCGGCCTCCCGGCCGCGCGCCAGAAGCGCAAAGCGCCGTGGAGTGCGGAACGCAGTTCCGCTTTCGCCGTGACGTAAAGCGGCGCTGGCACGCGCGCACTCCACGGCGGCCTCCCGGCCGCGCCCCCGAAGCGCGAAGCGCCGTGGAGTGCGGAACGCCAGTTCCGCTTTCGCCGTGAACCATCAGGCGTCGGCCCATTTGAAGCTTCTTGTCTCACACCCGGTCGGAAAATCGGCGTGAGCTTGACGAACAACTCGCCCGCCGCCTTCTTCCGGCTGCATTAAGTCATGCCATTTGCAGTTCGAAGTGGCGCCGTTTCCGGGAAGCATGGCGGCGGTCGCAGGCCGCCGCTACAGTGCCACATATTTTGGCTTGGCGCCCGCGCGGGCGGCTTCAACCCCACACTTCGGAGCGGCGCAGTTGCGTGAGGAGCAATTGCTCCAGCGGCATGTCGGAAAGGACGCTGAAAAAATTGATGCCCCGGCCCTGGCAGAATTCCCGCAGGCGCTGGCAAAAATTGCGCACGGTTTGCTGGTAGGCCTTCAGCCGGAATTTGCCAAACGTCACCTCCTGCATCGCCCCCGTCTCTGAATCCACCAGCCGCAAATCCCCGAAGGCCGGCGGCGCAAGTTCTTCCGGCGCCAGAATCTGGATGGCATTGACCTGGAATCCGCGCCCGGTCAGCGCGTTCAAACCCGCCTCGTAACCGGCCGGGTCCAGAAAATCGCTCAACAGGACCGCCAGCCCCGCGTGGCGGGCCTCGATGGCGCCGCGCCGCAAAGCCTCGTTCAAATTCGCCGGCCCGCGCGCCGTCACCGTGGAAATATTCCTGAAAAACTCCATGGCTGACTTGCGCCCGCGCACCGCCCGCAACCCGCCCCGCGCCGCCTGCTCCGCGCTTCGCGTCGCGGCGTCCAAATCCGGCGTCGCGGCGTCCAAATCCGGAAAGGCGCACACCGAAACGCGGTCAAACCCGCACAAGGCCACATAGCCGACGGCCGCCGCGACCTGCCGCGCGAAATCAAATTTCGGCGGCGTGCCGAACGTCATGGATTCGCTGGCATCGAGAAAAATCCGCACGGGCAGCTCCCGTTCCTCCTCGTAGAGCTTGAGGAAAAGCCGGTCCAGCCGTCCGTAGAGATTCCAATCCAGGTAGCGGAAGTCATCCCCGGCGACGTAATTGCGATAATCGGCAAATTCGACCGATTGGCCGCGGGCCTTGCTGCGGCGCTCGCCCTTGGCGGAGCTCTTGGCGCGCCGCGCCGCCAGCAACTGGAATTGCTCCAGCCGGCGCAGCAAATCGGGAGTGAGAAGCGCGGCAGGCATGAGCTGTGAACAGGTTCTCTTTTCAAGCTACTACCGCGGCGTCCTTGGGCACGTCCCGCAAAATCTGCGCGATGATGTGGTCGGTCGTGATCCCCTCCGCCTCGGCCTCGAAATTCAAAATCAACCGATGCCGCAACGCCGCGGGCGCGACGGTCTGGATGTCCTCGAAGCTGGCGTTGTAGCGGCCCTGCGCCAGCGCGCGGACCTTCGCCGCCAGCATCAGCGTTTGCCCGCCGCGCGGACTGCTGCCAAACCGCAAATACTGGTTGCTGATCGGCGCGGCCGTGTCCGTCTTGGGATGCGTCGCCAGCACCAGCCGCACCGCGTAATCCTTGACATGCGACGCCACCGGCACGCCGCGCACCAATTGCTGGAACTCAATGATTTGCTCCTTGCTCAACACCCTCGCGACTTCCGGCCTGGCGTTCTCCGTCGTCCGCGTCAGCACCTCGGTCAACTCCCCGCCGCTGGGGTAGCCGACAATCAGCTTGAAGAAGAACCGGTCCAATTGCGCTTCCGGCAGCGGATAAGTCCCCTCCTGGTCAATGGGATTTTGCGTGGCCATCACAAAAAACGGCTCGGCCAGCTTGCGGATTTCCCCGCCGGCGGTGACGCTTTTTTCCTGCATCGCCTCCAGCATGGCCGACTGCGTTTTCGGCGTGGCCCGGTTGATTTCGTCGGCCAGGACCAGATGGGCGAAGATCGGCCCGCGCTGAAACTGAAATTCGCGCCGCCCGCCCTGCGTTTCCATCACGAGGTTGGTGCCCAGAATATCGGCCGGCATCAGATCGGGGGTGAACTGGATGCGGTTGAAACTCATATCCAGCGCCTCCCCCAGTGTGCGCACCAACAATGTCTTGCCCAGGCCCGGCACACCTTCCAGCAGGACGTGGCCCCCGCCGAAAACCGCCGTCAAAGTCCCGTCCACAATGGAACGGTGGCCGACGATGACCTTGCCAATTTCGGCGCCAAGCGCCTCGTAAGCGTTGCGGAACGCTCCGATCTGTTGTTCGGTATTCATTTGGATTTCCTTCAAATTTGCTGACGGCGGAAAAGCTACAGCGCAAGCGAACCAAAAACCAGCCTAATCATCGCCGAACTTATTCATGAAAGGCCCGATGCGAACTATAGATTTCCAGCAGTTCGAGGTTGCGGGCGGCCAGGTCTTTTGCGGTTTTTTCCTCCGCCGGGTTGCGCGCTTTTTCGGCCCGCTCCAGCGCCACATCATGGGCCTGCCGCGCGGCGGCCACCGCTTCATCAAAACGCCCGGCCTCGGCATAAGCGGCGGCCAGCGTGCCGATGAAAATGGGCTGCTGGTTGTGATCCAGTTCGCAGGCGCGTTCCGCCAGTTTCACCGCCGCGGCGCCGTCGCGCAATTCGGGAGACGGACCGGCGGCCAGAATCCAGGCCAGGTTGTTCATCACCACGGAATCGGGCGCGGCAGGAGGGACTTTGTTGGCGAGGCGGTAATGCGCAATGGCCCCGGCCGTATTTCCCAGTTTGGCCAGGGCGATTGCCAGTTGGAATTGAGCCTCGGGGTAATCCGGCACCAGGCGCAGCGATTCGGTGAAATGGGCGCAAGCGTCGTTGAGCTTGCCTTGCGCGGCCAGGGCCTCGCCCAATATGCAATGGGCCTCGGGATTGGCGGGATCGGCAGCCAGGATGATTGAGGCATGGTTGGCCGCTTCGGCGGGATCGTGTTGGATGTTGGCGATTCTTCCAAGCAGGAGATGAGGGAGGCAATCGTAGAGATTCAGTTTCAGGGCGGCATTCAGTTCGGGGACAGCCGCGTCAAAGTTGGTTTGAAGATAATATATCTTGCCCAAAGTATGATGAGCCATGGCGTCAATGGGCATGAGCTGAAGCGTCTTGTTGCACTCCTCGACAGACTGTTTCAATTTGAGGTTGTCACAGAGGTAGGCCGCATAATTGGCGTGGGCTATCGGATTGTCAGGGTCAACCGCAATGGCGTGGCGAAAGAGCGTCCCGCTGTCTTGCCAGAATCCAATCTGCCGGGACGCAGCCACAACACAAGAACACAGCGCCACCCAGGCCGTTGCCCCGAGGATCGCCGGATGCCAGCGCAACGCGAGACCGATATCATGCGCTCCCCAGCAAAGGATGATGAAAAAACCAATCGAAGGCACGTATGAATAACGGTCGGCGAAGGCCTGTGAACCGACTTGGATCAGGCCGATCACCGGAACCAGAGTCCCCAGGAAAAACAGCCAGCCCATGATGAAATAAGGCCGTGTTCGCCAGGAGCGCGCCGCGAACGCGGAAACTGCCACGAGAAACAAACCCGCGGCCACTGGCTTCCAAGGAGGGAGGTTATTACTGAAAAAATAAATGACCGACAAGTTCTCCGGCCAAATCAGCTTCGCAATGTACTGATAATACGCAACCAGCGAATTGCCCAAGCGCAACGACATCGAAAGGTTCTCCAGGCTCTGGATCGCCCCAGACCGCTGTTGCGCATAAATCGTCACCAGGCAGGAGACGGCTGACAAGAATAAGAAAGGGGCTTTCTCAATCAACAGCCGCAAAATGCCAGGGGGAGAAACGGCAGGGCGGGAGTCTGTCGAGACTTCGGCGAGCTCAGTCGAGTCGCCGTGACTGGATTGCGGATTGCCCTTCGGCAGGCTCAGGGCAGGCTGTGAGCTTGTCGAACTGCGGATTGCGGATTGCGGATTGAGATTACGATTAAGATTAGGATTAGGAGAGCCCTTTTTCATGCGGCGCAGGGGCCACCAATCCAGCAGCAGCAGCACAAAGGGGAGCGTGACCAGCATCGGTTTGGCCATCAACCCCAGGGCGAAAAACACCAAACTCAGCGCATAAAAAAATTTCTGCTTTCTGCTTTCTGCTTTCCCCATTTCCACATAGCGGATGTATGCCCAGATTGTCAGCATCCAGAAGAAGGTGCTCAACACATCCTTGCGCTCGGCAACCCAGGCGACGGATTCGACATGCAGCGGGTGCCAGGCAAATAGCGCCGCCACCATCGCGCTGCGCCAAAAAGCGCCGGTCATGCGCCGCAAAATGATGAACAGGAGGAGGGAATTGAGGATGTGAAAAACAACGCTGGTGGCATGGTGACCGCCGGCCCACGTCCCGAACCACTGGCAATCCAGCGTATGCGACATCCAGGTCAGGGGATGCCAGTTGCAGGCGTAAGTGGTCTGCCAGGCCCAAGCCAGGGATTGCCAGTTGAAGTGCCGGATTTGGAAATTGTTGACAATGTACTCAAAGTCATCAAAGTCAACGAATTGGAAGCGCAGCACGGGGGCATAAAGAAGCGCCGTCACAACCGCCAGCCCGATGCAAACCAGCCAGGTCCGAAGTTGTTCTTTGCGGGTCATCGGTTGGGGTTCTTATTCACGGCAGGGCTTATGGGCTTGATACAAAACCAGCAGTTCATTGTTCTTTGCGGCGAGGTCCGTTTTGCCCTCGGCAACCGCCAAGTCATGCGCCTGCTGCCCTGTGGCGATGGCTTCGTCAAAATTCCCGGCTTCGGCATACGCCGCCGCAAGGGTTCCCATCATCAAGGGGCTTTGGTAACCGGTCAGCGAGCATGCCGATGTAGCCAGCTTCACCGCATCCGCGCCGTTGCGAATTTCAGCATGAGGATCCGTCGCCAATATCCAGGCCAGATTATTCAGAGTGTCCGGGCGCTCCTGGTTTATGGCCAGGGCCGACCGATAATGGGCGACCGCCTGCGCGGTGTTGTGTTGCTGGGCGAAAACGACGGCCCATTGATGATGGGCCTCGGCGAATTGTGGAAACAGGCGCAACGCTTCGGCATATTGGTTCGTCGCGTCACCCACCCTCCCCTGCATGAGCAGCGCCTCGCCCAGACCGAGATGGGCGCGCGGGTTGGAGGGGTCGGTGTCAAGATATGCGGTATATAGCGCCGCCGCATCGCCGGGCTGATTGCGCGCCATCGCAATCGCGCCCAGCGGCATGTATACGTTCACCCGGCGCGGGTCCAGGAGCAGCGCCGTCCGAAATTCGGAATCCGCCTTCGCATAGTCGCCTTGCAGAAGCAAAACACCGCCCAGAACATCATGGGCAAAAGCGTATTTGGCATCCAGACGGATGGCTTCTTCGCATTGCTCGCGGGCGTCTTTCAAGTGCATGGTGTCGCGGAGGTAGGCGGCGTAATCCACATGGGCGCTGGCGCTGTTGGGAAACACGTCAAGCGTATGGAGATGCAGCGCGGGGGAGTTTCTCCAATACTGAAGCTGCCGGTGGCTGACGATGCAACAAGCCGCCAGCGCCACCGCCGCCACCGTCCCGAAGATCGCGCGCCCATAAGCCCGGCCGCCGGCGATGTCCCAGCCTTCCCAACAAACTATGATGAAAAGCCCGATGGAGGAGAGATAGGTGTAGTGGTCCGCCATCGGTTGCGCCCCCACCTGTACCAGGCCGATCACCGGCGACATTATCCCCAAATACAGAAGCCAGCCGGCGAGCCAGAAAGGCCGCTCTTTCCAAAGGCGGATGGCAACAAAGGTAATAACCAGGAGGGTCAGCCCGGCCATCGTTACCTCGGCTCCCGACCAATGGAATTCCATCGGATAAACGGCAACCATGTTGGCCGGCCAAATCGTCTTTGCAATGTAACGGAAGTAAGTCAGCAGCGCATTGATCAGACGGGGCTTGAGCGGGAATTGGCCCAGCGGTTCCACCAAATGCCCGGCCGCCTTGAGGGTCATGCCGCACGCGATGATGGCAAGAACCAGGAACGGGACCTTCTCGATCAACAGGCGCAGAATGCCGGGGCGTGACTCCGTCGAGCCATGACTCGATTGCGGATTGGGATTAAGATTAGGATTAAGATTAAGATTGGGAATAAGATTAGGATTAGGAGAAGCCATTTCCAGACGGCGCAGGGGCCACCAATCCAGCAGCAGCAGGACGAACGGCAGGGTCACGAGCATCGGTTTGGCCATCAAACCCAGGGCGAAGAAGAACAGCGCCACTATATAGAAAACTTTGCATTTTGCATTTTGCATTTTGAATTCTTCCGCGTAGCGGACGTATGCCCAGATTGTCAGCATCCAAAAAAGGGCGCACAAGACATCCTTGCGCTCGGAAATCCAGGCGACCGATTCGACATGGAGCGGGTGCCAGGCGAAAAGCGCGGCCACGATGGCGCTGCGCCAAAAAGCTCTGGTCATGCGGTTCAGAACCAGGAAGAGCATCATGGCGGCGAGGATATGCAGGAGGACGCTGGTGGCGTGGTGGCCGCCGGGGTGGCGGAGGCCGTACAACTGGTAGTCCAGGATATGCGACATCCAGGTGAGCGGATGCCAGAGGTTGCCGTAGCCGGTCTGGAAGCACCAGGCGAGGGACTGCCAGTTCAGGGATCGAATGTGGAAGTTGTCACTGACATAGATCGGATCGTCATAGTTGACAAAATCGAAGTGGAGCACGGGCAGGTACAAGAGCGCCGTGCCCAAAGCCAGCGCGGCGCAGACTAGAATCTTCCGCAGATTGTCTTTCGCATTCACGCGGGGAACTTAGCAGAACCGAATCCAGGAAGAAAGGCATTTGAACCGCAAAGAACCCAGAGAAGAGGCATTTCGGCGGGACGCCGAAATGGGCGGGCGAGGCGCCCGCGCTACCCATGACGTTTTCATTCTTTGCGATCTTTGCCTTCTTTGCGGTTATCAATACTCCGGCGGGAGTGGTAGCGCGTACGGGAATCGCACCCGTCTTTCAGCCTTGAGAGGGCCGTGTCCTAACTGATAGACGAACGCGCCTATGTGCCGGTTATCCTATGCCGGCGCGCCGAGAATGTCAATAGGGACAATGATGCGGCGGCAATGCGTCCCGGCGGGGATGTCCCGGATTTCGTAACGAAAGCAAAAGCCGCATTTTTTAGTTGACAATCTTGTATATAATATAGATACTCCATGAGACTGGCATGTAAGCGGAACATACATACCCATTTCAGCGCGACTTTTCCCACTGCGGGAGCCATTCCTTCGCCAGGTCGGCGGTCTCGATGGCGTTGAGCGCCCACTGGACGCTGGCCACGCCGTGCAGTTGCCAGCCGACGGTCCGGCCCAGAAAGGCCGGGTCGGTCACGGGCTTGAGGAGGTTTGGGCCGGCGGCTTTTTCGGGGCGGGAGGGCGGCGGCAACGAGTTGCCTACAAGTTTAGTCCATGCGAGCTGTCCAAGCTGCGGGTCTTTCTTCACCCAGGCGGCGTAGGCGAGCATGCGCGGGGCGGTCATCTGGCCGCCGTTGACCGTGCGGCCGATGTATTCGCAAGTGTCGGCCCAGGCGCGCCAGAAATCCGGCGCGTCGAACATCGGCTCCATCTCCCACATATTTTCAGGCCCGCCGAAAATCACGTCGAAATAGCCGCCGCCCGCAAACCGGCCGCCCCGGCTGCCGGCGGCCATGGCCTTCATGTCGGCCAGGACGAGGTCGCGCCATTGGGTGTCGCCGGTGCGCTCCCACTCGACCATCCAGTTCATCGAGTAACAGAGCCATTCCAGGTTGAACTGCGCCGTCACCGTTCGCGGCGCGGTGGAGCGCGCGGGAAAATCCGCCGGCCGCGGCGCGGCCGGACTGCCGCTGAGTTGGTAGCCGCCGTTGGCCGTGGGCACGTAATGGGAACCGTTGTAACGCTTCGCCACATCATAGGCCCGGTCCGCGTCAATCTGCTCGTGCATCAGGTCGGCGATCCGGTCATCGGCGGCCAGGAAATAGTAAAACTCCTTGATGCCGTCGTGGCTGGCGCGGGGCTGCTTTGCGCCGTCGCCAAAATGATTGACGTTGTGGCGCGAGCCGAGCGGCGCGAAGGGGCCGATGTGATACACATCCACTTCGCTGGTCTGGCGCGTCATCGCCTCCGCCATGCGGAAGAGATCGGCGCGACCGGTGCGGAGGAAGGAATACCAGAGCAGCATGTCGGGCATCAACTCGGTGTTGGCCCACGCCCAGCCGCCGACATCGTAGCGCCATTCGTGGCGACCGATGTCGTAATTGTGCATAATGTCGCCAAAGTCCCAGAAGCCGTACCAGGACCGCTCGTCAATCTGCCCCTTGTAATAATCCACCAGCCCCTGCACCTCCCCTTCCAGCCAGTTCAAAGTCGGCGTGGAGCGATCCGGCAGGCTCCAGTGCCCGAAGACCTGATTGGTGTGATAGTATTCCGGCGTGCAAACCAAAATCGGCGTATCGGTGTTCTCCTTCGCCATCGCAACAAGCTGCTCATTGGACGGGATTGCGCCGAAGGCCCAGAGCGTCAGGTCGGCGGTATTGGCCGTGCCATAAGCGTCGCCCCAATCCGGCTTCCAGTCCTCATAATTGATGCTCAACCCGTGCGGCACATTGTCGTAACGCCGCAGGTCCATCGCCGGGGCGTCCGGGGACCAGAACCAGATTTTCATTTCGCCCGCCGCCTTCGCGCCGCCGGTGATTTCAATCGAAGACGGGCACTTCTGCCAGAAATGTTTCAGGCCAACCGCCAAGCCGCCGGAAACGTCGCCCAGCACCGCCAACCCCAGCGCGCGGTGGCCGTCGGTGACGTGCAGCCACGAACTGTCGGCGCTCGTGCGCTTGTCAATCGTGAAGCTGTTCGGGCCGGGCTGCATCAGTTTGGCATCGCTCCAGACCGGCACGCTGAGGAGGGCGCTCCGGGTCTGCGCGGACAGGGCGGCGAGATTGGGAATGCGGCGGCCGTTGAGTTGCGTATCATAAAGCCGCGCGACTTCCGGCCCCGCCGGGCCGCGATAACCCGGCAACATCTGAACCGGCTGATCCCACGCGCCGTCGCCATCCCCAACGAAGCGGATATGGCGGTTCTGCAATTCCTCATTGAACGGCACGGTGAACGAGAGGCCCAGCCCCTTGATGAAATCCTTGCCCGCGTCGCCGTCGAAGATGAACGAATGCACCACTCGGATCGCCCCGGACCCGGCATAGAAATAAAGGCGGACGGTGAACGGCAGCCACTCCCGCCCGCCCGTCGTGGACTTGTGGGTTCCGGTGATTTTCACCACCGCGCGCACCGGGCCGGATTGTTCCACGGTGACTTTCCCGGTCAGGCTGGTGAAATCTTCTTCGCGCAAGATTTTCTCCGTGGCGAAGCGCGAACGGTCCTCCAGTTGGACGATCAGCTTCCCGTTTTGCGCCACGGTGCGCTGGCCGACGTAAAGCGATTCAATCAGATTCGTCCCCGTCTTCGGGATGCGCGCGCGCACCGCGCCGGTATCAACCGTGACCGCGCCGACCTCGTTCGCGCAAGTGATCTTGGCCGCGGGCGCGGATTCCGACGGGTCGCCGGGTCGAAGCGTGAAGGTTCCCGCCAAACCGGGCGTAGCGGCGATGGCATGGCCGCTCCATTTGACCGAGCCGTCGGGCCATCGGGCGAGCGCCCAAGTTTGCATCGGCACCGTGGTTCCATCGGCGGCGGCGAGCACGAGGGTGTCGGACGGCTGCAACGCGCCTTTGGGCCACGGCACGCCCCAGTTCACGCCATCGGCGGCGGCGGGCGCGGCGTTGTCGAGCCAGTGGAGGGTGACGGGAGAGGCAGGCGCGGCAGGGGCGGCGGGCGAAACCCCCAACGCGAGCGCCAGGAACAGGATTCTCTTATGGAAACGGATGTGCATGGGAAACTCTGGGTAGAGGCTCAAGAAAAGTCAAGTTGCGGGTTCAGGTCCCAACGGAGTGTGGGATTGATGGGGTGGTCGGGATTGCCTCATTCTCTGGCATATTCGACTGCTCAAAAACAACCTTATTTAGGCTTAATTAACCTTAATTAGGCTTAATTGACCTTAATTGGAAATGCTCGATTTTAGTTGTAAGTTGTTGATAATAAGTAAGTTGTGCCAATTTTTCGCAAAAATGCGAAAAGGCTCAAGAAAACAGCGTTCCTGCCGTTCCCCGCCGCCATCCCACGCATTACGGATGGCGGCCCGGACGCGGCGCCAACGGCATGAACGAACGGCGGCGGGTTGCCATCCGCCGCTGCGGCTGTGTTGCCTTCGTGCCTCATGCTGACTATTTAATCATAGGCTCTAATTTTTGTCAAGCCCTTCTTGCGAACCCCAGCCCCGTGAAATACCCCACCTGCCTACGCCTGGCGGCGGAATCGCGCGTGTGGCGGAGGGCGGAGTGGCAAATTCTGACAAAGCGAGGTGATTCTCGGTCCGTTGCGGATCGAGCGGGCGCTGTCAGCGGCTTGAACCTGGGACCATCTACAGCCTGGCCCTTTATGAACTATTGAGGCTGATGTGGCAGCGCGCTGCGGCTTGGACGTCGAAGTCAACTGCGGGCAACAAGAAGTAGCGCAGCGCCTCCAGCAAGCGCTGGGGGATTTTCTTGAGCGCGCCCCAGAGAGCCAGCACGCTGTTGCGGCCATATTGTTTGGCCAAGGCCAGATGCAGACTGTTGAAGTGCAACAGTTGCATGAACAGATGGCCGATCTGCAACAGATAATAATAGGCCTTGGCGTGGTCCCAATTTTGGCTGAAGACGTGCTCCAGGTTCAAGCCGCTGTTCTTTTGAACGTTGAAGCCTTCGTTTTCGATTTTGACGCGCAGGCGGCCGACTTGGTCGGCAATCGCCATGACGGAGTGCCGG
>Ga0181530_10000971_pt1 | contig 36597 bp, 29 predicted proteins | sample PEATcosm2014_Bin_42_FD_119769 | JGI IMG/M metagenome (GOLD analysis project Ga0181530, IMG submission 119769) | Peatland microbial communities from MTU Mesocosm Facility, Houghton, MI, USA - PEATcosm2014_Bin10_60_metaG | ecosystem: Environmental > Terrestrial > Soil > Wetlands > Peat | place...
CTGCCAATTTACCGCCCAGTATTCTGGATGTGGGTGTGACCGGAACGACCGATCCTCAATCGCTCCTTACACGCGGTTATGGTCTCTCTCTCGGCGAGGTCGCGGCCTATTGGAAGACTCACAGGCGCACCGCTCCCCACATCTATACCAACGAAGACGTTGTGCGAAGGTCCTCGTTGACCGGTTGAGCGTAACGCGGCATCGCTGGTTTTTGCCATTACTGCGGATGGATACGGTTCCCAACTTCGTGCAACTGATCAAACTGGTGCAGGCGGAGGTGGGCATGGGGAATCCGCGCGTGCGGCCGCCACGGCTGGAGTTGGTGGGGAGCGAACTGGAGCAAAACAGGAAGATTATCTGCGACGCGTTGCGTTCCCGGCCCCGGCCGGTAAGCAGCTACGCATTGCCGAACAGGAAGTGAAATATGTTAGCGTCCCGGGCAAGACTCTCCGGCCGGTCGCTGATCGGATTCCGCGAAGGCGCGGGTGCGAATCCGCTCATGTACGCCACCGACTGACGCTGCAATTGTTGCCTTCGTCGATCGAGCATGGAAGGCTACCCGCGGTCCTCATTCCTCGGTCCGCAAGAGCTTGACGGCTCTCCCTTCAAACTCTACCGGAACCGCAAACCACGCTGGAGAGCGGTATGACGCGCGAGATAGAATGAACACGGAAGCGCATGCGGTCCGGTGATCGTCCCGGTCTTCAAAGCGGGCTAGGCGCGGCGGGGCCACGTGGAATCAGCGGGTTGCAAATTTCCGCCGCCACCAGATTCCTTTCAGCTCATAAACCTTCCATCTTCAAGGGCGGCTCTCTTCGTCTGCCCGGACCTACCCAGAAAGATGCACCCGCCGTTCCGCCCTTGCCCTTCGATGGTATCTTTGGGGAGAAGCGCCGGAACAGAGCCGGGGACTCCCCTCATGGACGTTCTCAACAGCCTTTTCGAGCAGCATTTCCATTCGCCGGTCCTGCGCGTGCAGCCGCTGCAGGGGCAACTCGGCGGTTCGGGCCGCAAGATCATCCGGCTGGCGGGCGAGAAGGTCAGCGCTGTCGGCATTCTCTATGATGTGCGCGAAGAGAACGTCGCGTTTCTCGAATTCTCCCGCCATTTCCGCAAGCATGCTCTGCCCGTGCCCGAGATTTACGCCGAGGACCTGGATCACGGCGCGTATCTTGAGGAGGATCTCGGCGACACGTCCCTGTTTGAGTTTCTCTCGAAAAATCGCACCGGCGAGAGGATTGCCTTGCACGCGGTGGAAGCCTACCGCAGGGCGGTGGCCGACCTGCCGCGCTTTCAGGTGGAAGCCGGCCGCGACCTGAATTATAAGGTCTGCTATCCGCGCGGGAGTTTCGATCGCCAGTCCATCGCCTGGGATTTGAACTATTTCAAGTACTACTTCCTGAGGCTGGCTGGCATTCCGTTCAACGAACAGGCGCTGGAGCATGACTTCGGCCGTCTGACTAAGTTTCTATTGGGGGCAGATCGCGACTATTTCCTTTATCGCGACTTCCAGTCGCGCAACATCATGCTGCGCGATGGCCAGCCGTTTTTTCTGGACTATCAGGGCGGGCGCAAGGGCGCGCTGCAATATGATGTCGCGTCTCTTCTTTATGACGCCAAGGCCGATCTGCCGCCGGAACTGCGCCAGCAGTTGCTCGATCACTATCTCGATACCCTGGCCGGGTTCACTGATCTCAACCGCGATGCCTTCCTGCAGTATTACTACGCCTACGTTTATATCCGCATCATGCAGGCGCTGGGGGCTTACGGGTTTCGCGGATTCTACGAGCGCAAGGCACATTTTCTGCAAAGCGTGCCATACGCACTGAAGAATCTGCGCTGGCTGCTGCATAACGTCACGCTGCCGGTGGCGCTCCCGGCGCTGATGGACGCTTTCCACGGCATGCTGGCCTCGGAGAAGCTGCAGGGCCTGGCTTCCGAGGCGGACGCACTGGTCGTGCGGGTGTTTAGCTTCTCCTTTCATCGCGGCCTGCCCAAAGACGAGACCGGCAACGGGGGCGGATTTGTTTTCGACGGGCGCAGTCTGCCCAACCCCGGACGCGAACAGCAATTCAAGACTCTGACCGGCAAAGACGCGCCAGTAATTGACTACCTCAATCAGCAGGAGAGCGTGCACCAGTTTCTGGCCGGTGTGATGTCGCTGGTGGACGCCAGCATCAGCAACTATCAACGTCGCGGATTTAAGAACCTGATGATCTCGTTCGGCTGCACCGGTGGCCAGCATCGCTCTGTGTATCTGGCGGAACAACTGGCGAAACATCTACGTGGCCGGAGCGGCGTCGAGGTAATTGTGCGCCATCGCGAACTGGAGCGGCTTGAACTGGAGAAGGCCGAGGAGCCCGTCGCCGCGGGGAAAAGCGGGCCGGAAACGATCAGGCCGGAGACAATCGGGCCGGAGACAAGCAGACGATGAAAGCGATGATCCTGGCCGCCGGTCTCGGCACGCGGCTGCGGCCCCTTACCGAGGATCGTCCCAAGGCGCTGGTGGAAGTGGCCGGGCACACGCTGTTGGAGATCACACTGCGCCGCCTGCGCGAATTTGGGATTCGCGAGGTAATCGTCAACGTGCATCACTTCGCCGACATGGTTGCCGAGTATTTGACAAAGAACGGCAACTTCGGCATGAGGATCGAACTCTCGCGGGAAGAAGTACTTCTCGACACGGGAGGCGGTCTCAAGAAAGCAGCCTGGTTTTTTCTCGAAGATTCCGGCCATGCGCCGGGCCTTGCGCCTAGCCATGAGGAAGACCCGTTTCTTCTGCACAATGTGGATGTGATCAGCACGATCGATCTCGGACGGATGCTGCAATTCCATCGCGAGAACCAAGCTCTCGCGACGCTGGCGGTGCAGGACCGGGAGACCTCACGATACCTGCTGTTCGACGGACAAGGTCAGCTTTGCGGGCGGCAGGCTGGGCGCGAACAAGCCCCGGAAATAGCCCGTCCTTCCCCGCAAGTGCAGGCGCTGGCTTTTTGCGGCGTGCATGTGATTTCTGCCCGCATTTTTTCGATGATCGTGGAGCAGGGTGTCTTCTCCATCGTCAAGTCCTACCTTCGGCTTGCTGCACAGGGAGAAAAAATCCTTGCTTTTCGGGCGGACAAATATTATTGGCGCGATCTGGGAAGGCAGGAAAACATAGCGCAGGCGACAGCGGACGTGGAACGGCAGCTGGTCCGGCTCTAGAGTTGCGGGTGATGTCTCACTTTGCAGAAACAACTGTGTGGGGACAGCCGCCCCCGGCTGTCCGGTCGAGCGAAGCTCGACAGCGCAGTCCATCCGGCCACTAAACCTGATGAGACATAACCGACTTGCAGCGTGGGGAGAAAGCTCGCGCTCCGAGCGTGTACAATCTTTAACTTCGCATGACTGACAGTGCAAAAGACGAACACTCTTCCCGCAAACTGACCATAGCCATCGATGGGCCGGCGGGCGCGGGCAAGAGTACTATCGCCTCGCGGCTGGCGCGCAGGCTGGACTATGTGAATCTGGAGAGCGGCGCCATGTACCGCGCCCTGGCGCTGAAAGCGATCGGGAAAGACATTTCATTCGACGACGAAGCGGCACTGCTGAGGCTGGCGCACGAATCCCGGATTCAGCTTGAGCCCGTGGTTGGCGGCAACCGTACGCTGCTCGACGGGCGCGACGTATCGGCGCGCATTCGTGAGCGGGATGTGAGTGAGGGAGCGTCGCGCATCTCGGTTCATCCCCAGATTCGGGAGTGGATGGTGGCGCGGCAAAGGGAAATGGGCGCCGGCGGCGGCGTGATCATGGAAGGCCGTGATATCGGCACGAAAGTTTTTCCCGATGCGGATTTGAAGATCTTTCTCGACGCTGATCCAGTCGTGCGCGAGCAGCGGCGCATGGCGCAGCAGAAAATCAAGGGCGAAGTAGCAGCCAGTGTGGCCGCGGAGTTGCGCCAGCGCGACCAGCGCGACCGCACGCGGGCGGCGTCTCCGCTCGTAGCGGCGCCCGACGCAGTAGTAATCGACTCAACTTCGCTGAGTGAAGACGAAGTGCTGGCGCGGGTGGAACAACTGGCGCAAGAGAAGCTGGATCAGAATTGACTTCAAACCAAGGTTTCAAGGTTTCAAGGTTTCAAAGGTTTCAAAGGTTTCAGGGCGCTGTTGACAGCCAACTTTGAAACCTTGAAACTCTGAAACCTTGAAACCTAGCGTTTTTCAGTTCTCGCTCGGCTCAACCTTCTGTTTCGGTTCAGGCAGAGACTTCGCCGGCTTGGACTGCTTCTCTCCCGGTACTCCGCCCTTGATTCCACCCGTGACGCCGCCCGGGATTCCTTCCTTTGGTCCGCCGTTAACGGGAGCTTTGCGAATCTCAATGCCGTCGTGCTCGTTGTTGAGCACGATGTGCGCGTTGCCATTGCCAACGCTGCCGCTGGCCTTGGCCTCGGGGCCGCCGCTGTCGATCTTCAACTCGGGAAAATCCGACTGAATCTCGCCATCACGCGTGCTTGCATCCAAACGGAAGCCGGCCTTTTCGGGCAGGCTTAACTGGATGTCGCCATTGCGGTTGTCAATCTGCACATTGCCGAGCGCGTGCATCACGACCTCGACAGCCCCGTTGTCGTCCTGCAGGCGGGCATCGCCGGAGACGCCGTCCAGCCGGATGTTCTTGGAACGGGTCGTCAGGTGCAGGGGGCCTGTGATCGCGTCGGCGTGGAGTTCGTCGGAATCGAGATCCAGCGATCCGTCAATGCGCGAAAACTCCATATCGGTGCGTGAAGACTTGAAGGTCACGGTCTTGCCGATCCGCGCCAGCTTCACGCTCTCCTGAAACTCGCCGTCGAGTTGAGCCGCGCCCTTGACATCATTCACCGAGACTTCATTCATCCGTCCTTCCACGTGCACATCGCCGGTGATCTGCTCGACTTTCACCGATCCTTTTTCCTGGCTTACCTTGACGTTGCCCTTGACATCCTCGACCGAAGTGTCGGAGTGCTGGGCAGAAACGTCAACGTTGCCCTCGCGGTCGGCCACGTTTACGTCGCCGCGCCGCGAAATGATAGAGACCTGCACTTTGCGCGGCAGGGAGATATCGAGATCGGTCTCCACGGGATGATCTCCCGCGCCCTCGACCTTGGCGTCGAGCGTGACCAGTCCGCCGATGTTGGTGATGGTGGGCTTGGTTTCGCCGTTGTACTTGTCGGCGTCGCTCTGACTCTCCGCCCCAACGCGCTTGCGGACAGCGACGGTAATCTTGTTGTCCTCGGAGGCGTGCACGCTGACCGCGCCGCGATTGTCAATGACCTTCAGGCTCGCCCCGGCGGGAAAATCCTGCTCGAGGTGATCGCTGAAGTTGTAAGTTTCCCCGAAGATGTCGGAGAAATCGTTGTCGTCGAAGTTCATCTGGTCGCGCAGACCGGCCCAGTTGACGCGCTCGATCTGAGTTGCGATCAAGCCGAAAACCACGATCATGATGACCAGGAAGATGCCTCCGGCGCCAATGCCGGGGGCGCGAGTGCCTTCGCGTTGCGCCCGCATGTGCTCGATCAGCTTGATCACGCCCCAGAGGATCAGCAGTGCGCCCCAATAATTCGCAAACAGATGCCACATCCGGGCCCACGAGATCATGTGCAGATTGCCCAGCAGAAAAACCAGGCCGAGCACGATCAACACCAGCGGGCCGGCAAACGAACGAGGGCGCCGCGGCGGAACAGGCGGTTGAACCGGCCTGGTTGGAACCGGGCCAGGTTGAACAGGGCTAGACATTTTTCACCTCCCCAGAGGCGGGTGGTTGCGGCGCTGACGGGTCCTGCGGCGGCGGAGCGCTGGGCGGCGCCGGCGGCAGCGTTCCGATATGACCGTCGGACGATGCGTTGCTTTGCACCAGCTTGACGACTCCGATCACCAGCAGGATGGCGGGCCAGGTTCTGTGAAAGCCGACGCGAGAAATGTTGTCGAGCAGAAAGAGCACGCCTAAAGTCACCAGGATCGCCGGTCCCATGAGTTTACGGGTGCGGCAACGTTCGCAGCGGCATCCAACTGTGCCGCCGATCAGTCCCCAGTGCTTGGCAAAGAGCCAGACGCCAAGGAAGATCAGGACCAGCGGCCAGAAACGATCGAGGCCGAACTCAAAGAGCCCCGCCGTGTGGAGCAGGAAAATCACTCCCAGCCCGATAAGAACGGCAGCCCCGACCGGGATCTTCGTCCCTTCGAATCTCTCGCCCGCACCAAACGTCTGCGCCAACCCGAATGGATCGGGAGCAGGTTCTCCTAGCTGGATTGCCCTGGCGCTGCGCACCGAATCGATGATCTGGTAGACGTAGAAGAATCCCAGCGAGATGCCGAGGATCGTGACTACGTACCAGGGAAGGTTGGAACTAACGCCGAGGATCAGGAGCACCATGATCACGAGGTGCGCCAGTCCCTTGGCATATTGGCCGGTATAAACGGCCCCGACGCCGATGGGGAAGAATCCGGCGAGAATTCCAGCGACCGCAGGGTTGGGACCCGTGTTGAGCGGCTGCCGCGGCGCGGCCGAAGCTGATCCGACGGGTGGATACACCGTTTGCGCGGGCGGAACAAATCCCGCAGCCGGGGCCATTCCTTCCATGCGCGCGGCCAGGCAGGCCTCGCAGTAGATCACTCCGCGGACGTCGCGGGTGCAGTTATTGCAAAGTGGCTTGCCGCAAGTGCGGCAGAAGGCCACTGCAGCAGTATCGCTGTGCGTGGCGCAGTTCATACCAACCTCCTGTACGTGGTCACCGACACTACAGGCAGATCGCGAAGAGACGGACCCAGAGGAGCGCTGGCCAGAACGAGATGGTTCTCAGTCTGGCTGTAGTTGCGCTCCTGCTTCTGCTCGGGCTGTTGTGACGTGTCGTTCTTACGGTCTTTTGGTTTGGCTGGTCCGGGCTCGGCGGGAGCCATATTCCGTTTTATTCCCCGGACGGCGGCCTGTACTTCGTAGACCAGCCGGATGTTGTCGTAGTAGCGCACGACCCGCGCCTCCGTGGCGTAGTACGTGTGCCGGATCGCGGCCGGACGCAGGCTGATCTGGCGCAAGTCGGCGGGTTTGACGCCGGCTACGGTCAGGCCCACCGACAGCGCAAAGAATGCCATGGCAAACGACATCGCAAAGCGCGGTTGCCGAACCGCGGCCCAGACTGGCTCCAACCACGCGGCTTGCACGTGTTCCAGCCACGAAACGCGCGGCTGGGGAGCGCGTACAGTAGCGTGCAGGCGCTGGGTGTCAACGCCCGTCGTGGATGCCAGGATATTTGCGACCAGGTTGGCTGGAGGCTCCACCTCCGTGAGACCCTTCAGCCAGTTGCGGCCCGCCTCTGCTTCAGCGAGCAGCGGGCCACACGTCCCGCAAACCCGGGCGTGCGCCTGGAACCGGTCGAGTTCGGCCCCGGTCAGGACGCCATCCAGCGCGTCCGTGAGCAACAGGTCGAACTCGTTGCACTTCATTCCGTTACTGGTGTGTTCTGGCATCACATCACCTGCCTGTAGGTACGTTGTAGGAGGCGGGCAAGTTCCGCCCGCCCACGATTTATTCGAGATTTCACAGTACCCTCCGGAACCTTCAAAACGGCGGCTATTTCGCGGTAGTCCATATCTTGTAAGTCCCTTAGAATCACTGCTTCCCGGAGCTCGGGCGAAAGGCGGGCCAAGGCCGCGTGGACAGTTTCGCCCACCTCCCGGCTGCGTACGTGGGCGTCCGGGGGGGCAGATTGGTCCCGAATTTGCTCACTGAGCGGCTGGGCGTCCTCATGCTCGGACGCTGCCGTGTCGATCGAATCGGTCATCCGTTCCTGCTTGGTTTTGCGGAAATGGTCCACCAGCAGGTTGCGCGTGATGGTCGTAACCCACGTGACAAACGCGCCCTTGGTGTGGTCGTAACTCGAAAGGGTGCGGTACATCTTGATGAAAACTTCCTGCGTGAGATCCTCGGCGTCATCGCCCGACCCGGCAAAGCGGTAGCAGATGTTGTATATCCGCCGGTTGTAGGTCTGCACGATTTCCTCCCAAGCGGCAGCGTCACCAGCAATACAGCGCCGGACCAGCATCGCGACCACATGGACGTCTTCCACTTCCGCTCCCCGGAAAGACTACATAATCGGACTGAGACTCCGGCCTGGAGGATCAACTGCGAGACCGCTCCAAGCCCCACCACAAAGACAGTACGCGAATGCAGGAGCCAAAGTTCTCGCCCCTAAGTTTGTGTTGGACAGGGAATTGTAGCAGCGTTAAGCGGGTTGGACGGAGGCCTTGCTTCTACGGCTACTTGCCCAGGGCCGGTGCGGGGTACTCCGGCAGCTTCTCTTTATTCACGCTCGCCCGCTTCACTTCGAGTTCGTCGAACAGGACGGATGGGGCCACGATGCTGTGTGGCACGTTCGTGGGGCGGTTATCCACGTAGACGTCATCACCGGCGGCGACAAGGTCGCTGCGCATGGCGCGGGTATCGAGATCCCCGAAACTTCCGCCGCGCACCAACTCCTCGTGCCCATCCTTGGTCCAGACTCTGTAGAGCAGCCGGGGGGCGAGCTTCGGACCAAACGTTTCCACGCGGTAGCAGTAGGGAAGATCGCGCTGGCGGCACAGATCCAGGAACTTGCTCTTGAGAACTTCCTTGGTCAGCGGCTCGGACGAAGTCACGATCAGGTTGCTGTTGTGCGGGCTAGCAGATCCCAGCATGGTTGGGGCAGCCGACGGCAGCGGGGCGCGGCCGTGACCATTGGAGCGCGGGAAGTCCCGAATGGGCTCCCGGCCGACCAGGTAGTTCACCAGAGTGCCCTTTTCGACCAGCGATATGCGCTGCGCCGGAACTCCTTCGCCGTCTATTTCATAATGACCGAGCAGCGATTGGCCGCGGTAGGACGAGATTGTAGGGTCAGCCGTCACGGAAAGAAACTCCGGCAGCACGCGGCTCTTATAGCTCGTAGCAAAGGCTCCCGTGGTACGCACGTTCTTGCCCAGCTCGGGCCGGCGGCCCAGGACGTTCTCCCCAACCAGGTCGGCAAACACGGCGACGGAGGCATCGGCGGAAAACAGCACCGGCCCGCGATATTCCTCATCCACAACGGGCGCGTCGCGCAGGTCTTTCAAGTTCCCAGCGAGCTCTCTGGCGTGAGCCACGAATTCATCAGCGGACGGAAGTTCTTTCATGTTCGCCGCCACGTAGCGCTTGCCCCGTTGAAGGCTCATGCCGTCGGCAGCTTGCGCGTCGCAGGAGATGTGCATCTGATAGAGATTCTGCCCGCTGCGCACGACAGTCCCTTCAGAGTTGACGAAGTACTGGTTGACCGCCTGGAACTCAAGATTCGAATCGAAGTTTTCGATCTGCGGATCGCTCTTGTACACGTCCGAGGCGTCCTGCAGCATCTTTTTCCAGGGTGCAGGATCGAACTCGAGGGCGGCCAGCGGCCCGATGGATTGCACCGGGTCAGCGTGGGCAAAATCATCCACCGGTTCGTCAATCGTGAGTTGTTTCAACTGTGCCTGCTTGGCGGTAAGAGATTCCGCCGCCGCCTTGTAGGCGCGGTCGGTTGCCAGCCAGAGCTGATGTTGCAGCGCTGCCAAGTCGTTGTCGAGCGGCATGAAGTCGAGCATGCCCTGCCCCTGGCCGAAATAGCTGTCCTGCTTGTAATCGCCGATGCGGACCACGACCCGCACCAGACGCAGGCGCGTGCGCACATCGCTTCGCAGGGCGCCAAACGCGGCCTCTGCGGAATACTGATCCACGTCAAACACTCGATATTCGATGTAATATGGCGCGCCCACCTGTTCCATCTTCAGTTGCATCGAGCGGACCAGCTCGGCGCGCATAGCCGAGAGGACGGCATCGTCATTGGCCAGCTTTTGCCAGTCTTTCTGCTCAGCGAACGCAGGCAGGAGCAGGCTGGGCAGGAGCACGGTCATCAGGAGGCGTCGGGTAAGCCGTTTCGTCATGGTCGTAATTTTGGCCGGGGTTGTCATTGTTTTGGACCCGCGTCTTTTTCAGAGTCTTCGCCTTCGGCTGAGGGAGATGGCAGTACCGGCGGGCGGTTCAGGGTATGCGCTCGCTTCTGCACTTCGATCTCCGAGAACAGCATGGCGGGCGCCGCAGCCGCAACCGGCACCTGGCCGGACTCCGCTCCACAGATGCCGTTAAAGACATCCGTCTTCTCGCCCGTCAGCAGAATTCGATTGAGGGCAGCCAGCGGAGTGCCGACGATATCTATGCCTCGGACCAGCTCGTCGGGGCGCCCGTCGGCATACACGCGCCACACCAGAACCGGCAGAACTTGAAACGCCTGGGGCAGAGCACGCTGGGTGAGAGTGAAGCCTCCCTGGATGTCTTCGAAGTACAGTCCGTAGGGCTTGCCTTGCTTCTTGACCTCGTCAATCAGTTTTTGCCGCAGTTCGGAGTCTTTGACCGTGCGCGACGAAGACACGATCAAATTGCCCTGGCGGCCGGTGGGCATGAAGCCGGCCTGCGCGCGGCCATGTCCGTTGGAATTTCCGAAATTCCTGATGGGCATGCGCGACATCAAAAAGCTCTTCAGGATGCCGTTCTTGATGACCTCCACGCGAGTGGCCGGCATGCCCTCGTCGTCGTATTCATACCAGCCGCCCAGATCCATCCCGTTAAGGGTGCGCTGGGTTGGGTCATCCACCACGCTCAGGAAATCGGGAAGAACCGGCTGACCCACCTTCTTGGTGAAGGTCTGTCCCTCCTGCTCGCCCCGCTGGCGGTGGCCTTCGAGCCGGTGACCCAGAACTTCGTGAAAGAAGACGCCGGCAGCGCGACCGGAAAGCAACGCAGGTCCGGCGAAAGGTTCGGCCAGAGGAGCATCGCGCAGGGCCTTCAAATCCGTCGCCATCTTTTTCACCCGGGCTGCAATCTCCGCTTCCGGAGGCAGGTGCTCGAGGCTCTCGGCCTGAAAGGTCTCGACGCGTATGAGCTCCATCCCGTCGGCGGCACGGGTTTCCGCATGTATCGCAACCCGAATATACGCGCTGGGCGCGACTACATGATTGCCCTCCGTCGAGAGAAAGTGAAACCGTGTCCTTTGGGCGGTGATGATCGCCCCGGACGAGTAAATGTAGTGATACTGGCTCAAATAGGAAGAGTATTCCCGCGCCAACTTTTCCAGCGCTCGCTGGTCAGGGGCGGGAGCGACCTCTTTATAGTCGGCATGGGTCGGAGGCTTTTCCTGAGAGAAATCCGGCGACGTGTCTTCCTCCTGAGCTTGCACCTGAGTGTTCGTCTTCACATTCAGGTAGGCTTTGGAGGCCTTGCGATACTCCTCGTAAGTCAGCCGCCAGAGTTCGTGAGCAACCGCATCGCGATCGTCTTCCAGCGGGAGCGTTCCGGAAGTGGTCGCGGAGGCGCGGTTCATCCCATGAGAGTTGTCGAGGGCGGCGGTTCCGATCCGCATAGTGACCTCGGCTGCGCGGCGGCGAGCCCGCACGGAATTCACCAGGCTGCCTTGGCTGCCGAGAACCACCGCCAGGCTCTCGTCGTACACCGAATAGCTGAGAAAGTAGGGCGCAGGATCGAGCTTGCCCAGGCTGGTTTGGGCCCGCTGCAGTTCCGCCTGCATGGCGGTAAGCAGCACATCGGGTTTTTCGCCGGGAGAAGAGGCCGCCCGGGTTTGGATGCCTGCGGCTAAAGCGCAGATAAGAATGCACCCCAGAGCACGGTACTCAGGTCGTTTCTTCATGCGGAGTCGGCCTCTCCCCTGCGCGCTAAGTAACTCGTAAGCTTAGCAGATCGCTCCGGCGAGTTGTCCGCACAAAGCCGTCTGGCTTGCGGAAACAAATTACGTGGGGACAGCCGCCCAAGCCTGCCCCGAGAGCAGTCGAGGGGGCTGTCCGGTCGAGCGAAGCTCGACGGCTCAGTGAGACATTAGCGACAAATCGCTCATTTTTCTTGGAAGCGCGGAGTCCGCCTACTCGCTGGTGAAGTAATCCACCGTCACCGGGTTCTCAAACAGCGAGTAATCGCGAGTGACCACGGTGATTCCGCTTTCGGTGACGAAATAGCGCTGGCGGTCGGCCTCAGCATCGTAACCTATGGTAGTGCCTTCGGGAAGGTGCACATCGCGGTCAATAATGGCGCGGCGAATGCGGCAGCGCCGGCCCACGCTGACGTGCGAGAACAGGATGCACTGGTCCACTTCCGAGTATGAGTTGACGCGCACGTCGGGTGACAGAATCGAGTTCTTCACCATTCCGCCGGAGACGATGCAGCCGTTCGAAACGATGGAGTCGAGTGCAGTTCCCATGCGGCCCGCCTCCGCGAAGACGAATTTTGCCGGCGGATACTGCCGCTGGTGGGTGCGAATCGGCCACTCTTCGTCATACAGATTGAAGATCGGCGAAACCGAGACGATGTCCATGTTGGCTTCGTAGTAGGCCTCGAGCGTGCCCACGTCGCGCCAGTACATAGCTTCCTTCTTGTTTTCATCCACGAAGTCGTAGGCGAAGACGCGGTAATCGTTCACCATCTTGGGCAGAATATCCTTGCCGAAATCATGGCTCGACTGAGGATCTTCCGCATCCTTCAGCAAAACCGGTATCAGCACATCTGCGTTGAATAAGTAAACCATCATCGAGCCCGCTACCTTTTCGGGGTTCAGCGGTGAGCGCAATTGGGTGACCTTGGGCTTTTCTTCAAAGCCGCTGACGCGTCCGTCCTTGTCAACATCCACCACGCCGAAGTGACGAGTCTCGTCCGGATCGATCTGAATAGTGGCCAGCGTGATGTCGGCACCCGAGTCCTGGTGCTGCTTCATCATCTTGCCGTAATCCATCTTGTAGATATGGTCGCCGCCAAGAATGAGGACGTATTTGGGCTGCTCCGACCCAATCGAGTAGATGTTCTGATATACGGCATCCGCCGTCCCCTGATACCACTGATCGCTCACCCGCTTCATCGGCGGCAGCACTTCAATAAATTCGCCCACTTCGCGGCCTAGGATGTTCCAGCCTTCGCGGATGTGCCGGTTGAGAGAGAGCGCCTTGTACTGGGTGAGGATGTAGACGCGGCGCAGGTTCGAGTTCAGGCAGTTGGATAGCGTGACGTCAATAATGCGATAGATGCCGCCGAACGTGACCGCCGGCTTGGCCCGGTCGCGAGTGAGTGGATAGAGGCGCTCGCCGACGCCGCCTGCCAAAAGAACCCCAAGAGTATCTTTCATCACTGCCCCTCAGATGCCGTTCCTTGCCGTTAATGCTTCGCGGAATGTTTCTTCCCGCACGGCCGATGCGAAAAGAAAACAGTAGATGGTAGCACAGTCAGCGAGGGCCCCTGGCCGTTGGCAAGATCGCAATGGGATTTTGCAGAGTTACGCGCCGGCCAGGCAAGTGCGTTCCATTCGGAGCAGGGCGAGAGTCGCGGGCTGCCGGGTTACTTATCGTTATCCTTAGTTCTTGTCCTGTCTCTCTTCGTCGATCTTGATGCGCAGCGACTTCAAGAACTTGAGATCCTGGTCGCTCACCTTGAACTCGGGATTCGTGGACAATGTGGCGACGAGCGAAGTCTTATCCGTTGGCTTCTCTCCCTGCCTGCTGACGCCGATCGTGGCTTCGAGAACCAGGAATATGTCGTATCCGCCTTCCTTGATGCGGGCAACCACCTCGGAAATTTGCTCCGAGTCGGAGAGAGATTCGTTGATGGCGTCGCCGAGCTCTTTCATGAGCTGCTTCAGTTGCGGATCCACTGGGTCCCCCTGATCGTTGCCGGCCTAACTAGTTTGGATGCCGTCGGCGGCGGAACGGTTCGCCGCTTACAGCCGTGGCGTCATTGTAGCTCCGGAGGCTGTTAAAATCGAGGCCGTGAGCAAAGTTTCGATTTGGCGGAAGCTGGGGGTGGTGGCTCGGGTTGCAAGGCAGCAGGCCCGGCGCAGCCGCACGCTCAACGCCATCATGAGCGGAGTGCGCACGACGGTTCGCTCGTTCAGCTACGCCCTGCACCAGTTGTGGCTTGAGGTCACAGGCACATTGTTCCTGGTGGTTGCGGCGTTTGGCGCCATCGCGCTGGTCCGCGAATACACGCAGTACGAAGCCGGCCACGCCACCGCCGGGCGGGTTGCAATTGCAACTTGCTTTACCCTCGTGTTTGCCTGGTTCGGACTGAGCTCGTTTTGGAGAGTCAGGCGGAAGAGCCAGCGCCCATTACTTTCTGCCTCCTCCGCTTCGCGTGCGGGTCAACCGGCTGTTCTAAGGAAACCCGGTGACGGAAAAGCTTAAAACCGGCGCAGGCACGCCCGCAAAGATTGAGACTTCGTCGCACATTGCGGTGAATCCCCTCTATACCCCCGCCGACCTCAAAGGCGCCGACTACGAGAGCGAGGTCGGCTATCCGGGAGAATATCCCTTCACCCGCGGCGTGCAGGCCACCATGTATCGCGGGCGTCTTTGGACCATGCGCCAGTACGCGGGCATGGGCGACGCCGAAGAATCCAACAAACGCTACAAATACTTACTCGCGAATGGAACGACCGGGCTGTCGGTCGCTTTTGATTTGCCCACGCAAATCGGGCTGGACTCGGATCACCCGCTGGCCTCAGGGGAAGTGGGCAAAGTCGGCGTTGCGATCGACTCGATCGAAGACATGCAGCGGTTGTTCGATGGCATCGAGCTGACGAAGATTTCCACCTCGATGACCATCAATGCAACGGCGTCCATCCTGCTCGCGCTCTATGTGGCCGTTGCGCGGCGGCAGGGCGGAGATATCCGGAAACTTTCCGGTACGGTGCAGAACGATGTGCTCAAGGAGTACATCGCGCGCGGAACCTATATTTATCCACCGCAGCAGGCCATGCGCGTCATCACCGACATGTTTGCCTGGACTCACGAGAACGTGCCCGACTGGAACACGATCTCGATCTCCGGCTATCACATGCGCGAGGCGGGTTCGACCGCGGTGCAGGAAGTCGCTTTCACGCTGGGCAATGGCATGGCCTACGTCGAAGCCGCCATCAAGGCCGGGCTGGATGTGGATCAATTTGCGCCCCGCCTCTCGTTCTTCTTCAATGCGCACAGCAATTTTCTGGAAGAAGTGGCAAAGTTCCGTGCCGCGCGGCGGATGTGGGCCCGCATCATGCGGGAGCACTTCAAGGCGAAGAATCCGCGGTCCTGGATGCTGCGTTTCCACACGCAGACGGCAGGCTCGACGCTGACCGCGCAGCAACCGGAAAACAACATTGTGCGGACAGCAATTCAGGCACTGGCCGCGGTGCTCGGCGGAACCCAGTCGCTGCACACGAACTCCTACGACGAGGCCCTGGCCTTGCCCACCGAACAGGCCGCGCGCATCGCGCTGCGCACGCAGCAGATCATTGCCTACGAGTCAGGCGCGCCCCAGACCATTGACCCGCTGGCCGGTTCGTACTATGTCGAGACCCTAACCAGCGAGATCGAGAAGCGCGCGGCTCAGTATCTCGGGAAGATTGAAGTGCTCGGCGGCATGCTCAAGGCCGTTGAGCGCGGTTTCGTGCAGCAGGAAATCCAGAATGCGGCCTATGAGTACCAGCGGCAAGTGGATCATCAGGAAGCCATCGTCGTCGGCGTGAATCGCTTCGCAGTGGAGGAAGAGAAGCCGATCCCGATTCAGCGGATCGATCCCGCGCTCGAACCGAAGCAGGTCGAGCGCCTGCGGGCGCTCCGGGAAAAGCGAGACCCCGGCCCGTGGAAAGCTGCGCTGCAGGCCGTGGAAGATGCTGCGCGGTCAGGAGCAAATGTGATGCCGCGGATTCTAACCGCAGTCGAGGCCTACGCCACCGTAGGCGAAATTTCCGACGCCATGCGGCGGGTGTTCGGGGAATACAAAGAAGCGGTGGTGATCTAGCGAGGTTTTGGACGGCGCAGCTCTTCGCAGCTCTTCAGTGTGTGCGTGAGAACCAGAACTTCGACGACGCGGTGGAGTGAAGCTGCAGGTCTTAGCCGCGAAGCGGCGTAAGAACGCAGCCCACGGCGTAAGCCGTGGGTAGAAAGTGGGAAATGAGCCAGCCCCGGCGGGGCGAAAGAGTAGTTCTCCAGCACACACTTCATCGCTGCGATAGAGTCCCGATTATCATGGGGGTCTTCAGCCCTTGAGGGAGGCCAGGCCCGGAAGGAACGGCGGCTCAATCTAGATTTCGCGCGCAAGAGTCCCCGCGCCACGCTTCTACGCCGGCTGCGCCTGCATCTCAGCGACAGCCGCTTCCAGATGAGCCAGCGTTTCTTCGACCGTCAGGGAATGCATTTCGCGCCCGGTGCCCTCGCCCGACTCCAGCGCTGTCTTCAGATAGTGTCCGGCAATTTCCACCGCCAGCGAATCGGTGATGGCCTTGCCTGTGCGCTTCTTGTACTCCACCCAGGCTGGATGCGGCAGCGCCACCCAGACTCCACGTCCGTCCACCAGAAACTTGAAATCCACCGCATCCGCGTGCCGCGTGGCGATGGCCACGATCATGGCCTGATAAACACAATGGACCTGTTTCTTGGTCCAGCGGTCGGTGGTGGTGAAGTTCTCAAACATGCCTAGAACTATAGCGGAGCGGAGAGGGGACGGGCAAACCCTGCAGCCTGATCAGAAGACTCATGTGGGGACAGCCGCCCAAGCCTGCCCCGAGCGCAGTCGAGGGGGCTGTCCGGTCGAGCGAAGCTCGACGGCTGCCTCTAGCGAGATCGCTGCTGCTGACTCGCAGCGATCAACACCGGCGTGCATAGCGCGTTCCTGTAACATGGAATGGTGGCGACTCGGGCTCCCCGCAAGAAAATCAGCAAACTGAACATCCTTCGCGCCAAGCATCTGGCCGCGCTCCGCTGGCTGGTGCATGGTTTTTCCACGCGCGCCGGCGGATTCTCCCGCGCTTACGGCCTAGGCGATCTCAATCTAGGCTTTACCAAAGACGACGCCCGCGCCACGGTCGAGCGCAACCGGGCTGCATTTCTGCGGGCGATCGGAGCGGCCTGTAGGGACGGACGCATTCGTCCGTCCGGTCGAGCGCAGCTCGACGGCGGCAGCAACGCCGTCTGGCCCCTGGTCACGCTGCGCCAGATTCATTCCGACATCATTCACTGCGTAGATTCGGTTCCCCAACAGCCTCTTTTCGGCGATGGCCTGCTCACCACAACTCCCGGCCTGCTGCTCGCCATCCAGACCGCCGACTGCCTGCCGGTGATCCTGGTGGACGCCAAACGCCGTGCCGTAGGCGTGTTTCACGCCGGCTGGCGCGGCACGGTGAAGCGCATCGTCGAGAAAGGGGTCGGCGAAATGTTTCGCCGCTTTGGCAGTCGCCCGCGCGATCTGAAGGCTGCGATTGGTCCCGGAATTCATGGCTGCTGCTATGAAGTCGGCGAAGAAGTGCGCACCAAGTTCGAATCGCAGTTTGCCTACGCGGCCAGTCTGTTTCGTGAAATCAAAGAGTCCGATCCAGTGCGGGAAAAGTATCCGCTGCTGTTTCTGACGGCCCGCGCGCCCGGACACGGCATCCTGCCCAAGAAGATTTTTCTCGACCTGGTAGAGGCGAACCGCCAACAGTTACTGGCCGCAGGCGTGCCGAAGAAGAACATCGAAACGTCGCCGCTGTGCACGAACTGCCATCCAGATTTGCTGTTCTCCTATCGTGCCGAAAAGGGTAAGACCGGGCGGATGATGGGAGTGGCGGGAATTCGGGGGTGCCGCTGTAGATGTGTGCGGGCGGCCATACTCTCAATCCAACACTGAGGCCGCACGCGTGACCCCCTCCACATTTGCTATCGTGTGGGGTTCCAGCGTCTACGTTCCCGGAGGCTCGCCTTGAAGACAAGACTCGCAGCCGTATTACTCCTCGCTCTCGCCTTTTTCGCTGTCCCAGCCTCCGCCCAGGTTTCCCCCACCCAGATTGACGCCATCTTCGCCTCGCTGAAGTCCAGCAACGCGCCGGGCGCCGCCGTGCTTGTCGTCCGTAACGGACGGCCAGTCTTTCGCCGCGGATACGGTGTGACCGATCTGCGCACTCTCCGCCCCATTGACGCGAAAACGAATTTCCGGTTGGCCTCGTTCACCAAGCAGTTCACGGCCGCGTGCATCATGCTACTTGCTCGCGACGGCAAGTTGCACTACGACGACCACCTCACGGATTTCTTCCCCGAATTCCCTGCCTATGGCAAGCCGATTACAGTTCGCAACCTTCTCAACCACACCTCCGGCCTGCCTGATTACGGAGAGATTCTGATGAAGCAGTATCCCGACACACTCCCCGAAAAAGTTCCCCAGATTCTCGATGCCGGCGTGCTGAAGCTGCTCGAACAGCAGACCACGGGCGAGTTTCCTCCCGGCTCGAAATGGGAATACAGCAACTCCGGCTATGCCGTGCTGGCCATGATCGTGGAAAAAGTTTCGGGCAAGAGCTTCGGCCAGTTTCTGCACGAGAGAATCTTCGTTCCGCTGAAGATGAACCAGACGCTGGCCTACGAAAAGGGCAAGAACGAAGTGCCGCACCGCGCCTTTGGACACACGAAGGAAAAAGACGGCTTCCATGAAACCGATCAGAGCCCCACTTCGGCAGTGCTCGGCGACGGAGGCATCTACACTTCGCTCGACGACCTGGCGAAGTGGGACCGCGCCCTGCGCGAGCACACGCTGCTCAGCGAAGCCGAAATGCAGCCGGCGCTGACTCCCGTCCAGCCCACGGATGGCCCGGCGAAGTTTGAAGACGGACGAGCCATCAGCTACGGCTTTGGTTGGTTTCTTGATCCGTATCGGGGCCACAAGCGCATGTCACATGATGGCGGGACGATTGGCTTCCGCACTACCATCCAGCGCTTTCCTGAAGACAAGCTCACCGTGATCGTGCTCGCCAACCGCACCGACGTTAATCCGGAGGAACTCGCGCTGAAGGTCGCCGATCTGTATCTGGGAACCAATGCGGCCGCGCATCAGGAACATTGATCTGAACTTACGGTCTATACCGCCGGGGGCGCAGAACTCGTTGGCGGCGCTGGACTTGGCGTAACGACGGGAGTGCTTTCGTTGACCAGGTCTTTCAGTTCCTTGCTGGGCTTGAAGAAGGGAATCTTCTTGGCAGGCACTTCCACTCGCTCGCCAGTCTTGGGGTTGCGGCCGACGCGCGGTTTGCGCTGGCGGGTGCGGAAACTGCCAAAGCCGCGGATTTCGATCTTGTCGCCGGCTCGCAATGAGCGCACCACGCTGTCGAAGATCGTCTCCACGATCACTTCACTATCTTTTCGCGTAAGTTCTGCTAAACGCGAGACTTCGTCAATCAGATCGGCTTTGGTCATAACACCCTCTCTTGCTCAGGCTTGGAACTCGAACTAAGAATTCCCCGCGAAGTTCCGTGTGCCCAGATGCGCGCGGCAACCGGAATCCTGCCGTACCACCTGCCATAACCTTCTCAAATTTCAGGGGTTGTATGCAAGTGCGAAGCTGGAGTCACAACCGGGGGAACAACTTTCGGGCGTTGCCGCTGGCGATCTTCAGGCGGTCGGGTTCGCTGATGGCAGCCTGGTCGAACCAGTCCTTAGCCTCGCCCATATCCTCGAAGGGGTAGTCGACCGAGTACAGAACGCGGTCGGCGCCGACTTCCAGGATCACGTCGGTCAGCGCCTGCGTGCGGAAGTTTCCGCTGGTCGTGATGTAGAAGTTCTCCCGCAAATAATGGCCCATCGACAGCTTTGCTCTTGTGCCACGACCCGACTTGGATATGCGATGATCGACGCGCCAAATACCGAACGGCAGTCCCTCGCCGAGGTGGCCGAGAATCACTCTGAGTTTGGGATACTCATCGAACAGGCCACTGCCCATCAGACGAAGCGCGTGAATCGAGGTTTCCGCCGCGAATCCCCAGGGTGAGCCGACTTATCCACGGGTGCCCTTCGTAAGCTTGCTGGCGCGTGGCCAGGGGCGCACGGGGATGGAGATAGAACGGCACATCAAGTTGCTCGACCGTTGCCCAGAAAGGACGGTATTGCGGCAGATCGTAGTAAACGGCTGAATCCGCTGCGCCGATCTGTGAGAATCCATTGACCAGCGCGCCGCAAAAGCCCAACTCTTTAACGCACCGCGTCAATTCCTGAGCCGCGGCCTGAGGATCCTGCAAGGGCAACGCCGCGAACCCCTTCAGACGTTTGGGATACTTCGCGATATTCTCGGCCAGGTAATCGTTCGCTCGCCGCGCCAACGCGACGGCCGGCGAGATGCTCGGAATAGCCTGTATCCCAGGCGACAGCAGCGACAGGATACAGAGTTCCACACCTCCGCGGTCCATCTCCGCAATGCGTGTCTTACCCATGTCCTGGATCTGGAGCCGCAATTCGGGCGTGGGTGATACGTAACCGAGACTACTGTCGAGGTCAGTCTCGGGAAGTGCGAAGTGTTCTTCCAGCGCAATCTTACCGGTCACGGGAGCCGAGTCAGGGCTGGCCGGGTCCATCGTGTCTGCGGCCGCAGCTTTTGCAGCGTTCGCATCCCCGAGAAGTCCGGCGGTTGCGAGTGCGGCCGAGCCGAGTTCCAGGAACCCGCGTCTCGTGATCCGACTTTTCTGGTTCGTTGTCTTCACGTGTCGTTCGAACGGTTCCGGCCGGAACTTCCATCATTTCCAGAGGTAGTAGAACCCGACTTGCTGCTCGAGCATTTTCTCCCGGGTGGGCAGGTATTGCGAAACATCACCCAGCAGCAGGTCCAGCAGGGTCTTGCGCTCTTTCTCCGGACGGACCAGCGTCGGTTCGCCCTTGATCCCCACGGACTTCGCCGTTTCCGCCACCGCCGTTTCGAAGTCGCCCACGTTGTCGATCAGCTTCATGGACAACGCCTGTTCGCCCGACCACACCTTGCCGTTGGCGAACGACTTTACCTCTTCGTACTTCAAGCCCCGCCCGTCGGCCACCGCTTGTATGAACTGCCCGAACATGTTGTCAATTAGCGACTGCATGTAAGCCTGCTCGGCCGGAGTGAGATCACGGGCCGGGTTGCCGGTGTCTTTGAATTCGCCCGTCTTGATCACCACATCTTTCAGCTTGGCCCACTTCAGCAGGTCGCCATAATTCACCCACTGCGCGATCACACCAATCGACCCGACGATGCTGCCCTGGTCGGCATAAATCTTGTCGGAAGCCGAAGCCACATAATACGCTCCGCTGGCGCCCACGCTTTCGATCGACACCACGATTCTCTTCTTCTTCTCGGTGCGGATGCGCTTGACTTCGCGATAAATCTCCTCCGATGCCGCCACGCCCCCACCCGGCGAATTCACGTGCAGAATGATGGCCTTAATCGAAGAGTCATCGCCGAATTTCTTTAGCTGGCCCACGACCGGTTGCGGGGAGAGAATCACGCCCTCGAGGTCCACCACGCCGATGCGGTCGCCGAAGCTGGTGATCCCCGCAGTGTCGCCGCCTCCCGCGTGCAGCGTGAGGTACACGATCGAAAACACGGCCAGCACGAAGAGGAAGAAAGCTCCTCCCCCAATCAAAACCCAGAGCAGCGTGCGCGAACGTCCGTCAGCCATGGGGAAAGTTTAGCACCAAGTGAAGCTGCAAGTGGGATTGCGGGCCGGCGGCGCGGCAGCGAACTAGTGGGATCTTGTGGGGACGGGCGCCCTCGCCCGTCCGGTCGAGCGAAGCTCGACGGTCACTAGGGCGTCACTACTCTCAGAGCCGCGCGTTGCACCGCTATATCGACCGGCGTTTGGCAGACGTATTCCCCGTCCGCGTGAACGTCGAGCGGGCGCTCGGTTTCGATCCGCAGGCGGCCGGTTTGAAAATACTCGACTTCTTTGATCGTCAGATGACGGCCGGCATAGACGGTGGGAAACATGCAGAGGAGTTTGAGACGATCCACCCCACCCACGATGCAGACGTCGAGCAGACCGTCGTCCATCTTCGCCTGCGGAGCGATCTTCATCCCGCCGCCGTACACCGGAGCATTCGCGAACGCCGCCAGCAGGGTCGGCTGATCGCTGCGCGCGCTCCAGTCGTGGTTCTGAGCTTTGCCTTCAACAGGGCCTTCGACGGCGGTGAGAATTTTCATGGGCAGCGGCGCAAAGCTGAAAATTGTCGGAATCAGGGTCGCGACGTATCCACCATGCGCGCGCAGCCACCGCGGCAGGCGGTTCGCGCGCCGCGAAACTTCACCGTCGAGACCAACACCCGCGACGCAGCAGAAATAACGCTTGTGTGGCGCGGGCGCGTCGCCCGCGTCGCCGGCAGCCGAAATAACTCCCAAGTCAATCTCGCGCACATTCCCCGTGCCGCTGCAGAACCGCTGCCAGGCTCCGAGCGCATCGCGCACTCGCCGCAGTCCCAGCGCCCGGGCAAAATCGTTTCCGCTGCCCGCCGGCACCACCAGCACCGGCAGACCAAGCCTGACCAATTGCCCAAGATGGCGATGAATTGTCCCGTCGCCGCCGAACATCAGGATCACGTCGGCCTCATCGTGCGACGCGGGCATGCCCATCCGCCATTCGATACGATCGGCAGCCTGCGTCTTGCCCGCCTGAAAAGGCTTCAGGTCTTTCTGAGAACATCCCAGCCCGAGGATGGCCGTCGCGCGCATGTAACGGGGATGAGGGTAGCAGAATTTACCACAGAGGGCACAGAGGAGGAGAGAAGGTGATCCGTGGAAATGAAGTTACGCGATCATAACCATTTTCATCGACCTGCCTGCCCGCACCACGAGCGGCCGTGCGGGGGAAGGCACAGCTAGTTTCGGCTTCTCTATAGTTTCCCCGTCAATCTCAACGGCTCTCTGTTTCACCTTACGGCTCCCATCGGAAGCGGACTGGGCGAGGCGCGCTTCGACCAGCAGCTTATCCACGCGTACCAGAATCGCGACCGGACGAAGGAGATCTCCCGAGAGAACGTGAACATCGGGTGGAGGGTTCTGAATCCCAATCGATTCGCCAAAACCAACCATGATCTTGGAAATCGGGACGACAATCTGTTCTAGCACTTCCGGCACCTCATCCTTCTGGAACTGTTTCGCCCAATCCTCTCCCGCCTTGGCCGCCGCTTCCGCCGAGTGAAAATCCGCCACGATCTTCGCTGCCAGATGTTTCTTCGCCTGCATGGGATGCTCGTCGCGCTTCATCTTCTCGATCTCCGCGACCTGCACGTCCGTCAGCAGCTCGTAGTAGCGCCACATCATTTCGTCGGAGATGCTCATGATCTTCCCGTACATTTCCAGCGGCGGCTCGTGAATGCCGATCGCATTGCCCAGCGACTTCGACATCTTCTGCACGCCGTCGAGGCCCTCGAGAATCGGCGTGGTCAGCACCACCTGTGATTCCTGTCCATAAGCGCGCTGCATTTCGCGCCCCACCAGCAGATTGAATTTTTGGTCCGTGCCGCCGAGTTCCACGTCGGCTTCCAGCGCGACCGAGTCATATCCCTGTACCAGCGGATACAGCAGTTCGTGCACCGAGATCGGTTTCTCTTCCTGAAAGCGCCTGTGGAAGTCCTCGCGCTCGAGTAGTTGCGAAACTGTGTACTTCGCCGCCAGCCGCACGAACTCGTCGGAGGTGAACTGGCCAAACCAGCGCCGGTTGAAGTCAATCACCGTCTTCTTGGGATCGAGAATTTTGAAAACCTGCGCTTTATACGTCTCCGCGTTCTGCTCGATCTGCTCGCGGCTCAGCGGCGGGCGCGTGGCCGAGCGGCCTGTCGGGTCGCCGATCATCCCAGTGAAATCGCCGATCAGAAAAATCGCGGTGTGGCCGAGATCCTGAAAGTGCTTCAGCTTGCGCAGCACAACCGTGTGGCCAAGATGCAGATCGGGAGCGGTCGGGTCCATGCCCAGCTTGACCCGCAGCGGCTTGCCCGTGGCGCGCGACTTTTCCAGCTTGGCGCGCAGTTCGTCTTCGCGAATAATTTCCGCAGCGCCTTTCTTCAAATAAGTGAGTTGTTCCTCTACCGGAGCGAAAGTTGGCACCAATTCATTATATGGGGAGGAATCGCGGATTGTAGATTTCAGATTGTAGATTTCAGATTGCAGATTTCAGACCCTTCGCCGTCCGCAGCGAGGCTACGAAGATGCACACCAGTTCGTTTGCTTCTCTCAATAATGCAGCAGTCCTCTCTGGTGGAGCTACGCCGCTGTCTTCCAGAAGCTCCAGCCAGAACAGCGTTTCATCTGTTTCCTCCAGCACTATGCCAAGCTTGGAGATGAAGTCTGCAGCCGACCGGGCACGGCAGACGGCACGATAGTTCACTCCAACCGAAGTGGCGGAACGCAGGAGTTGGCGGGCAATGATCACGCCCTCTTGACTACGGGGCAATGTACGACAGAGTCGAATTGTGGCCAAGGCGAAGCGCTTTGTTCGATCCTTCAGCGCATCGGAGTTAAGGATTGGGGCCACAGGAAATCTGAAATCTCAAATCTGCAATCTGAAATGTACTCAGATTCCCCTGCGTGCTGATGTGACATTCGTCACAAGCCGTCTGCCAACAACTGTGAATTTCCCCTCCAGCACAATCCTGATCGCCTCGCTGTACGCAATGTGTTCCTGTTCCAGAATCCGCGCCGCCAGCGTGTGTTCGTCGTCGCTATCGAGCACCGGCACCGCTTTCTGCACGATGATTGCGCCGTGATCCAGTTCCTCGTCCACAAAGTGCACCGTGCACCCGGAAATCTTCACCCCGTAGGCAAAAGCCTGCTCCTGCGCTTCCAGGCCCGGGAAGGCAGGCAGCAGCGACGGATGAATATTCAGAATGCGGCGCGGAAACTGCTGCACGAACCACGGCGAGAGCAGTCGCATGTACCCGGCCAGGCAGACCAGGTCGACCTCGTTCTGTTTCAGGGCGGCGATGACTTCGCGGTCATGTTCCTCGCGCGGCCTGCCTTTCGAGGGAATCACCAGCGCATTCAGCCCGCGTTGCCGGGCGGTCGCGACCCCGGGGGCGTCGGCCTTGTTCGAAATGACGACTGCGATGCGCGCGTCCGCAATACGGCCCGCGTCAATGCTGTCAGCGATCGCGACGAAATTTGAGCCGCGCCCGGAAAGCAGTATGCCTAGGGAGTGCATGGTTGATTTCAGATTGAAGATTTCAGATTGCAGATTTGTATGCAGCAACGTCAAATGGCAACAGACAAGGACAAAATCTGAAATCTACAATCTGAAATCTGCAATCAGCTGTAACTGACTTTTCTCTCGCCCTTCACGATCCGCCCGATGGTGTAGGCTTTCTCGCCCACCCGTTCCAGAACCGTCTGGGCCTTCTTGAATTTCGCCGAAGGAACCACCAGCAGCATGCCCATGCCCATGTTGAACGTGCGCAGCATCTCGTCCTGGGGCACGTTTCCCAGTTGCTGCAAGTGCTCGAAGATCGGGAGCACCGGCCACGATCCCATTTCAATCACCGCCGCTGTCCCGCGCGGCAGCACGCGCGGCAGATTTTCCGTAATGCCGCCGCCGGTAATGTGCGCCAGGGCTGACACGCACTGGCCATCGATCAATTTCTTCAGGATCGGCCAATAGCTCTTGTGGGTGCGCATCAGCTCGTTGCCGACCTTGTTCTTGACTTCATTGACATACGTCTCGGGCGAATAGTGCGCGACCTCGAACAGCAGCTTGCGCGCCAGCGAATATCCGTTCGTGTGCAACCCATTCGAGGGCAGACCCAGGATGATGTCGCCTATCTGCACGTCTTTGCCTGTGATGATCCGTGCCCGCTCCACTACGCCCACGATGAAGCCCGCCAGATCGTATTCTCCATCCGGATAAAACCCCGGCATCTCTGCCGTCTCGCCGCCGATCAGCGCACAGCCATTGTGCTTGCAGGCATCGGCAATTCCTTCCACGACCTTCTCGGCAATCGCCGGATCGAGCTGGCCGGTGGCCAGGTAATCCATAAAAAACAGCGGCGCCGCACCCTGCACGGCGATGTCATTGACGCAGTGGTTGACCAGGTCGGCTCCCACCGTGGAATGCAGATCCATTGCAAACGCGACCTTGAGCTTGGTGCCGACGCCGTCCACGCTCGACACCAGCACGGGATCGGTGTATTTCGTCTTGTCCACCGCGAACAGCCCGCCAAAACCGCCAATCTCGCTCAGCACGCCCCGGGTGAAGGTCTTGTGGGCAAGATACTTGATCCGCTGCTTGGTGCGGTTGGCGCGGCTGATGTCCACGCCGGCGTCAGCGTAGGTGACGGGCGTTGGGCTGGGCGTGGGAGTCTTGGCCACAGATTCTCTTCCGTGAGGGCTCGTAATCCTGGCGCGCGGGGTAACAGCTGCGTGCCGAAGCATCCACTGCTTCTAAGGCCGCTCATTGTAGCACGTTCGCAGGCGGTTCTTCGGCGGGCTCGCTCTGGTTTGGAATCTCGAACACTAGTCGGTACACGCCATCCGCTTCCGCGGGCGGGCGCGCCCGTTCGTCACCGCAGTCGCGGACTAGTGGGAGATGAAGTCCGAGAAAAAGTAGGCCAGAACCCCGAACAGCGCCAGGCCACAAATGCCGTAGCAGGTGAGGACCCACGCTCCGCGGCCTTCATGTTGCCTGGTAGTGGAAGTAGAGGACTGCTCAGCAGAAGAGACAACAGGGGCCCGATCTTCCATGCAAAACCTCCCGACGGAAAGATCGTGGCGCAAGCACGTTCTGCGTCACGCTGGCCTCGCGTCCCGGCGAGGCTAGACTATCTGCGAGTAATTCTACCCCGTGTGAGCATTCTTGCGAGCGGAAAAAGTGATTGAAATCACCGTACTAATATGCAAAATAGTTATCTTATAGTGATAAATCGTTGCCCACTTGCCCCAGCTTGAAGATGGGATTCCTCTTTGCTTCAAAACCTCGCGGTCCTCGTTTTTGGCGTTCGCGGCGCCCGCCGAATATCCACCATCACGCAGGCACGCCACTCGCATCATAGCGGCATGGGATAATGGACTTAAGGATCCCCGTGCCAACTATGCGTAATCGCTTTCTCGCCTTCGTCGTTTTGTGTTTGCTGGCCGCCATCGCCGGCGCCCAGCAGTCCAGCCAGACCCCACCGAATTCTGTTCCTCAGGCCAGCGGCTCCAGCGCGACCACCCCTTCCGATAAGCCTGACAAGAAACCAGCCGCGGCCGATGAAAAACCAGCAGACTCCACCAAGCCCGCTGACAAGAGCCACGACTATTCTGAAGAGTCCTTCGTCATCGAGCAGATGCACTCGCGCTACCGCTTTGAGGCCGACGGCACCGGCCGCAAAGAAATCACCGCCCGCATCCGCGTGCAAAGCGAGGCCGGGGTGCAGCAGTGGGGCCAGTTGCAGGTGGGCTACAACTCGGCCAATGAGCGCGTCGAGATTCCCTACGTGCGAGTGCTCAAGGCGGACGGCACCGTCGTCAAGGCGGGCGACGATGCCGTGCAGGACCTGAGCGCGCCCATCGAGCACGAAGCTCCGGTTTACACCGATTACCGCCAGAAGCACATCACTGTGCCCGGCCTGCGTCCGGGCGAAGTGCTGGAATACGATCTGGTTACGGTGATTCATACTCCGCTCGCTGCGGGGCAATTCTGGACCGAATACGAGTTCGACAAGACCAACATTGATCTTGATGAAACCGTTGATGTGGATGTCCCCGCCGGCCGCCCGCTCAAAGTCAAGAGCAAGCCGGCAATGGATCCCAAAATCACCGAGGAGGACGGCCGCCGCCTTTACCACTGGTCCAGTTCGCACCTCGAGCGCGAAGACGACGAGAAAACCAAGGACAAGGATAAGGACAAAGACAAGAAAAAGAAGCGGCGCCCCGACGACGACCGGCCCGATATCCAGATCACGACGTTTGAAACCTGGGAGCAGATCGGCCGCTGGTACGCCAGCCTGGAGAAGGACCGCCGCGTTCCCTCGCCCGAAGTTCGCGCCAAGGCCGACGAGTTGACCAAGGGCCTCAGTACCGATCTGGAAAAAACCCAGGCCCTCTACGACTTCGTGGCCAAGAACTTCCGCTATGTAAGCCTCTCGCTCGGAGTCGGGCGCTACCAGCCGCACGCTGCCGCCGACGTGCTCCACAACCAGTACGGTGATTGCAAGGACAAGCACACGCTGCTGGCCTCGATGCTCCAGGCCGAAGGCCTTTACGCCTCGTCCGTGCTGATCAACTCGAGCCGCAAGCTCGATCCCGACGTTCCTTCGCCCTCGCAATTCGACCACGTCATCACCATGCTGCCTCTCGAACATAAGGGCGACAAAGAAGAAGCCTGGATGGACACCACAAGCGAGGTGGCTCCCTTCCGCCTGCTGGCCTTTACACTACGCAACAAGCAGGCGCTCGTGATTCCGCCGGCGGACCCGCCTTCTGCCGTAGCTCCTCATCTCGAAGAGACGCCAAGCGATACTCCCATGCCTGACACCGAGGCATCCGAAATCGACGGCAAGATTAACGACTTGGGCAAACTCGAAGCCCACGTGCACTACGAATTCCGCGGCGATGAAGAACTGATGCTGCGCTCGATTTTCCGCCGCGTGCCGCAGGCCAACTGGCAGCGCGTCGTCGAAAATATCAACGCCGGCCTGGGTGGCGACGTCACCAATCTTAAGGTCAGCGATCCGGCAGCCACGCGCGAGCCCTTCACCCTGTCCTATGACGTCTCCAAGGTGAATTTCCTCGACTGGTCAAAAAAGAAAACAGAAATCGGTTTACCCCTGGTGCAGTTCAGCCTGCCCGATGCGGACGACGACGACACCGATGCCGATGCCGAACCTCTGAAGCTTGGCCCGAAGGCCGAGTATTCCTACAGGATCAAGCTGGAGCTTCCCGCCAAGTACACTGCGCACGCTCCCCTGGCATTTTCGTTGAAGCGCGACTACGCGGAATATGAGGCGACCTACAAGGTCGAAGGCGGAGTTTTCACGGCGGGCCGCAAGCTCACCCTTCACCAGGCTGAACTGCCTGCGACTCGCGCTGCGGACTATCTGTCTTTCCGCCGCGCCGTCGGCGAAGATCTCCAGCAGCAGCTCTCGGTCGAAAGCTCGATCGCGGGAGCGCCCGTGCCTCCCCCCGATATGAAGGCCGATGATCTGGTAGATAGTGGCCGCGCCGCTCTAGAAAACGCCAATTACCCCGTCGCGATTGCGCTTTTGAAACGGGCAACGGAAGTTGACCCCAAAAATAAATATGCCTGGAACAACCTTGGCCTCGCCTACTTAGCGATCCACCAGGACGAGCAGGCGATCGCCGCCTTCCAGAAGCAGATTGAGGTAAATCCCTACGACGAGTATGCCTGGAACAATCTGGGCCGCGTCTATTGGGACGAGCGCAAATACGACGATGCGGCCAAGGCCTTCAACAAGCAACTCGAGAACAATCCGCTTGACAAGTTTGCCCACCGCAACCTGGGCCAGATGTATGCCGAGTGGCACAAGTACGACCTTGCCGCCGCCGAACTGGAGAAGGCCGTCGCAGTCACTCCTGACAGCGCTCCTGGCAGCGCCGAATTGCAGGTGAGCCTGGGCGACGCCTACTTGAATCTGGGCCAGGACGACAAAGCGCTGGCCTCCTTTGATCATGCCGTCGAACTCTCGGCTACGCCGCTGGTCTGGAACAACATCGCCTATCAGCTTTCGCTCAAGGGATCTCATCTCGATCGCGCCCAGCAGTATGCCGAGTCGGCCGTAACGGCCACCGCCGCCGCGCTGCGCAACGTTTCGCTCGACCGCCTTACCCAGCAGGAATTGCCGTTAGTGTCCTCGTTGGTTGCGTACTGGGATACGCTGGGCTGGGTGCACTTTGTCAACGGTGATCTCGCCAAGGCGGAAAAATATGTCGCCGCCGCTTGGGACCTTGGCCACCACGGCGAAGTGGGCGACCACCTTGGCCAAATCTACGAGAAGCGCGGCGAGAAAGATCGCGCCCTGCGGACTTATGCTCTCTCCATGAGCGGCACGCGCCCCATTCCGGAAACTCGCGGCCGCCTGGCCTCGCTGGCCGGAGGAGACGCCAAAGCCGACGCCGCCGTTGCCAGTTACAAAGATGAACTGCAGCATCTCTCGACCATTGACCTGGGCAAGGCCACGCAAACCGGCAACGCTGACTTCTTTATTTTGATCAGCGGCGGCTCGGGCTCAGCCGCCAGAGTCGCCGCCGTGAAATTCGTCAGCGGAGACGAGAAACTGAAGTCGTTCACCGAAGCCCTCCGCACCGCCGACTACCATCTCACCTTTCCCGACGACACGCCGGTGAAGGTCCTGCGTCGCGGAACCCTCTCGTGCTCCGTGGTCACTCGCAAGTGCGAGTTCTCTCTGATGCTGCCGGACGACGTGAGGACCGTGGATTGAGAGGTGTTGGGATGAACATGCAGTTGCCTTCCCGATCGCTCGTTGTGTTGGCATGTCTGATCGCAACGTCCCCGAATGCCTGTGTTGGTCAATCAGAGGAAGGTATACACGGGCACGTTTTTCGGAGCAAGGCCGTGGGTTTGACCTACACTTTTCCCGAAAAGTTCAGCCCAAAGATCGAGAGCGAAATGCCAGCGCAATGGCACGATCCCAGTGGACGCGAACGCTTGATCCTTGCGTTGTGGGTTGCTTCAGATCGTACTGCGGTCCCCCGAATGTCGTTTCTCTACGACAACAAGATTCGCCCCGCGGGTCGATCGCGTCAGCAGATGGCTTACGCGTATCTAGCCGAGGTAAACCAAATGTGGGCGAACGTCCGAGGTGTCAGGATCTCTGGACCAAAGGAAATTTCACCAGCCGGATATGCGATATGGCGACTCGATTTATGGCAGCCAGACAACTCTCCACATTACAATTCTGTGATTGTGATCCCATTAGCAGATCGCAGAATTCTGGCGATTCAAGTGAATGCTCCTTCGCAGACCGAGTTGGACTCTGAGGTCGATTCGCTGCGAGGATTGCACTTCGATGGAGACTAGGCCCAGGGTACTTAAGAGTGTCGCGACTGCATACTTTCTCGCCTGCTCATCTGCATGAGTTGGCGCAGCGCCAGATGCCTCGCCAGTGCGGTCCCACGATCTTCAGTCCGATGGGCAGCCCGCTTGGCATGAAGCTGCGCGCAGACCAACCCTGCCCTTCCTTACCAGATGCGCACCCGGTCGCCGGGAGCGAGATACAGTTTCTCTCCCGCCTGCACATCAAAAGCCGTGTACCAGGCATCGATGTTGCGCACCGTGGCCGCCCGGTACTCGCCCGGCGCATGCTCATCCGTCATCACTTGCTGACGTAGCGCTGCTTCCCGCGTCTTCGACCCCCAATTCTGGCCAAAAGCGATGAAGAACTGCTGATCGCCGGAGAATCCATCCTGCGTGCGCGCTCTCTTGCCCGAGAGAGAAGCCTTATAACCGTCATAGGCGGCGGAGATGCCCGCCACATCGGCAATATTCTCGGCGAGTGTTTGCTTGCCGTTCACTGACAGGTCGGAAAAAGGCTTGTAGGTATCGTATTGGGCGGCGAGTTGTGCCGTGGCCGCCTCGAAATGCTTAAGGTCCTCGGCAGTCCACCAGTTGCGCAGGCGGCCTTTGGCGTCGAACGTGCTCCCTTCCGTATCAAAGGTGTGGCTGATTTCATGTCCGATGACCGACCCGATGGCGCCATAGTTGACCGCGGCCGGTGCCAGAGGATCGTAGAACGGAGGCTGCAAGATCGCAGCGGGAAAATTGAGTGCGTTTTGCAGCGGAAGATTCACCGCATTCACCGTCTGCGGCGTCATCGACCATTCCTTCCGGTCCACCGGCTTGCCCAGGCGCGCGACCTGCCTTTCATAATCAGAGAGCTCTCCGCGCCAAATGTTGCCCAAAATATCATACGGCTTCACTTCAAAGTTTGAGTAGTCATGCCAGGTTTCTGGGTAGCCGACTCCCACATACAGCGTGGAGAGCTTGGACTCAGCTTCGGCTTTGGTTGCCGGATTCATCCAGGTCAGCCCCTCGATGCGCTGGCGGAAAGCCGCAATCAAGTTGGCAACCATAGCCTCCGCCTGCGCCTTCGCTTCCGGCGGGAAATAACGCTGAGCGTAGACCTGACCCACGACATCGCCGAGCAGTCCATCCACCACGAACACGCCGCGCTGCCAGCGCGGACGCTGCTGCTGCGCCCCGGAAAGTATCTTGCCGAAAAAAGCAAAGCGTTCATCCGCGATCGCCTTTGGCAGCACTCCTCCATAACCCTCGATGAGGTGGAAGGCAAGCCAGTCCTTCCACGTCTCAAGCGGAGTGGAGGCCACCAGCGCGGATTCCCCGCTGAAGGCTTCGGGCTGCCAGACAATGAAGCTGCCTTGCTGGCTGAGTCCAGCTCCGCGAAAGTACTCGGTCCAGTCCAGGCCCGGAGCCTTGGTCCGAAAGTCAGCCTGCTTCCAGGTATTGTTGGCCTTATGGGTGTCTTCGTTATCCGCCAGGCTGCGATGGGTCTGAGCAATTGCGTGCTCGAGCTCAAGAACGCGGCCGGCGCGGGCATCCGCGTCAGAAAATCCAGCCAGCTTGAGCATGGCCGCGATGTGGGTCTGATACTGGGCGCGAAGGTTGCGCATGTGCTCGCTGTCGGAAAGATAATATTCACGATCCGCCAACTGCAGTCCGCCCTGCAGCAGATACGCGTTATAGTGCTCCGAATCATTGAAGCCCGGTGCAACCCACAGTCCAAAAAGATTCGCGGTGTGAAAGTTGGTGTTATTGAGTGCGTCAACGTCCGCCCGCAGGGTTTCCCCCAGGCTGCGCGCCAATTCTTGCTTGTCGCGGATGGCAGCGATCGCTTCCAGGTGCGGGCGAAGCGGCGCAAGGCCTTTTGCCTCGATGGCGGCCTCGTCCACGTAGGAGTTGTAGAGGTCCGCCACCTTGCGCGCGCTGGAGCCGGCGGGCGGATTCGACTTGGCGATTTCCTCAATCAGGTCGGACGTGCGCTTATTGCTCAAGTCGGCAAGTTTCGTAAAGACGTCCACCTCGACCCGGTCGGGCGGAATTTCGGTGCGCTTAACCCATTCGCCGTTAGCGTATTGGTAGAAATCGTCACCCGGTTTGACCGAGCGATCCATGTTGGCGACGGCGATGCCGTGCGCCTCTTGCGCAGGCGGATTCTGCGCCAGCGTAGCGAGAGCACATAATGCCGTACATGCCACGGCGAATCTCGAAAACATAAGGACTGGTTTCATTGAGTTCTCCAGGTAACCGGGCCGAGCGGAGGCGTCGCGTTCGTCTGGTGCCGCTGTTAAGTGTACGCCGTCTAGTTAGACGTCTGGAGTGCGGAGACGTTACTTTGCAGAGGAAGTCGAACTGACGCGCCTTGCAAAGCAGTGGAATCTGGTTCGGACCCAGCCATCGGGACTGGTTTGACAAATAGGTTTTGTGGGTAGGACCCGGCTTCAGCCGGGGCGCCAAGGACCGCATAAACGCCGGGCTTTAGTCCCTGAGGGCTTGTTCACCGCGCGCAAGACCATTTGTGAAACCAGTTCTAAACACCCCAGTTAGTCTTGGGCTTTGTTTTGGCGGTGTCGCGTGTGCCACGCCGTAGCCTCTTCGTACGCGCCAGCCAGACGCAACACTAGGTCCTCCCGCCAGTGTGCTCCGGCGATCTGCAGGCCGATCGGCAGTCCGCTCTGCGTGAAGCCGCAGGGAACGGAGATAGCCGGCAAGCCCCACACGTTGAACGGACGCGTGTTGCGCAGCAGCTTGAGCTCCGCCGGACGCAAGGCGTCGGGATCAGTTTTCAATTCGGCGATAGCCGGCGCGGGGATTGGCGTTGTCGGAGTCACCAGAACGTCCACGTCCGTGAAGACTGCGCGAATACTCCGCCGGCCTTCTTCCAGCTCCCGCCGCCGCTGAATGTATTCTGCGGCCGAAACATTTTCTCCCGTGCGGATGCGCCGCAGCGTTTCCGCCTGGTACAACTCCGGATTCCTGGCGGCGTTCTCCGCGTGATAGGCGTAGGATTCCGCCGCTTGCAGCGTGCGGTCGGTGGGCACATCCAGCCGCACCTCTTTCACCTCGGCAACCAAGGTCTGGATTTCCCGCAGGGCATGTTCCGCCGCTTCCGCCACCTCGGGATCAAGGTCGTCGTAGAAATAAGCCCGCGGCACGCCCACACGCAGTTGCTTTGTACTCTCGCCCGGAGCTCCGGCATAGTCCATCACATCAACCTCTGCCGAAGTGATCTCAATCGGATCGTATCCCGCGATCGCCTGCAGCACGATCGCCGCATCCGCCACGGTTACGGCCAGAGGACCAATATGATCCAGCGACGGCGACAGCGGAATCACTCCCCGGATCGAGACCCGCCCGTAAGTCGGCTTCAGACCCACGCACCCGCAAAGCGCCGCAGGCTCGCGAATCGAGCCCGCCGTGTCCGTCCCGATCGCGGCGCATGCCAGCCCCGCGGCCACCGCCGCCGCCGATCCTCCCGATGATCCGCCGGCGATCCGGCCCGCATCCCACGGATTGTGAACGTCGCCGAAGTGACTGACTAGCGAACTGCCGCCGTAGGCGCATTCGTGCAGATTGTTTTTTCCGACGATGACAACGCCCGCCTGCCGCAAACGGCGGACCACTTCCGCATCCTGGGCTGGAATCCGATCTTTGTACAGCGCGCTCGCCGCGGTCGTTCGCACCCCGGCGGTGTCAATAAGATCTTTCACCGCGACCGGGATACCGTGTAGCGGCCCGCGCCACTCCCCCCGCGCAATCTCAGCTTCCGCCGTCCGCGCTTCGGCAAGAGCAGACTCGGCCGTGACGGTGATGAACGCGTTGAGGGCCGGGTTCAGCTTTTCTATGCGCTCAAGGCATACTTGGACAATCTCAACCGGAGAGATCTCTCTTCGGCGCAGCCGCCGGGCGAGTTCAGAAATTGTTGTAGAGGCAATCCTCAAAGCGACCCTATTGTAAAGCGAGGGTATGCTCCCCCAGTGAACCTCTGTGTCCTCGTGGTTCCGGGTTTTCCACGCGCCCGCGTGACGCAAACCCAAAAGTCCTATAATGAGCACAGTTCGTTTCCTGGGGGCTCCGAACACATCATGGCAGACATAATGACGATCGCGCCGGTTGCGATGCATGGCTTCTTTGTGGATGGCAGGTGGCAGGAAGACGGCGATGTCGTCGAGATTCGCGCCCCCTTCGACGGCACTCTGATTGCCCGCGTGGTGCAGGGCCGGCGCGAGCACGCCGAAGCTGCCATCGCCGCTGCGGTCAAGGCCTTCGGCACCACCCGCCGCTTGCCGGCCTTCGAACGCCAGCGCGTTTTGCGGCGGATTGCCGCCGCCATCGCCGAGCGCAAAGAAGAATTCGCCCGCACTCTCGCCCAGGAAGCCGGGAAACCCCTGAAAGGCGCCCGGACCGAGGTCGAGCGCGCCATCTTCACCTTCAACGTGGCTGCCGAAGAAAGCACGCGCATCTACGGCGAATTTCTTCCCCTCGACTGGCAGGAATTCACCGCCGGACGCTGGGGCATCGTGCGCCGCTTTCCCCTCGGACCGATCGTCGGCATTACGCCGTTCAATTTTCCGCTCAATCTCGTGGCTCACAAAGTCGCGCCCGCCATTGCCGCCGGGTGCCCGATGATTCTCAAGCCTGCTCCCCAGACCCCGCTCTGCTCGCTGCTTTTGGCCGAGTGCGTGCAGCAGGCTGGCTGGCCCGACGGCGGGCTCAATGTGCTGCCGCTCTCCAATGAAGACGCGGGCCTGCTCGTCGCCGACGACCGCATCAAGCTCATCAGCTTCACTGGCAGCGTACCTGTCGGCTGGGACATCAAGCGCCGCGCCGGTAAGAAAAAGGTAATCCTTGAACTGGGCGGCAACGCGGCCGTCATTGTGCACAATGACGCCGACCTCGCTTATGCCGCCGATCGCTGCGTCACCGGCGGCTTCGCCTATGCCGGGCAGACCTGCATTTCCGTGCAGCGCATTCTGGTCGAGCACTCGGTCTACGGCCGATTCGTGGATCTCCTCGTGGAGGGAGTGAAGAACCTGAAAGTCGGCGATCCGCTCGATGACTCCACCGACGTGGGCCCGCTCATCCGCGAGAGCGATGCCATGCGCACCGCCGCCTGGATCGAAGAAGCGGTCCGTGCCGGAGCGCGCCTGCTCTGCGGCGGCAGCCGCCACAATCTCATGGTCGAACCGACCGTGCTCACCGGCACGAAACCCGACATGAAAGTGAACTGTCAGGAAATCTTTGGCCCCGTGGTCACCATCGAGCCCTACAAAGACTTCGATCAGGCCATTCGCCAGGTAAACAACTCCGCTTATGGCATGCAGGCCGGTGTCTTTACCCGCGACGCCAAGCTGTTGTTCCAGGCTTACGAGGAATTGGAGGTCGGCGGCGTCATTGCCGGCGACGTTCCTTCCTTCCGCATTGATCACATGCCCTACGGCGGCGTCAAGGATTCCGGTCTTGGCCGCGAAGGTTTGCGCTACGCGATCGAAGAGATGACCGAGCCCAAGCTGCTGGTGATGAATCTGCGATAACCGTGTCCGTCCGTGTGGGGACAGCCGCCCCCGGCTGTCCGGTCGAGCGCAGCTCGACAGCGCAGTCCGAGCCAGCAAAACTACACCACGGTCCGGCTCTGAGCTTCCATGGGAGGGAAGGGCACGAGTTCACTCGTGCCGCTAAGTGATGTCATAACGACTGTCGGCCTCACAACGGACCGAGTAGACTTTGCGGTGTCTAACCAAAAAGGCTCGGGACGAAGGAGGCCGAGATGAAAATTGTAGGCTGTGATCTGC
>Ga0181530_10000975_pt1 | contig 36533 bp, 28 predicted proteins | sample PEATcosm2014_Bin_42_FD_119769 | JGI IMG/M metagenome (GOLD analysis project Ga0181530, IMG submission 119769) | Peatland microbial communities from MTU Mesocosm Facility, Houghton, MI, USA - PEATcosm2014_Bin10_60_metaG | ecosystem: Environmental > Terrestrial > Soil > Wetlands > Peat | place...
ACAAGGCCCTCTGCTTCCGCGCCTGCCTGTGCGCAGCTTTCCGACCTGTGCTTCGCATGGTGGAGCTCACCACCCTTGCTGCCGGGCTATCGCGCCCTATTCAATTCACATTGTGCGCCGCGGACACATAATTTACTGCAAAAAGGTGAGCCGTTTTCCGGGTGCGATGGGGAAGCATCCCTGAACCAAGCGCCGTACCCGACGCTGTTGGTTTTTTGGACTGGTTCTAAGAACCGCAGCGGCAATACCGCCCTGAAACAAAGAAATCAGCTATATGCTCTCCTCATGCGGAATGAGTTCGCGGCAGTCATTGGGCAGGATGGCAAGTGGTTCGTCGGCTGGTCACCGGAAATCCCAGGCACCAATGGTCAGGGCCGCAACGTTGAGGAGTGCCGCGCCAGCCTGAGTGAAGCGATTCGGCTGATTCTCGAGGACCGCAAGCAAAAAGTTGGTTAAATGCTCGCCGCCCCTCGGCAAACCGAGGGGCGGCGTAGGCGCGGGTCAGGTTGGGGCTACTCGGCTAAGGCTTCTGCGGCAACGGGCTGCGCGACTGGCTCGGCTGCCGGAGCTTCGGTGGTGGCTTCGCTCAGCACCTTGACCTTTACGTGCGCGGTGACATCGCGGTACAGCTTGATGGCCACGCTGAAGTCGCCCAGGCTCCTGAGCGGCTCGTCCAACTGGATCTTGCGGCGATCGACCTCGAAGCCCTTGGTTGCGAGATCGGCGGCGATATCGGCCGAGGTGACGGAGCCGAACAGGTGGCCGGCCTCGCCCGACTTGCGGGTAAAGCTGAGCACAAGCGGCTCGAGCTTGGTGACCAGTTCCTCGGCCTGCGCCTTCTCAGAGGCGGAGCGGCGGGCAGCGGCAGTCTTCATCTGCTCGATGACGGCCTTGTTGGCCAGGGTAGCCTGCAGCGCCAGCTTGCGGGGCAGCAGAAAGTTGCGGCCGTAGCCATCGGCGACTTTCACCACGTCTCCGCGGTGGCCCAGATTGGTTACGTCTTCCTTCAGAATTACTTCCATGGGAAACTCTCCAGTGTTACGGGCGGCGGGGCCGTGGGCGGTCTTGTCTTTTTGACGGAGATGCCAGCCGTCGGTTGCGCCGCGCAGGATTCTACATCTGCACCCGAAAGATTGTCGCCTGCCAAATTCGGTCCGATCAAGGTTGGTCCCCGTTACGAAAGAGTTAACCGGGGCGAACGCATGAGGTGACCGGCCAAACAGGCGACAGCCGGGCCGGGAAGTTAGTGCCGTGTGGCAAACGGCAGCAGGGCGATATTCCGGGCCTGCTTGATGGCGCGGGTCAGGCGGCGCTGATGGGTGGTGCAAACGCCGGTGAGCCGCCGGGGCACGATCTTGCCGCGCTCGGCTACAAACCCTTGCAGCAGCCGCACATCGCGGTAGGGGATCGCGTCAATCTTCTCGGTACAGAACTTGCAGACCTTCTTGCGGCGGAAGAACTTTCCGCGGGCGCCGGGTCCGCCGGATGGCCTGCCGCCAGGTCCGCCGCCAGGCCGGCCGCCGGAGCGGGGGCCTGAACCAGAACCGGGTCCAGAACCCGGGCCGGAATCCGATCCGGACGATGCTTGGGGTGCTGCGCCCGTCTCGGGCGCCTTTCCAGGGGTTTCTTCAGACATAGCGTTTCCTCTTCACTCTCTTCGGTCCCGATTGCGCCCATGGGGCGCTGCGGAACAAATTGAAAACCGGATCGGGCCGGAGCCGGTGAGCCAACAAGGACGGCGCGGCGGCGACTCGCGTGAGCCTTGCTAGACGGCGGCCTGAACCGGCTCGGTCGCTTCCGCAGGGGCGGCTGCTGCCACCGGTGCGGTGTGTTCAGGGGTCAACTTCCGCCGGACGCCGCGCAGGGCCTTGACCTTGGCCAGGCGCTTCTCTTCCTCGTCGATGCGCACGGTGATGAACTTGATCACCGGCTCGGTGACGCGCAGGCGGCGCTCCAACTCCAACACCACCGCGCCGTTGGCCTCGATGGTCAGCAGAACGTAGTTGCCGTCGTTGAACTTGCGCACCGTGTAGGCGAGCTTGCGGCGCCCCATCTTCTCAACAGTCTTGACCACCCCACCCCCACCCGTAACGGTGGCGGTAAAGCCGGCGATCAACTTGTCGACATCCTCTTCGGCCGCATCGGGCCGAACAATGAACATAACCTCATACACACGGGACATCAGCATTCCTTTTCCGCTGGACTCTCAGGGCCCAGCCTGCACCGCCGGCTAGAGTTGGCTTCCACTTGCCTGATGGAAGACCGTTCTCCCGCCTTGGCGGCTTCGTGCCTTGCTTACTCCTCCGCCGGGGGAGTTTCGCTCCGGCGGTTGAACTCGTTCATCGCGGCTGCCGGCCCCAGCTCGAGGATGCGCCGCGTGGCGGTTGCCACCCGGTCCAGCACCTCGTCCAGAACCGCCAAATCCGCCTTGCGCATGGGCGACAGCAGATAATCCCTGCCGGGACGCTTGCCGCCAACGGCAGCAATGGCCTCCGGTGGAAGATCCGGTCCCACGCCGATGCGCAGGCGCAACCACTCCTGGTTTCCCAGGGCTCCGGTTACGCTGCGGGCTCCGTTGTGCCCCGCCGGCGAACCACGCTCCCTGATTTTGAAGGTCCCCAGCGTCAGGTCCAGCTCGTCGTGGATAACGAGCAAATCTTTCGCCGGGTCCGCCTCAAACTCTCGAACCAGAGCGGCCACTGCCAGCCCGCTCAGGTTCATAAAAGTCTCCGGCTTGGCCAGGACCACCTCGCGCCCCGCCATGCGGCAGGTTGCGGTAACGGCCCGGCAGCGCCGGTTTTGGACCACAACTCCCTCTTGTTGGGCGATGCGGTCGATGGCCATGAACCCTGCGTTATGCGGGGTCCACAGATACTCCAGGCCGGGGTTGCCCAGCCCCACCACCAAAAAGGGGCTGCGCCGCGCACCGGACTCACTTGCCTCGGCCAAGGGTTACTTCTTCGCCTCGGGCTTCTTGGTTGCTGCTTCAGCCTCGGGCTTGCCCTTCTTGGCAACCTCGGGCTCGGCTGTGGTAGCGGCAGCTGCTGCCGTAGCTGCTGCTGCTGCGGCGGCTGCCTCGGCCTCGGCCGCAGTAGGCGCCTCTTCGCGAATCGAGACCACGTGGGCCACGGTCGCATCCTCGGCATTGAGGAACTTGATGGAACCCGAGTGGGGCAGGTCGCTGACCCGCAACGATTCGAAGAGGGCCAGGTTGCTCACGTCCACGGCAATGTTGGCGGGGATGTCCGCGGGCAGGCACTCGATCTCGACCTGGCGCAATACCTGATCCAGGATGCCGCCGGAGGCCTTGACGCCCACAGGTATGCCCAGCAGCTTGACCCGCACCTTGACGCGCAGGGTCTTGTCCAGGGCAATGCGCTTCAGGTCGATGTGAATCAGCTGGTCCTTGATCGGTTCGCGCTGCCAGTCGACAATCATGGCCTTTGCCGCGGGCTGGCCGGCAATCTCGACGTCAAAAATGGTGTTGTGGCCGGTCTCTGAGAAGAGAATCCGTGAAATCTGCTTGGGGTCCACCTCGATGGCCACCGGGTCGTGCCCGGAGCCATACAGCACAGCGGGAATCTTGCCTGCGACGCGCACGCGGCGTGCGGCGTTCTTATTGAATTTGCCCTCACGGGGCTTGGCTACGACTACTTCTGGCATTCGGTCTCTCGTTTCCTCATTTTCGGGCACGGTCCGGTTGGGGTCCGCTCCCTTTGTTGGGGCCAGTTGACAGCTAACAGCTATCAGCTAACAGTTGTAAGTTGTCAGTCGCCAGCAAAAACTGTTAGCTGTCAACTGTATGCTGTCAGCTAATTAAACAGCGAACTTACGCTGGTCTCCATGTGGATGCTCTCGATGGCCGCGCCCAACAGGCCGGCGATGGATAGCACCTTGATTTTGGGCAATTTCTGCGCCGCATCGCCCGGCGGTAAGGTGAGCTTCTGCGCCGCATCGCGCAGAGGCACGGTGTTGGTGACAACGACTTGTTCCAGGCGGGAGTTGGCAATGCGGTCGATGGCTGGGCCGGAGAGTACGGCGTGGCTGGCGCAGGCATACACGGTGGCCGCGCCGGCTGCGTAGAGGGCATCCACGGTTTTTACCAAAGTGCCGGCCGTATCGATGATGTCGTCAATGATGAGGCAGGTCTTGCCGGTCACGTCGCCGATCACGTTCATGACCTCGGAGACGTTGATGTCGGTGCGGCGCTTGTCGACGATGGCCAGCGGCGCGCCGACCTTCTGCGCAAAGAACCGGGCGCGTTCCACGCCGCCGGCGTCCGGTGAAACCACCGTCAGGTTGGGCAGGTTGAGTTCGCGGAAGTAGCTCACCAGCACCGGGCTGGCGAAGAGGTGATCGACGGGAATGTTGAAGAAGCCCTGAATCTGCGCGGCGTGCAGGTCGACGAACAGGGCGCGGTTGGCCCCCGCAGTGGTGAGCAGGTCGGCGATGAGCTTGGCGCTGATGGCCACACGGGGGCGGTCCTTCCGATCCTGGCGGGCGTAGCCGTAATAAGGCACCACCACCGTGATCCTGGCCGCCGAGGCTCGCTTAAGGGCGTCGATCATCACCAGGAGCTCGATCAGGTGCTGGTCGACCGGATAGCAGGTGGGCTGCACCACAAAAACATCGACTCCGCGCACGTTTTCGAGCAGTTGGAAGTAAACTTCCCCGTCGGCAAAGCGCTGGATCTTGGCCTCGCCCACCGGAACGCCGATGTGGCGGCCGATTTCCTCGGCCAGCGGCCGGTTGGCCGTGCCCGAGAAGAGCTTGAACCGTTTGTCCTCGCTCAGGTTGCGGGTTCGTTTGCGCTCAGGCGCCGTTTTGGCATCTTTCGCCCTGACGGCGGCGTCCGGGCCCGCACCCTGCTGAGGCTCCTTCGGCGTGGGCTCCTTGCCCGCGCCGTCCCGCTGAGCGTTCGGACCGCTTTCCGGTTGCCTGTCTTCCGCTGTCACCGTCAATGTTTCCGCTTCCATCTGAAGAGAACCTCCAAGCTGGTTGGCTTTGGCTGCTTTCCGGAGTACGCATTCAAAAACTTTGGCTGGGCGACCAGGATTCGAACCTGGACAAGTGCCTCCAAAGGGCACTGTCCTACCATTAGACGATCGCCCAACTTGGCAGCCGTTGGCGAGTCTCTCTCGCACCACGGTTGACTGTCAACGTGCTTCTTGCGAAAGCATTTCGCCCCAGTAGGCCGGGCGCGGCAGGGTGCGGGTCAGAAGACTCGCCACTCCGGCCGCCCGCAACCGTTCACGGGCTGCTTCCGCATCTCCGCGGGTCCGGTACAACCCGTAGAGTGCCGACCCGGACCCGGACAGCGAGGCATGGAGGGCTGCCTCCGGTGTGCCTAGCCCCGAAAGAATGCGCTTGATCTCTGCAAGGGAGGGATGCTGGGGGAAGACGACGCGTTCGAAGTCGTTCTGGATCCAGCTACTGATCCCGGTGCGGACAAGCGCGGACTCTTGGGGTCCGGCCAGGTCCTCTCCGACTGAGAGGACACCGGAGGAGCCTGCTCCCTGCCCACCCGACGGGATTGCTCCCGCAAAGGCGCTGGCATAGGCGCGGCTCAACTTATCCAGTTTAGCCGTACTGGCCTCCGCGGTCAAACCTTCGACGGCGCAGAGCGCGTCCCAGTCGCGAAAGGCCTGCGGGGTGGAGACGCCGACTTCGGGCGTGGCGATGACGCACCACACGGGTTCCAGATCCGGCAGAGAATGGACCTGCTGGCCCCGGTCAAGGCCCAGAACCGTACCGCCGATCAGGAACAACGGCACATCGGACCCCACCTGCGCGGCAATCTCCAGGCGCCGCGTCGGCCAGCCCGGCCTGCCGCCCACCTTCGCCGCCGGCTCGCTGACTTGCTGCCTCGCTGCCTCGCTGAAACGCTGGGTGCCCCATCCTTCGAGCGTATTTTGCTCGGAGGGTAGGAGACCACGAAGTTCGTTCGCAATCCCCAGTTCCGCCTCCAGCCCCACCAACGCCGCCACCGCGTTGGCCGAGCCGGCGCCCAGCCCGCCCTGCACCGGCAGCCGCTTTTCGATGGCTATCTCCACCTCGGCGGAGAGCCCGAGGGCCTCAAGCGCCAGGACAACCATCTTCCAGGCCGTATTGCGGCTGTCGGTGGGAACCCGGCTGTCATTCGAAGTCAGCCGCAATGCGGTTGCCGCCGCGGGCCGGACCCTCACCGTGACCACGTCGTAGAGTGCAAGGGTCTGATAGACGGTTACCAGCGCATGGAACCCGTCAGGCCGCGGCGCGCCGATATAGAGGCCGAGGTTGATCTTTGCGTGCGAACGGACGGCGGTTGGCATACCGGTTCATTGTAGTGCGGAACGGATGGAAAGACAGGCCGCACCTTATCGGGCGATGGCGCCTGAATGAATGCCAACGCCGAGAACGAAGGTGGCTGCGCCTGCGTGGTCCCGGTTGACTTCGCCAAGTGGACTAAGCATACTTAGCCCATGCCCCACACCGTCCATCAGGCAAAGACCCACTTCTCGCGGCTGCTGAAAGAGGCAGAGGCCGGCAAGGAGGTGGTTGTCATGCGCGGCAAAAAACCGGTAGCGAAGATCGTGCCTATCAATGAGCCGGCGGCGGAGCAGCCCGAGCCCAACTTCCGGCTGGCTGGCGCGTACCGGGGGCGCATGCACTGGGATGAAGACGCGTTCGATCCGATGACGGACGAAGAGTTGGTGGAGTGCGGCCTGGGGTACATGCTGGACGCCCCGTTTGTCCTGCCCCCGGTTGGGTCACCAAACAAATGACTTATCTGCTCGATACGCACGCGTTTCTCTGGGTTCTGAATGTTCCGGAAGTACTTCCGGCGCTGGTTCAGAGCATCGTCAAGGATCGTTCCGTCACCCTGCTGATTTCGATCGCAACTCCCTGGGAGATGGCGATCAAGGTCGCCAGCGGCAAGCTGGATGCGGCAGACATTCTCGATGACTTTGAAGGGGCAGCCACTCGCGGAGGGTTCGCCGTTCTTGAGACCACGGTCCGGCAGGTCATTCGCGGAGGCAGGTTGCCTTTTCATCACCGCGACCCCTTCGACCGCCTGTTGGCCGCGCAAGCTTCGGATTTGCGAGTCCCGCTGCTCGGCCGGGACAAGGTTTTTGATTCCTATGGTGTGCAGCGGATCTGGGATTGAAATCGATCTGGGAGTGGTTTTGCGCCGTTTCGCTCCTCTCGGCCGGACGGTGATTGGAGACAAGTTTTGGCGAAGTATCGCAGATCGGGATTGCCCACCAAATCGGGCGCGGAAGCGCTGCCGCTGGTGGCCATTGTGGGCCGGCCCAACGTGGGCAAATCCACGCTCTTCAACCGGCTCACCAAGAGCCGCCGATCCATTGTTGGGGACGAGTCCGGCATCACACGCGACCGCATCTATGGCGAGTACGAGTGGGCCGGCCGGCAATTTCGCCTGGTCGACACCGGCGGCATCGTGCCCGACGACCCCGAACTGATGCCCACGGCGATTTACGCCCAGGCCAAGGTGGCGCTCAAAGAGGCCGATGCACTGGTGCTGGTGGTGGACGCGCGCACTGAGCTGGCCAGCCCCGACTACGACCTGGTGAAGCTGCTGATTCGCGGCGGCAAGCCCGTGTTTCTGGCCGTCAACAAGGTTGAGGGCGACGCCATGGCCGCCGCCGCCGAGAACTTTCGCCAGTTGGGCATTTGCAACGTCTTTTCCATCAGCTCCGAGCACGGCCTTGGCATCGGCGATCTGCTGGACGCTATTTCGGAGGCAATTCCGGCGCCTGCGGAGCCCGCGCTGACGGAGGACGAGGCGCTGGCCGCCCAGGAAGCCGAGGCCGCCGCTGATCTCGACGCCGCGGAAGCGGAAAATATTTCGGCAGAGGCAGCGGACGAGGAGCTGCGTCCGCTGCACCGCACCCACGGCGAGTTCGAGCAGCACGAAACCTCGGTGGCCATCATCGGCCGGCCCAACGTGGGCAAGTCCACGCTGCTGAACGCGCTCACCGGCACATCCCGAGCCATCGTCTCGCCCATCCCCGGCACCACCCGCGACGCCGTCGACGAGGTCGTCGAGTTCGAGGGCAGCCAGTTTCGCTTTGTGGACACGGCCGGCATTCGCCGCAAGGGCAAGACCCACCTGATGGCGGAAAAGATGAGTGTGGTGATGGCCCGCCGTCACCTGGAGGCCGCGGACGTGGCCCTGCTGATGATCGACGCCACCGACGGGGTAGCCGCCGCCGACGCCACTATTGGCGGATATGCTCACGAGAGCGGCCGCAGCGTGATTATTCTAGTGAACAAGTGGGACGCGGTCACCACCGGCCGCACCGACGGCAAACCGCCCGCCGATCGCGAGATCTTCGAGAAGCAACTGCGCACGGTGCTCAAGTATCTGCACTATGCGCCGGTCATCTTTCTCTCCGCGCTGGAAGGAACCGGCCTCGGCCGGGTGCTGAACGAAGTAAAGGCCGTGGCCGCCGAGCGCCGCAAGCGCGTCTCCACCGGCCAGATGAACCGCTTCCTCGAGCGCATCGACTTCCAGAGGGCGCCGGTGCCCATGGCCAAGCGCATTCGTATCTTTTATATGACGCAGGCCGCCGTAGCGCCGCCGACGTTCATCCTGTTTACCGACCGCGACATCAAGCTGCACTTCAGCTTCGAGCGGTTCCTCGAAAACCAGATCCGCGAGGCCTTCGGCTTCAAAGGCACGCCCATCTGGTTCAAGGTGCGGGCGCGCAACGCGGAGAAGAAGGACGCGTAGGGCGGCTCTGCAGTTCAAGCCCGCTTTACACGCCTGGAAGCCGCGCCTGCTTGCCGCTTCGGCCTGCGGTTTTCTTGGCTGACGCCTTCTTCTGGCGCGGTGGCGCGAGGCGGGCAAGCTGTTTGTTGATCTCCTCGACATTGAAAGATTCGGGATCGAACCTGGGACCGATCCACTCGGACATCGACTTGTGCTCAGGGTGCTTGGGATCTTTCAGGATCTCGAGCAGGTTGGCGTATCCCCCGGGACCACCGCAATCCTCCGGAGGGCAGGAACGCGCTCCAGCAAGACAGAGGGCAAGGACGGGCTCATCCAACTCCACGACTTTTTCAAGCAGGATTTGGTGGTCCCAACCGTCGCCAAAGTCGTACTTGTAGCGGATGGACGAGCGGGGTCTAGTTAACACGGATTTGAGGGTTACCTTCGCAGAGCTCTCCGTCTCCTCCGACTCGAATGCGGAATCAGTCACCCTTGAATCGGAAAAGCGCCCGCAGCTAGTCTCGAACTCATAGAGATGCGAGTTATCCCACCCCATCACCATCTGCAGAACGGCGTGAAGTCTGTCCAGTTCGATCTCCGGCGCGACAACGATTCTGCGCCAGATGGGCGGCTTGGTGTGTTTGAGCGTGATTTTGATCTGAAAGAACTGCATGGTTCATTTCTCCGTTGACAGACTTCCAGTTAATCCGCGATCACAGACATGAGGAAAACCATCCGTCTGCGCGATAACGCCTGGCCGGTCTACGGTTGAGTAGCCGCAGGCGAATCCCCAGCCGCCTGGTCCAGCCTGGTGACATGGACGCTGGCCTGGGTTTCGGGGATGGTTCCGTCGTTTACCTGCACCTCAAACGGCTTGCCAAGAATCAGCAGGCGCTGAGCAGCCTTGCCGCGGGCGGGAACTTGAACCCGCTGGGTCACCGAGTTCGAGCCGGAGCGGACCGTCACGGGAACCTCGGCCGAGGCGTAGCCGTTGTTGGCAACGTTGACCGTGACCAGCCACTCTCCCGCTGTGGCAGGGCTGGGGAAGACGCTGGCGATGCTCAGGTCGGGCAGGCCCTTGTCCGCATTCACCCAATCGGCAAAGAACCAGGAGAGGTCGCGGCGCGTTCCAGCCTGTTCGAGCAGCTTCTCGAACGAACTGGGGCCCGTGTCTCTGCTGTATCCCAGACTCACATCGGCGGCGGGATCGTAGGCCCGCAGGGCCGCCGAGAGCGTTGGGTCGCCGGCCACATCGCGCAGCATCCAAAGCACATAGGTGGCCTTGGTGCGGTAGTAAACAGGGGAGATGGCGTCGGCCAGCGGCTGGCCCACGCCCTGGCCGGGACTTTCCGGCTCGGCCAGCGCCAGCGCGCTGCGCGCCGCCTCGAGAGTACCCAGAGCCTGCTCGCGGCCGCGCTGTTTTTCTATCCATAACGTGCCCATGAAGTGCGCGACGCCCTCGCTCAGCCAGGCGCGCGGCGACTCCATCCAGGCGTGAGTAAGCGCGTGGGCCAGAATGCCTTCCAACTGCTCCGCGCCGGCCGGACGGATGGCCGTGGCCAGCATCGAGCCGGTCTCGTAGGGCGCGTCCTGTGCGTCGGGCAGGTCCAGCAGGGTGAGCTGGGAGCGGGGCCGTTGCCCCAGCCAGCCCTGCAGGAAGGGCGTAACCGTGGCCGCCGCCGCAGTCCAGTCCTGCACAGCTGCTTCGTCGTCCGGGAGCACCCAGATCATGGTGTTGGCGCCGGTGCGGGGCGTGCGGATGGCCACAAACAGGCTGGGCGCCTCGAAGCCCAGGGTCTCGCCTCCGTCGCCGGCGGTGGCCACGCCCGCAACCTCCTCATCCAGGCCGCCGGCATCGGTGACCGTAAGCGGAGCCAGATGGCCGTTGATGAGCGCCACGGAGGGGGCATGGCCGTGAGGAAACTCGACCGTCAGCCGCAGCCGGAAGCGCGCCCCGGCCAGGCGCAGCTTGTGCTCGCCGATCTCGTCGAACAGGCGCGCCCCGTCGCCCAGAATCACCGGCACGCTCGAGACCGGGTACCAGACCACGTTGCCAAAGCCGCGCAGGCCGGTGAAATCGACGCCGATCCGGTCCCAGTCCGAGTGCAGCGCCACGTCTTCAGGGGTTCCAATCGCCAGCAGCCGCTGGGCGGACGGGGCGATCGAACCGGAGTAGGTGACGTCCAGTTGCAGGCTGGCTCCCGGCGCAAGCGGCTGGGCAAGCAGCACAGCCGCCTCGTGCAACTGGCCCGTATGGTCGGCGTCGGAGTTGAGCGTGGCCACGGGAAAGGCAACGTCTTTGACGTTGACGCGAATGCGCTCCCAGTTGAGCGAGGAGGAGATTTGGAGCGGGATGTGCGCCAGCGGCGTATTGCCGTCGTTGCGCACCGTTAGCAGCGCCCGGACGGCAATATGCTGCTCCGCGGTGCGCAGGCGCACGTCCAAGTCGAAATCCGTGAAGGTGACCGCCTGCCGCTCGGCGTCCTCTGCGGTAGGCGCGTTAGCCATTTGGACCGCGGGCGGGGCTGCTGCCGGGCCGGCCTGCGGCGAGGTTTGGGTCGTGGTCTGGCCGTTTTCGTCGGTTGAACGCGAAAAGATTACTTTGCCGCCGGGTGGCTTCTGTTGGGCTGCCGGGGCTACGGGCTCCGGGGTTGGCGGTGTGTAAGTGGTGGTTTGCGCCGCGGAAGGCAAAAGCAGAAGGAAGGCGACAGTTGCGGCTGCAAGGCTGGGGCGAAACCGCCGAAATAGGCGATTTGTCCGGAAAAAGCATACCTCAGGGTCTAAAGCCCCCCCTGACTGTGCATCGTTCGCGTCCGGGCTAAAGCCCGGACCTACCGCACGGAGGAGATTCTCCGCGGCTTGCGTGGTCCTGGCAAGTGAAAACTTCATGAGCCCAAGCCTTTCTGTTTCCCCAAGCCCTTTTGTGTCTTAGGATTGGACGCGACGCCGGAGGCTGGGCGAGCGCCGGACGCGGAACCGGCGAGCGGGTGCGCGGCGTTGCGGCGCTGGCGGAAGGCTTCATACAGCACCACCGCTCCGGCCGCCGAGACGTTGAGCGAGCTGACGCCGCCGGCCATGGGAATCCGCAGCAAATGGTCGCAGGTGCGACGGACCAGATCGTGCAGCCCCGCGCCCTCCCGTCCCAGTACAATCACGCAGTCCCCCGTCAGGTCGAACCGATCGTAGTCCGTCTGGCCGCGCTCATCCAGTCCGATGATCCATAGATTCCGGCCTTTGAGTTCTTCCAGCGCCCGCACCAGGTTCACGACGCGCACGATGCGCAAGTGCTCGGCCGCGCCGGCGCTGGCCTTCACCGCAACCGGGCTCAGCGGCGCCGACCGCCGCTCCGTCAGCACCACCCCGTCCACCCCGGCGCCGTCAGCCACGCGCAGCAGCGCGCCCAGGTTCTGCGGGTCCTCGATTCCATCCAGCGCCAGAAGCAGCCGCCCAAAACCAGCGTTGCCGCCCGCCTTTGCAGCGGCCGGATCCGCCGTGAATAGGTCCTCGATGGCCAGAAACTCCTGCGCGCGGACCATTGCCACCACGCCCTGGTGCGCGGCGGTCCTGGCCAGCAGCGTCAACTGCTCCCGCGATTCCTGCCGCACCCGGACGCCGGCTTGGCGGCACAGGGCCACCAGCCGCTCCAGCCGGGCATCGTCGCGCTCGCGCGCCACCAGCACGTGGTCAAAGCGCCGTTTACCGGCCCTGAGCGCCTCCTCGACCGGATGCACCCCGTATAAGACTTCCATCAGGGATAGTGTAGAAGATTGGCTAAGATGGACGAGCCGGCGCCTTTCGGCGTAGTGGGTCAGCTTCCGAGTTTAGTGGCCCGTTCCGCTAAGAGCAACAGTTGCGGTTGCGCTGGGGTTGTTGGCGGTGACGGTGAGGTTCGCTGTCATTGCGCTTGCAGTCGTTGGTGTGAATTCAACCAGGATGATGCAACTGGAGCTGGCTGCCAGCGTGTTTCCGCAATTGCTCACCTGTACGAAGGAGGCGGCCCCGGCGCCGCTGAGCGCAATCGAGGTCAGATTGACGGGCGTGGTGGTGCTGCTGTTGGTCACGGTGATAGCTTGCGCGGCGCTGGTGGTTCCCGATGTGACCGTTCCGTAGTTCAGCGTGGTGGCGGAGAGTGCCAATGCCGGTGCGCTAACACCGGTTCCTGTCAAAGTGACGGTCTGCGTGGCGGGGTTTGCATTGTCCGTGAAGACCAGCGTGGCGGACCTGCTGCCCGAAGCCGTGGGAGCGAAGCGGGTCAGGACCGTGCAACTGGCGGACACCGCCAAGGAGTTGGGACAGTTGTTCATTTGCGAGAAGGAGGTTGGGTTTGTTCCGCCCAGTGCAATGGAGGTGAGGGTGAGGGCGGCCGTGCCTGAATTAGTCAGGGTGATGGTCTGGGCCGGGCTGTAGGCGTAGCCAACTGACGAATTGATCGCGGTGACCGGGAAGCTCAGCGATGTGGTCGAGAGGGTCACGGCGGGCAGCGGTGCGACTCCGGTTCCGGTGAGCGCGACGTTTTGCGGAGAGGATGTGGCGTTGCCGGCAAGGCTCAGCGAGGCGGTGAGTGTTCCTGCGGTGGTGGGCTTGAAGGTTACCGAAATCGCACAGGAAATGTTGGCTGCCAGCGACGCGCCGCAAGTGTTGGTTTGAAGGTAAGAAGCGGCGCTGCTGCCGGTGAAGGTGACGTTGGAAATCGTAAGCGCTGCTGTTCCGGTGTTCTTGAGCGTTACGACTTGCGCGGCGGATGTGGAGCCGACGTTGGTCGAGGCAAAGGCGAGGCTGGTGGGCGAGAGACTGACCACTGGGACTCCCACGCCGGTGCCGGTGAGCGCAACGGTTTGCGGAGAGCCAGTGACGTTATCGGCAAAGCTGAGCGAGGCAGAGGCCGCGCCGACCGCAGAGGGGTTGAAGGTGATTGAGACGGCGCAGGAGGCGCCGGCCGCCAGCGACGTGCCGCAGGTCTTGGTTTGAGCGTACGAAGCAGCGCTGGCGCCGTTGAAAGAGACGCTGGAAATCGTCAGAGCGCCGGCGCCGGTGTTCTTGAGCGTTACGACTTGCGCGGCGGACGAGGAGCCGACGTTGGTCGAGGCAAAGGTGAGGCTGGTGGGCGAGAGGCTGACCGCCGGCGCTCCCCCGCCGGTTCCGGTGAGCGCAACGGTTTGCGGAGAACCGGGGGCGGTGTCGTTAAAGCTGAGAGTGGCTGTGAAGGTTCCTGCCGCGGTGGGGTTGAAGGTAAATGTGGTGAGGCAGGAGGCACCAGCCGCCAGTGTGCCGCTGCACGAGCTGGCACCGTGGAAGAGTGAGCCGTAGGTTCCGGTGATTGTGGGGCTACTGGTAAGAGTCAGTGGGGCTGTTCCGGTGTTGGTGAGCGTGACGGTCTGCGCAGCCGAGGCGCCACCGACTGTGGTCGATGGGAAGGTGAGGCTGGTGGGCGATACGCTGGCCGAAGACGTGCCCGGAGCCGCTCCTGTGCCGCTGAGTGCGACCGTCTGCGGGGAATTGGCAGCGTTATCGGCAAAGCTGACCGCAGCCGTCAGCGCGCCGGATGCGGCAGGCTTGAAAGTGACGGTAACAGTACAGGAGGCGTTGACCGCCAGCGTTGCGCCGCAGGTGTTCGTCTGGGAGAACGAAGAGGCGTTGGTGCCGGTCAGGCTAACGCCAGAGACGGTCATGTAGGCGGTTCCGGAATTGGTGAGCGTGACCGTTTGCGCGGCGGACGAGGAACTGACCGTGGTCGAAGAGAAAGTGAGGCTTGAGGGGGACAAGTTGGCCGCCGGCGCTGCGGGCGCGGACGAGACCCCTGGCCAGCCGTTCACCACATTGGCGACGTTGAGCGAGCCGAGGCCGGTGGCTTTGTCGTAGCCGGCTGTAGCCGCGTAGCCGGGCAGGATTCCCAGCGTGTCGCCGCTGGTCTGGGGGGTGCAATTGGCGGTGCCGCCGTAGCAGACAGCCGCGATGGTGCCGGTGTCGATGTCGTTGAAGTAGCAGGCGCTCGAATTGGTCGTCGATTCCGCGCTGCAGTTTCCGTAGGTCTGCCTGGCTGCCAGACTATAGAAAACGGAGTTGGGATTGCCCTGGGTGCTGCCGGCCTTCTGGTTGATGAGCGCCATGACGCCAGCCATCACCGGACTGGAGACCGAGGTTCCGCCCACGGCCATGTCGAGCGCGTTGGCGGGATAGCTGCAAGGAATCGGGCTGGAGAAGCCCGGCGGCTGCGTATCGCAGATGAGATAGGTGACGCCCAGGAAGCCGTTCGAGGCGAAGAAGGAAACATCGGGTACGGTGCGCTTGTCGGAAGAGACGATTCCGGTAACGCCGGTCTGCCAACTGGGTTTGACGTAGCCGCCGCTGCAAGAGGAGGGAGTGCTGCCGTTCGACGCCGTGCAACTGCTGACGCCGCCCGAACCGCCGGTGGGCGGAATCACCTCTTCATACAAGCCGCTGCCGATGCCGTAATTTTTCAGCAGGTAATTGGCCCATTGCTCCGCGCTGTAGTTCACGCTTAGCTCGCTGTTGTAATCGCTGATGAGAATGGGATTGGTGACCGTGTCATTCCAGGGAACCTCGGGAATGTAACCGGCGGCGTTGGACATATTGGCGCTGTTATTGGTGCCGCTCCAGTTGGCGCTGGTGGAGTTGAAGTCGGTGCCTCCCACGGACACGTTATAGGGCGTGCTGGTCATGCCGCTGACGGTAAGGCCGTACTCCACTGCATAATCAGCGGAGGGGTTGTAGTCGCCATCGTCGCAAACCGCCGCCATCGAGTCGCCGCTGCTGACAAAAACAGCGATGCCCTGTGTGTAAGCCTGCTGCCACAGGTTGGCGTACTCCTGATTGCCTGCTGTTCCCATCCCCAGCTCGCACTCGCCGTAGCTGACGCTCATGATTTTGGCTACATTGTTGTTGATGATGTAGCTCTCGCTGGCATACAAGGCGTCGGTAGTCTGGCTCGTCTGGCTGGAGGTAACCAGCACAATCGACGCGCCGGGAGCCGCTGCGCCCGACCACTCCACGTCCAGCGTGTTTTCCATGCGGTCGTCGAGCAGATTGGTTGTTCCGGGATCGGAGTTGGTGATGATGACCGTGGGAACCTTGGCGGGCAATCCCGTGGCGGAGCGGAACGTGGCGATATCGCTCAGCACGATGTTACTGGTGCCGGCCAGAGCGACGGTCTGTCCCGTGCCGTTGATCGGCGTCGAGGCGGTCCACAGCGACTTGTAGTTGTAGATCGTCGCCATGTCGTAGGGCACGAGCAACTGGTAGCCGTCGCCCGGCGCGTATCCGGGGCGCACACCGGCCAGCCCTGTGGTGTCCGCAGCCGCGACATCAGGCCCGCCCCGCTTATTCAGAGTTGCGCTCTGCTCGCTGGCCGGCGCCCATCCTCCCGATGCGCTCCCGCTGAGCAGCGGCCGGGTGTGATGCTGCGGCTTGGCAAAGAAGTTGTGCAGGGCTTTGACGCCAACTACCACCGGCGTCAGCGCCGTGGGAATGCTGATATCGCTCATGTTGACGATATGCGCCACCTCACCGGAGGTTATGGCGTGCATCTCGGTATGGAAGGCGGTCTCCACCTGGCCCACGTTGCCGCTGAAGCGGATGGAGGTATGCGAAGGCGCAATCTCATCAATGGTGAACCCTTGATTCTGAAGCCAGTTGCTCACCGTCTCCAGATCGCTCTCCGCGACCCCGTAGGTTGCGCCCAACTCCGCCGGCGTAAGCCAGTGATGAAACTCCGGTGAGGCGGGATCGTACTGCTGCGCATTGAAGGACTCGAGCGCCGCTTGCTGGGCGTCTGAGCGCTTGAGGACAAGAATCAGATCGCCCATGGCCTCCGTGGACGCCAGGCGGCCATTGTCGATGGCGTTGCGGACGGCTGGATGCGTGCTGCCGCGGACGATCGTCAGATCCGAATTGTCCACGGGGCTCAGAATGCGGGCCGGTACCGGCGCGGAGGCCAATTCGCCGGCGATCTGGCCCTGAATCTGGGCTTGAATCTGGTCCGGGGACAACAGAAGGAGTGTTACGGCGCTCAGTAATGCAGCAGAATGAAACTGACGCACAACTCGCAGCGCCCAACCGATTTTAGCTTCGCCCAAAACACGCATAGAAACTCCTTCTTCTTGCCCCAGTCGGGATTTCGCGGCAATAGGCGTTTTATCGGAGAATTCTAATGGAGCATCAATACGATCGGCGTTTCTTGCGTTACTATTGGTTTTTTCTAATGCGGGCAGGACAGATGCATAAAAACGGCCCCGCCTGGCCGGGCCCAAAGGCTGGGCATTCTACTGAGCTGCTGGCCCACCATGCTGCGCGGCGCTGCGTTCGCCATCGCCATCTTCGTCATCGAGTTGCTGGGACCAACCGGCGTGGCGCCCTTCATCTATTTCCGGTTCCGACACCATGCGTGCTTCCAGATACAACTCGCTCCCACAACTCGCCACCGTGATGGCCGGGTTCACGCTCACCATCCTGCTGCTCGAGTCCGAAGCACTGCTCCGCCGGGCGCAGCGGCTTGAGGTTGGTGAGGCGGCAAACGTCGCCGTACAGGCAACCGGGGATCTTCATCGCTTCCTGCAGCCGCTCAATGTCGAGTGGGTGCGCAGAGAAGGTGTTGCCGGTCTTGATCGTCTTGGCTGGAGCGACGACCCAGCCCGCCTGCAAGCCGCGCAGCGTGTATTCGCTTCCGCCGCCCCCTTGCACGTTCAGCCGTGCGCTGCGCTGGCCGCAACCGCAAGCCTGCCGGTTTCTGGCCGTTCCGCAGCAAATCTTCCGCACCCAGCGCTCATTCCTCTCTCACCATCCACTCCCACTTCGACGCCGCTTCCGCAGTTGGCAGCCGTCACAAAAGGACAGCCGCGCGTCGTCGCTCTGGCAGGCGACTCCATGATGGCCGTCGGACTCAGCGATATCCTGCTTCGCGAAACCGCGGCCAATCCGAATGTGCGAGTCATCAAGGCATTTCGATCCGGAACCGGCCTCGCGCGCCCTGATGTTTTTGACTGGATGGAGGAATATCCGGCCATGATCGGGAGCGAACAGCCCGATGCGGTGATTGTCGCCATCGGCGCGAATGATGGACAGGGCTTTCAAGAAGACGGCAAGGTGCTCGCCTTTGGAAGCGATGCATGGGTCCAGGTTTATCAGCAGCGCATCGCCGCATTTTTGAGCCTGCTCACGCAAAACGGCGCCACAGTAGTTTGGGTCGGTCTGCCCCCGATGAAATCCGCCCAGTTCAACGAGAAAGCCGCGGAGATCAACCGCATCGCGTATACCGTTGTGAGTAAAACTCCGCAGGCAACCTGGTGGAACCCGCTGCCGTATATTGGAGACGAATCGGGAGCGTACCGCGAGTTTCAAACCACGCCCGACGGCTGAACCACGCGGCTTCGCGGCCCCGATGGCATCCACCTGTCCGATGAAGGCGCAATGCTCCTCTCGCCCGCACTTATCAACTGGCTGAATGCTCCGCCGCCGAGCACCGCCCAGGCAGCGCCTCCAGAAACGCCAAAGGGGCCAGCCCGCAAAGCACTTGGAAAGAAGACGCGTCTTTGACGGCCGCTTTCCCATCGAGTCGATGAAGGCCAGGTGACAGACACATGCGAATGCAGCACAATCTGTCGTCCGAGGAAAGCTTCCCTTTGGTTGCGGGCGGATCGGCCATCCGCGCTTTACCCCTCTTCGCCGGGCTGATCACGGCTTTCCGCGACTCGCCTGCAATCCGTGTTCTCGAGACTTTGCCGAAAAGCCGACAGGCACAACGGGGTAACTTCCATTCGACTGCAGCCGGGAAAGATCGGCGTCACATCTTCAACAGCACTACCACTCAAACAGAGCTTTCCCGCGTGTTGACCCATTCAGCACCCGGCATCAATTCACAGTGGCGTAATGAGCATGCAGTAGCACATCAGGCGAAATCCGTTCGTGTTGCTCGTAGTGAAATTGCTTGGCCGCATACATCTTCCTATCGGCCTCGGCCAGAAGCTGTTGCGCGTCCTGCCCCTCCTGTGGGTAGAATGCCGCCCCGACGCTCAACGATAGTAGATCTTTGCCGCACACCTCCCAGCCAGCCTTTTGCGCCATCGAGTTTAGCAGCATGGCTCTTTCGCTGACGGAATCCGGCGTCATGTTGGGCGCGATGATCACAAACTCATCGCCGCCCATTCGTGCCGCGTAATCGTATTTGCGGCACACTTCCCGCATCAGGTTGGCAAAGAGTTTGAGTGTTTTGTCCCCGGCCAGGTGGCCATAGCGATCATTGATTTCTTTGAATCCGTTCAGGTCACACACCATGACTGCGACGGTTGAATGTTCCCGCTTGCAGCGCGCAAGTTCCTGCTCCAGATGCAAGGAAAGAGCCCGCGCATTGGCCATCCCCGTGAGGTAGTCGATGGTGGCCGAGGTCTCCGCCTGGCGATACTTCAATGCATTCTCGATGAACAATGCAACCTTGGAAGTAATAACCTGCAGGACGCGCAGGTGGTCGCTGGTAAACGCATCCGCAGCGTCCTGGTAGAGCGCCAATACACCCACCAGCCCTGTGACACCTTCCAGGGGCACAGCCAGGGCGGAGCGAAGTACCGAGGTCATCTTCGGGTTATGCGCAAATCCGTACTCCACCGCGGGGTTCCCATTGATGATGGGTATCGAGTTCTGCGCGACCCAGCCGCAGAGGCCCGTACCTACCGGAATTTTCAGCGATGACAGAAGCCGAAAGTTGTCTCCGCTGACGAATTCGGGCACCAGCAGATCGCCCTTTTGGATGAAAGCGACAATTGAATCGTAAGGCACCAGTTTGCGGAGCCTCATTGCGACCAGGGAGAGAGTCTCGTCCAGGCTCAAGGAGTTCCCCAGATCCTGGCTCAGTTCGAAAAGCGTGTGCGCCTCGTGCCGGGCGGAGGCGATGGAAGAAAGGAAATCCGTCTGGCTGCCGTGGCGGCTGTTGAGGTTGCGTTCAAACCCGGCGGCCGGCTGTTCGCCTCGTTCCACCTTGTAGCGAAAGCTGAGAGAGTCCTTCTGAGCCTCTACCAGACCGCTGACCGCATAGCTCTCCAGTTCAAGGTAACGGCGCTGCAGGATCTCGACGATCCTGGGGTCGTAGGATATGCCGGATTCCGCTGCAACCAACTGCATCGCCTCATTCAGGGGCAGGGCCCTTCGATATTGGCGATCCGAAGCCACCGCATCCAGGCAATCCACAGCCGCCAAAATGCGCGCGCCAATGGGGATTTCTTCCCCTTTGAGCCCGTCGGGGTAGCCCTTGCCATTCCATTTTTCGTGATGCGCCCTGACGATCGGCGCCACTGGATAGGGGAAAGCGACCCTTTCCAGAATGTCCGCACCGACTATGGGATGAATCTTCATCTTTTCGAACTCTTCCGGAGTCAGGCGGCCGGGCTTGTTGATGATATGATCGGGCACCGCCAGCTTGCCGATGTCGTGCAGCAGAGCTGCAGCTCGAATAGCATCGGATTCTTCCTCGCTGAGTCCGAGTTCCTTGGCAATCTCGATCGCATACGTGCGCACGCGATGCAGGTGCTGATGGGTCGTGTGATCCTTGGCGTCAATGGCGAGGGCCAGGCCCTCGATGGTGCGCAAGTGGAGCGCGCAGACCTGTTCCACATGGTGCTTCTCTGTTTCCACCTGCCTGGCTTCGATCTCAACGCGCTTCTTTTGATCCTCAAGGCGGCCCAGATATAGTTGATAGGAGCGGTAGATCACATACATGACGGGCATGATCAACAACGCATTCTGCCAACCGATATAGTGGTTGGCAAAGCTGATGATACCCACCAGGCCGGCGCCAGCCAGGTTGTAGGGCAATCCCCAGAAGTAAGTTTCCAACCAGGTCTTGCGCATCGAGCGTTTTTCGGCCAACGCGATGACGACGGAGAGGGGCACTGTGTTACCGAGAAAGTAAGTACAGCCAGCCACCAGGAGTAACAGAGGCATGCTGTGTTTGAGAAGCCCCGCCGATAAGTGGTAGGCGAAGTATGTCAAGCAGATGGCGTTGGACATCAAGCCGAGGATGTTGAAGGCCACTTTCACCGGGTCCGGACGCTGCTTATTCCTCCACAAGCTCTGGACCAATGCCGCGGTGCAGCCAATGACCAGCGTTTCCGCCAGCGAGAGTTCCAGAACACCGAGGAGAACGAAGAGGAAGTGCACCGACATAGTGCTGTCTATGCCTGGCAGCTTCACCTTCATCGTGGAGGCCAGAACCGCGATTAATAGGTAGCACCCAAACTTCAGCAGATCGTGCGAGTGCCAGTGCAGCAAGGCTGTGCCAAGCCCCGCGGCCCCAAGCGCTGCGGTTATAGCGACGAATATCTTTGCTCTTATTGGCATAGAAAGATACCTCTGGACACCTTTGGTACAAGTATCGGCATTCCCTGCGCACACTCCAGTAGAATCGGAATTCTGCCACTGACTGGAATGCGCCGGCCAAACGCCACAAAGAACAGGGGCTACCCGGCTCCGATGGGCACTTGCTCGACTGTAGTCCGAGTCGAGCAAATGCCATCGGAGTTCTTTCCGGGTTTCAGTTCATTTCTTGGAGCCCCAGAGCACGCTTTCGGCGTCTAGCTGCGCAGAGCTGCTACCCCAGAGTATGCTGTCAGCTTCCAACGAGTCGCTTCCCCAGAGTATGCTGCTACCCTCCAGCGACACGCTGCTGCCCCAAAGTATGCTGTCACTCTCCACCCCCGAACTGCTTCCCCACAGAATCGAGCTTCCCCACAATATGGAGGAGCCCCACAAGATAGAGTCGCTCCCGAGCACCGAGGAGCCGTTGGCCGCCATGACGATGTTTCCGCTCGCGTTCGCCGTTAAGGTTGGTGACAAGGCGCTGCCAACCGTTGCTGGAGCCAGTTCGGTGTTCGCCAGCGCGGCCTGGATGTCCAAATAGCCGGCGCCCACGGTAAAGGCGTCGGCCTGCTCATAGAAGGTCTGGCCCGTGGTCGGGTCCGTAACTGTTGCGGATTGTACGAGGCCCTTGAAGGCGGTCAGCATAAGCCTCGCTTTGACCTGATCGGGGGTCAAAGAGGGGCTCTGCTGCAGCATCAGAGCCGCGGCCCCACTCACCATGGGTGCGGCCATGCTCGTCCCACTCATTGCGTAGTAGTAAGCGGAGGGGGTGGTTGAGCCATTGGTCACATACAGAGATTGGGGAATCGCATGTCCGGGGTATTTCTGATTCAGAGTCTCGGCTGAAAAGTACAGCGAGTCGATGAGGTTGCCCGGAGCAACGAGGTCGGGTTTCACCACCCAGTCGATGATTGAGGGACCTTTGGAACTGTAACTGGCGGGCACATCGTTGGTGCGATCCGCGGTACCCATGGTATTCATCGCGCCCACGGTGATCACATAAGGGTCGTTGCCTGGAGAGGTGATGGTGCCGTAACCATTTGTGCCCGCGTTGTCGTCGCGGCCGTAGTTACCCGCTGCAACCACGACCACTATGCCCGACTCCCAGGCCTGCTCAACAGCCTGGCAGAGCGGGTCGAGCGTGTAGCTCTCCCACACCGGCCCTCCCAGTGAAAGGTTGATGACGCGGATGTTGTACTGGCTCTGCAACTGGATGGCCGTCTGAATGGCTGCAATCACCTCACTGACGGTGCTTGCGCCATTCTTGTCGAGCACCCGAAGGTTGACAAGGTTCACGTCGTCGGCGATGCCCATGAACGTATAACTATATCTCCATCCGGTGGACATTTTGCCGTTTCCAGCGATGATGCCGCTGACATGAGTGCCGTGGCCGTACTGGTCGGCGGCGCTGCCTGAGCCCGTGAAGTCCTCGCTATAGACGACGTTGCCGCCGCTCAAGTCGGGGACGCTGGCGATTCCGCTGTCGATGACGGCCACGCCAATGCCGGATCCATTCAGACCTTGGGCCCAGGCTGCAGGAGCGTTGATGGTGGCGATGTGGTAGTCGTTGACCAGTGCCGGCGGGGTGCTGCTCGCGCCCTGGAGCGGACGATCGGGCGTGATGTAGACAACATCGGGATCGCCGGCCAGATCGGCCAGCGCCGAAGCCGGCATCGCGTAAGCGGCACCCTTGAAGCTGCCCAGCTCCCGTTTGAGCTTGCCTCCTCTGCTGAACACTTTCTGATGGTGCTTCGCGGTGGGCACCTGGTTGTATTGCACAATCACGTCGACCTGGTCGGAACCATTCTTCCCTTCCAGGTCTTTGGCCATTTTGGCCGAGCTTGCGAAGGCCGCGCAGGCGCCCAGGATCAACACGCACAAGGTCAGGATCATTTTTCCCCACAAGGCGCTCCTGGTTTTCTTGGGTTGCATCGTTTTTTCTCCTTTTGCGCCAGTTCGGAGTCTCAGCAACTTTTCGTGCTGGTGCTGGCACATAGATTGGCTTTCGGAGAAAGATTGAGTTTCAACACATTACGAAAGTGCGCCGCTGAGAATCTCTACATTACCGCTGAGCGGTACTTGGAATCTTCGGTTTACGAAGAGGTAACTTCTCTTTCGTTCCGCAGCAACAATGCACCGAAATCGGGTCGTTGTAGCGGCTCGGCGCCTTCAAACTCCACGGCAACGCTGTTCAGGAATGATGAGGGACGACCCGGTTCCGGCAGTTGCGTCTGTTCACTGCCATTCAAATGTGGGCTGAAATGATCAAGCAGAACCCTCACAGGCAAAGGAAGCGCGTGCAACAGGGAAAGCGTGGCCGGATGCCGGGCTTGCTCGATCTGCGCGACCTGCAAGCACTCGGCGATGGCGCCGCAATCCAGCACCGCGAGCCGGTCGCACAACTGCAGTACCGATACGAGATCATGGGAGATGTAGAGCAGTGCCGTTCCGTTTCGCCGGTTTAACTGCCGCAGCAGACCTATGATCTCAGCCTGCGTTACGAGGTCGAGAGCGCTCGTCGGCTCGTCGGCGACAAGGATCGACGGGCGATGCAGAAGGGCCATTGCGATCAAAACCCGTTGAGCCTGGCCAACGCTGATTTGTCCAGGCTTTCTGCGCAGGAAGCTATCGTCGTTGGCGGGCAGTTGCACATCATGCATCAGTTGATGGAGACGCGCATCGAGCGCCTTGCGTCCTGTTGATTCATGGGCGCGCCACGCCTCATCAAAGTGCGATCGTAATGACACGGCCGCGTTGAGTGCCGTCATGGGACTTTGAGGGACAAGGGCGATCCTTTTCCCGCGCATCCGCCGCGCTTCGCGTGCGGGCATGGCCAGCAGGTTGATTCCATCGATGAGAACCTCTCCTGAAGCCTTGCCGCCGCGCCACGGGAGCAGGCCCAGCAGCGCCATCACCAGCGTGGTCTTGCCTGCGCCGCTGGTGCCGACCATCCCCAGCGCCTCCCCGGCGCAGAGGTCGAACCGCACATCTTTGAGAACACACCGGCTTCCATAGTCCGCCCGCAAGCGAACCTGCATCAGAGCCGCGCTCATCGCGCGCCTCCCTGATGGCTGCCTTTCTCGTCGCGGCCATCGTCGCGTCGAATGGCGTCGATGTTCCAGACCGGCCCTGGCGAGATGATCGACGCCTGCACACCACGCAATTGCGGCGAGACGGCTTGCAGAACGTTTGGATATACCAGGTAAATGAACGGTTGCTGGTCGGCGACAATCTGTTGAACCAGGTCCACGGACCTCTTGCGTTCATTCTGCAGAGGGCTGGACGCCTGCGCCTGCATTTGCCTGTCGATTTCCGCCTCCCATTCCGTCGCGGGAGTCTGTTCGGAAGGATTCCATTGATGGTTCGGTGAGGAACTCAGCCACATATTCATCATCGATGTCGGATCAGGTTCAGTGTTTGACACTCCAAGTAAACATGCTTCATAGTCCTGCTTATGCATCAGCCGCTCAATCAGCGCAGGGAAATCCAGTGGAACAATCGTGACCTGCATCCCGATCACGGCCAGATCCTGCTGAATCATCGCCGCCATCTTCTGTCGAGCGGCGTTGCCTGAATTGGTGGCGATGGAGAACTTAACGGGGTGCCCACCGGCGTCGTAGAGTTGATTGCCGCTCAGATGGAATCCTGACGCAAGCAGCATCCGATTGGCGTCGGCGACACTCTCATGCGCATACTTCAAGTCGTCGTTGTGCCAAAGCCTGTTGGCAGGGGAGATGAAGCCGAAGGCTGGAGTGGCGTGCCCGTCATAGGCAATGCGCGCCAGGTCGGCGCGATGGATGGCCTGCGAGACGGCAACGCGAAAGCCCCGGTTCTGAAACCACGCCTTCTCAAAGTCCGGAAGAGGAGCGGCGGAAGATTGGTTGAACCAGAGTTGCTCGGTGTTGAGAGACGCGCCCAGATCCTGCACTGACTGCGGCGACTTCTTCGCCACGAGGGCGAAGTAGTCTGGCGACAGTGCATCGACCAGGTCGTACTCTCCGCGCAGGAACAGAGATATTTCCTGTTCACGGTTGTTCAGAATGTCGAGCCGGAGGCCAGTCGCGTAAGGGAGTTGCACGCCAGCGGCATCGTGCCGCCAGTAATTCGGATTGCGGCGCAAGCGCACATACTGGCCGCGCTTATAGTCGGCAACGGTGAATGGCCCCGAGGTAACGCGGCCCTCGCTGGGACGATTGGCCGGCTCGATGGCGATCTCATCGAAGATTTTGCCAACCCCAATGATGCGCCGCGGAAGGTGGACTCTCACGGTGAGTTTGTCCGGCGCGTCGACAGTGACTTCACGCGGGGAAAGAAACTCGTCCGCGACAGGGTCCTCAGTGGCGGGGGCCAGAACTCGATGCAAGGACCAGGCGACATCGGCAGAGGTCAATGCCGAGCCATCGGAAAAGCGCAATCCGCCGCGCAGCTTGAATACGATCAGGGTGCCTTGCGGCGATACGCGAAAGCTCTCGGCAAGCTGCGGCTCGGGCTCCTGGGTTTGACGGTTAAGCCTCAGCAGAACACCACCGGTGAGGTAACGCACGAGTTCCGACGCCTGTTCATCCACCTTGGCCGGATCGAAAGTCTTCGGGTCATAGTGGATTGCCCATGCAAGTTCGCCGGGCTGGCGCGGAGCGGCCTGGCATGGGGCAGAGACGGTAAGCAGCGCCATGAGACTGGCAGACAGAAGTGAGGAACGCAGCAGGCTACGCATGGTTTTCGACCTCGGTGGTGAAGGACTCAAGAATCAGCAGTACGACGACCAGCAGCGCAATGGGCAGGAAAACCCAATGGGAGCGCGCCAGCAGGGCAGAGTTGTCGAGTTCCAACAGCATGGCGCCCCACGAGGGCATCGGCTCTCCCACACCGAGGCCGAGGGCGCCCAGGTTCGCCTCTGCCACGATGAACACCGGCACGCAGATAAGAAACTGCGGCAGGAGCAGAGGGCGAAGATGAGGCACGAGGTGCAGGCGGATCAGTTGCCGAGGCTGGAGACCGCAAGCGTGGCCGTGAATCATCCACTCAGCTGAACGAAGTGCCGTGGCGCCGCGATAGACTGCTCGCGCGCAGGCCGGCCAGCCGAATGCGGCAAGCACCAGGAAGGTGGCCACGGCCGTCTCGAGCGGAGAGGCGGTCAGTGGCAGCAAAGAGCGAGCCATCATCAACAGAAACAGCCACGGCAGAGACAAAAAGGCATCGCTTACGAACATCAGGATGGCCGCTGCCCACGACGGGCTGAAAGCCGCAAGCAAGCCAATGCCGGCGGCGATCGTGGTCGTGATCGCCGCGGCAGCCGCTGCGCCCGCCAATCCAATCAGAAGAGCCGCGGCTACTCGAACTGTACGATCGCGGCCGAGCTCATCGGTCCCCGTGACGTGCCGAGCCGTGGATGGAGCCATCGCCGCATCGCGGTCTTGAGATGCATAGTTATAGGGGGCGAGCCGGAGCGCGAGCGCAGCACTGACAATCATCAGTACGAGGATGGCAGCGGAGAATCGATTCTTCATGCAGCCTCCAGCGTGAATATGTCTTTCGAGATCATGCCGGCAACGCCCACCACGCACGCCATCAACAGACTGATGGCAATCAGCACGGGAAGGTCGCGGTTCATCACTGCGGACCACGCAAGCTGCCCAACTCCCGGCACGGTGAAGATGACTTCAATGGGAACCAGCGCTCCCAGCGCAGTCACGATCGAGAGCGTGGTGAGAGCGCACAGTTGCTGCGCCGCGTTCGGCAGTATGTGCATCCTTACGAGAGCGTGCCATGACAGCCCCTGCGCTCTGCCGTACAGAAGATGCGGCGAACGCCACGCACGTTCAAGCAAGCCGGATAGAAACTTGAATTCTCTCGCTGCGATGAGCAATGAAAGCACCAGGACAGGGCCGCCCGTCTCAGCGAGGATGCAGGCTGTCGCCATGGCAGCCGTTGGAACTGCCAGAAGAACCGTAAATGGCAATCCCCACAGAAGCCTGCCGCTGCGCAGGCCGCTTATAGGCAAAGCTCCGCAAATCGCCAGCAGCCAGCCACCAAGGATGCCCTGCGCCAGAAGCAAAGCTGAGACTCGGATGCGGGCGCCTACCAGTTCCGAAACCGGCACACCAAACTGGCGCGATTGCCCAAAGTCTCCGTCCAGCCAGCCCTTGGCCTCTTGACTCGCAATCAGCCAGGTGGACTGCCGGTAGTTATCCGCCTGCATCTCCGATCGCGCACCTGGTGCGTATTTTGTATCCATTTCACGGGCATCGGAGAAGAATCCGGGAGCAAAGCGCACCAGCAGGATCGTCCCCGCAGCCGCGAAGACCATAAGAAGCAGGGTCCGCCCAACTCGCGCAGCGAACTTCACCGGCAATCTCACGAGGCCCCCGCGAACTTGCCGACTGTCACGGTTTCAAGGCCATCGAAATGCCGAGACAAGCCGGCTTGCTTTGCGAATCCCCGGCGGCCGCCGGTTGGACAGGCAATTTGCAGGTCGAGAAGAATGATGGATAGATAACCGACAAAGTGCATCCAATCATGACCGGGCGCGTTTAAGATCCAAATGCCGCTCAAAGTGCAGTACAAGAACAATATCGAGATTGAGCGTCCGACTCGAATTGGCATCTGCTTTCCCCTCTGACATAGCAATGGTTTCGCGCAGTATCCGGATCTGAGACTTGCACAAGCAAACCCTCTTTCTGCTCAAATGCGGTCCACACACCCTATTCATTTCGTCAGGTAAGATTGCTCTCTCAAGAACTGTCCAGATGCGACACATTCGAGCAAGCCGGCTCGTATTCTGCCAAACTTCGGGCACACCGCTCAGGCCGAAGGGCACAATGGCATTGGCTTCCCGGGCCCCGGCCAATGCGGAGGGGCACGGATTTACCTGCGAAGCACCGGGCAATGCGTTCAACGACAACGTCGACAACGGTCTCTACGATGCCGAGCGGCAGCTATCGCCGCGCTCCTGCCCGAGCCTGTTTTGCCACAAGCTGATTTGGGCGGCCCTGTAGGACCTCAGAAGGCAGGTACCGGCGCTGCTCCCCGCACAGCAGGCAGGTGACCGCGACGGACTGGAATGGGAAATCCTTCACGCCGGCGAATACATCGCGGCGACTGCGTTTGCAGTCACCAAAAACTGCCTGCGGCCGGAGGGTCATTGGCTGAGATGCTTTGCAGATTCCCCCTGCTTCTGCTATGAAGGATTGCGTTATTGAATTGATGGGAGACCGCGGCGCAGATTCACAACACGCAGATTCAGGAGGTTCCGTCCTGTCATGTTCGATGCACCGTTTTCACACTGCAGGCTAATCCGATTCAAGTTCGCATGTTGGGCTGCGCTGGTACCTGTTGCATTTGGACCGGCCGCCTGCCGGGTCACGTATGCACAGGCGGAGCCGAGCGTCGCCGAATTGCATCGCAGCTTTGTGGATCCACCGGATTCGAGCCGCATCATGATGCGCTGGTGGTGGTTTGGACCGGCCGCAACCAAGCCCGAGCTGACGCGTGAACTGGAACAGATGAAGGCGGCCGGAATCGGCGGTGTGGAGATCGCCCACCTCTATCCACTCGCGCTCGATAATCCGTCCATGGGGTTTCGCAACACGCCTTTCCTTTCGCAGGAACATCTGGAGGCGCTGCATTTTGCCGTCGAGGAGGCGCGGCGCCTGGGGCTTCGCGTCGATGTGACGCTGTGCAGCGGTTGGCCCTTCGGCGGCCCGCACATCCCTGTCACTGAAGCCGCGGGCAAGCTGCGCGTCGAGTCGCAAACCGTGGAGCCGGATGCGACAGCCGCGCAGGCTCCGTTCGTCGATGCGGGCGAAGAGGCAATCTCTGCATTCCTGCTCCCGGACTCTGCTTCCGCTGGAGAAATCGCACATGCCGCGCCGCTTTCTCCGCCTGTTGCAGGATGGTATTCATTCCCCGCCGCCACCGGGCGGCGCACGCTGATCTGTTTTCTTTCCAGCCGCACCGGCATGATGGTGAAGCGGCCATCGGCCGGGGCCGCGGGCTTTGTCCTCGACCACTATGATCGCGCCGCAACTGAGGAGCACCTTCACGCCGTGGGCGATCGCCTGCTCTCCGCCTTCGGCGATCAGCCGCCCTATGCCGTCTTCAGTGACAGCCTGGAGGACTACGGATCGGACTGGAGTCCCGCGCTTCTGGCCGAATTTGAGCGCCGCCGCGGTTACGACCTGCGCCCTCATCTGCTCGCCCTGGTGATGGATGCCGGACCCGACACAGCCGCGATTCGCCATGATTGGGGCAGAACGCTCACCGAAATGGCGGATGAAAACTTTCTCCAGCCGATCGAGGCCTGGGCTCGGCAACATGGCACTCAACTGCGCTCACAAACTTATGGCTTCCCGCCGGTCACGTTATCGAGCAACAGGCTGGCCGACCTGCCGGAGGGCGAAGGCAAGGCAACCTTCAATATGTGGAGGGAGTTCTCCGACACGCGCTGGGCCGCATCGGCAGGCCACCTTTTCCATCGGCCGGTCATCTCGTCGGAGACCTGGACGTGGCTTCACTCGCCTGCATTCCGCGCCACGCCGCTGGACTTGAAGGCAGAGGCGGATCTCCACTTCCTCCAGGGCATCAATCAACTGGTTGGTCACGGCTGGCCGTATTCCCCTGAAATTGCAGGGGAGCCAGGCTGGCGCATGTACGCGGCCGCGGCGCTGAATGCTCATAATCCGTGGTTCCTGGCGATGCCCGATCTGGCCCGCTATCTGCAAAGGATCAGCTTTGCCCTACGCCAGGGAGAACCCGCCAACGACGTGGCCCTGCTGCTGCCGAACGACGATGTGTGGGCATCGTTCTCGGCCGGATTTGAGAAGCGGCCGTCTCCCGCTTCCCCTGCCGGCTTCGATGAATCGGGATCGAACGTGAGCATGGACGAGTCGATGGACAAGTTTCTCGGCAAGCAGGTAATCGCGCAGGTTCTCGATGCCGGCTTCAATCTCGACTTCATCGATGCCGACGCCATCGACAACGTTGGCATGCCCTATCGGGTGCTGATTCTTCCCGCGATCGACAGGCTGCCCGTTTCGACTTACGAAAAGATCGTGGCCTTCGCGCGGCGCGGTGGAATTGTGATCGTCACCCGGCGCATGCCGGCCACGGCTCCGGGCTTGGTGCATGAAGAGCAAGACTCGGCCCGCCTGAAAGAACTCTCGCAGGCGCTCTTTCATGGCGGCATTCCTTCCGCTCATTTTGTCGATGACGAGAATACGCTGGGCGCCTCGCTCAAGACTTATATGACTCCCGACGTGCAGTTATCTCCACCGGCGCCGGAGATCGGATTCATCCATCGCAAGCTCTCCGCGGGCGACCTGTATTTCATCGCCAATACCTCCAACGAGCGGAAACACGTGCAAGCACATTTCCGCGCCGCCGCCCGCCGCGCGGAAACATGGAATGCCTTCTCGGGCGAGATAGCCGGACTCAGTAACTCTGAGAACCTCGAACTCGATCTGGAGCCCTACGAATCGCGGCTGATCTTCTTTTCCGACGCCGCCATGTCCGCTCAGCCAGAGTCGGAACGGCATGAGTCCGTGCGCGTGGACTTATCGCGGCAATGGAGGGTAACTTTCGCGGACATCGGTCTGTCCGTCGATATGGATAGCCTTGCGTCATGGAGCGAGGATTTGAGGACGCGATTTTATTCGGGCCTCGCGACCTACCAAAAGACTTTCGATCTGCAGCTCGAAGGCGGGAGGCCGGGCACGAGGTTCTTCATCGACTTTGGCCCCGGAACCAGGGTAAGTCTCCCCTCGCCGGCCGGCGAACACAATATGCGAGCCTATCTTGAGGGGCCCATTCGCGAAGCCGCGCAAGTTTATGTCAACGGCAAGCTGGCAGGCGTCGTGTGGCATCCACCGTACCGGCTCGATGTCACCCAGTTTGTCCACCAGGGGAAAAACGCCTTGAGCATTGTGGCCGGCAACACGGCGATCAACGCCCTGGCGGGGCAGCCACAGCCCGATTACCGGCTTCTTTGGGACCGCTATGGGATGCTCTTCGTTCCCCAGGACATGCATGACTTGCATCCCCTCCCGTCCGGCATTCTCGGGCCTGTCACACTGATTGAATCAAGTGCGGCGAGATAGGCAATCCCGTCCGCGCGAACGGTTCCATATAAACCGGAGAACCGCCCTAAACCGGCCTCCAACCGTTTGCGCTTGAAATCAAGAATCTCGAATGAGCGCCCAAGCAAGGGCAGTCTAAGCCGGCTAAAGTCCTCCCAACGTGCCCTTTTGCGCCTCTATGCCCCTCCACATGTCTTTGATTCCGATGATCTTATGAACCTTCGCACGGTGGAAGTCGCAGGTTCATATCCTGCAGCGGCCGCCATAAGCCGGAAATTACAAGATGCCTCTCTTGTGCCCATATCGGGAACAGGCTATACTTGCCCCTGTGCGCATAATCGCCCGCAGCACGTTGACGCGGTTTGTGGAAAGCATGGCCGGACAGCGGGAACAGCGCGCGGTCAAGGCGGCGCTCGACGCATGGTTCCACGAGGCCGATAACGCAGACTGGACCACTTCCGCCGATGTGAAAGAGAGCTACGCGAATGCCAGCATTGTCGGTTCGGACTGCGTCGTTTTCAACATCAAGGGAAACGATTACCGGCTGATTGCGGCGGTCGATTACAAGCGCAGGATTGTGTTTATCAAGTGGCTGGGCACGCATGCTGCTTACGACAAGATCGATGCGAGGACGGTGCGGTATGGAGATTAAGCCGATCAGGAATGGGGAAGACCACGCTGCGGCTCTTGCCGAGATCGAGCGGCTGTGGGGCGCCGGCGAGGGCACTCCGGATGGAGACCGGCTGGAGGTTCTGACGGCCCTGGTGGAAACCTGGGAGCGCACGCATTTTCCCATCGATGCGCCCGACCCGCTCGAGGCCATCAAATTCCGTCTGGAGCAGCAGGGCGCGGATGCGAAGTCTCTGGTGGGCGTCATCGGCAGCCGGACCCGCGTCTACGAAGTGCTGCGCGGGGACCGCCCGCTGACGCTGCAGATGATTCGCCGCCTGCACGAGCATCTGCAGATTCCGGCCGAGGTGCTGATCCGTCCCAGCCGCAATCGCGGCCGCAAAGCCGCCGCCTAGCTAAGCCACACACCATAAGTGGTCTTCCAGGCCTCAAAAACGAGCCCAGGGGCGCCCGGCAGGGGCAGGGCGTGGGCGTCTGCTTCTGGATGTGCGCTTGTGTCCGTGATTTGTGTGCTGGATCACACATTCTGCAACGGTGCGCAGGTGTACACTTCGCTTCGTTGTTCCAAGGCTTCATCCATGCCTATTGAAGAGAACCTTTGCACCTTGAGCTACTCTCGGGGACCGGGCCGGCCGCTGCTGGAGCTGGCGATCGGCGACCTTTTGCACCGGACTGCGGACCGGTTTGGCGAGCGGCTGGCGGTGGCTTCGTGCCACCAGTCGAAGCGGCTGACCTGGGCCGGGCTGAGCGACGAGGCGGATCGCGTGGCGCGGGGGCTTTGGTCGCTGGGCATTCGCAGGGGCGACCGGGTGGGGTTGTGGTCCACCAACTGCATCGAGTGGATCGTGATGCACATGGGCTGCGCGCGGGCCGGAGCGGCGCTGGTCAACGTGAACCCGGCTTACCGCTCGCACGAGTTGCGGTACACGCTCACCAAATCGCGGATGAAGGCGCTGTTTCTGTGGCGGCGGGACAAGCGCGCGGACTACGAGGAGATTCTGGGACGGGCGCGGCATGGGCTGAGCCTGGAGCTCGAGCACACCATCTACTTCGACTCCCCGGAGTGGACGGGCCTGAGGGATGCGCCGGGGGAGCTGCCCGCGCAGGTGGCCGTGGACGATGTAGCCAATATCCAGTACACGTCTGGGACCACGGGGCTGCCCAAGGGCGTGATGCTGACGCACCACAACATTGTGAACAATGGCCAGTTTCTGGCGCAGGGTTTCCACTATACGGAGCAGGACATCATCTGCCTGCCGGTGCCGTTGTTTCACTGCTACGGCTGCGTGATCGGGACCATGAGCGCAGTGAATTCAGGGGCGGCAATCCTTCTGCCCAACTGGACCTTCGACGCGCGCGCCACGCTGAAGGCTGTGCACGACGAGCGGGCGACCTCGGTCTACGGGGTTCCGGCAATGTATGTGGCGGAGATGGCGCTGCCCGATTTTGCGAGCTATAACCTGACCAGCTTGCGGACGGGGATGATGAGTGGCGCGCCGTGCCCGGTGGAGCTGATGAAGCGGGTGCTCGAAGAGATGCACTGCGGTGAACTGGTGATTGCCTATGGGCAGACAGAGACCTCGCCCGTGGTGACGATGAGCGACGCCGAGGACGCGATCGAGATTCGCGTGAAGACGGTGGGCCGGGCGATGCCGCAGACCGAGATTCAGATTGCTTCCACCGTGACCGGCGAGACGCTGCCGGTGGGCGAACAGGGCGAGGTGTGCGCGCGCGGCTACGCGGTGATGAAAGGCTACGACGGCGACCCGGAAGGCACGGCGCAGGTGATCCGCGCCGACGGCTGGCTGCATACCGGCGATCTGGGCATCATGCGCGACGACGGTTGCATCAACCTGACGGGCCGCTCGCGGGACGTCATCATTCGCGGCGGGGAAAACATCTATCCGCGCGAGGTGGAGGAGTTCCTCTACACCCACCCCAAGGTGGACGAGGTGCAGGTGGTGGGGATTCCCAATGCGCGGCTGGGGGAGATTGTGGTTGCGTGGGTGCGGCTGAGGCCGGGTGCAGAGGCGACCGAAGCGGAGATACGGGAGTTCTGCCAGGGCCAAATCGCTTACTACAAGATTCCCGAGCATGTTCGGTTCGTGGACGACTTTCCGGCTACGCTCTCCGGCAAGATCCAGAAGTACAAGATTCGCGAGTTCGAGATTGAGGCGCGCGGCTTGCAGACGGTGGCGAACACGGCAACCGCGTAAGGGGAGAAGAGCTAGCTGGGCTGTGCCCGGCCTGGCGCTATTATAGAAACTTCTCCTTTGGGCATAGTCGCCAATCTGTCTGGATTTCATTGGTATCCGTCAGACCATCCCACCTGGCGGAGTGTCAGTTCCTGCCAGAACCGGGTTCCCACTAACGATCGGGATGGGGCACGGAAACAGCTCGGATGAGTGGGGCGGCCGGACAGGTAATCGCAAGTCGGCATCTCGTCCAGGATCCCAGGGGATGGTGCAGATCGGGAATGTCTGGTGCAGGCGATGCCTATTCCTCTCCCGCGAGTTTGCGCAGGCGCGCACTCACATTCCAAAACGCCCGGCCGTCGTGGTATCCACCCTTCCAAATGGAACCCTTGTCCTGTGTGATCGGCGTGCCGTCTGCCTTTGTAAGGCTATACAAGCCGTGGTATTCTCCATCGATCGTATGGTTCTTAATGAAGTCCCACTGCTCAAAGAACCTTTGGAAATAAACAGGATTTTGCTTTCCGTAGCGCTCGTGCATCATCAGCAGAGCATTCAGCCCTTCCACTTCGACCCACCATTCCTTGATCGTGTCTTCCGGCCTGCCGAAGGTTGTGCCCTCGCGGAAAAAGCCTCCGTTCTTTGCGTCCCAACCGTAGGCAAGAGCATGATCGACCAGCATTTTCGCCATGTGTTCAGTCTTCTCGCTTGCCTTGTGATGAAGGACCTCGTCCGTCTCCAGCATCAGATAGCCAGTCTCGACATCGTGGCCGTAGGAATCATGGTCGGGAATGGCCTGCCAGGCGTTGGTGAAGTAGAGATTCATGACACCCGGCTCGACGCAGATCTTGTCGCGCACGATAGCCAGCATCTCTTCAAGCCTGGCGCGCAGTGTCGGGTCGGGCCACACCCGGTAAAGCTCTGTGAAGGCTTCAAGCAGATGAATGTGCGTGTTCATCGACTTGTAGCCCACCGGACCTATCGGCCCCATAGCGACCTGTCCGTCTGGAACGTCCGGCTTAATCGGCGTGCCGTCGCGGGCGAGCCACTCGAAGTATCCGCCGTTCACGGAGTCATGCGCATGCTCGTCGGTCCAGAGAAAGCCCCTTTTCGCCAGCTCGAGCGCCTTGGGATCGCCAGTAGCCTGATAGGCGGCGGCTAAACCATAGATGCAGAATCCGATGCCGTAAAGATGTTTGCCGTCAGTGAATTCTGGCGTGATGTGGCCGTCGTCATCGAGTCCCCAGAAGAAACCGCCGTCCTGCTTGTCCCACATCACGTTCTCCAGATAGGAGACGCCCTGCCGCACGATGGGGAGAAACTCAGCTTTCAGCTTCGGGTCGTGCATGACGACTTGGGATGCGACCCAGGTCATGCGTCCTTGCATGACGGCAAACTTGCCATCGCCGGGTGCCCACTGCCAGTCGCGCGTGAAGTGGGTATGGAACCCGCCATGCTCATGATCCACAGATCGTGGGAACCACACGTTGATATCATCCGCGTACAACGCGTTCTCGATTTCCGCGGCCAGCTTAAGATACTCGGCCCGTGTTGGCTGCGGGACGCTCGCCTGTGAGGAAGCTGCGGGTTGTTGCGCGACGCACATGCCAGAGGAAAGAAGCAGGGCGGGAAGGATGCTTCGGATTTGCATGTTGAAACCCATCAACGCTCTTTATTCGGCGGCCACGCCGGCACAAGAAGTATGAGATCCACCGACCACCCCAAGGTACATCTTCCATCTGATGTCAGAAAGTGGAACTGCTCCTTGACTGTCCGAGGCGATAGCCAGCCCATTACGACACGGTTGGCCCACGATCACAGCCATACGCGCCTCCTTTTACAGAATCAATGCGGAGAGGCTAATGCTACACCTTCGTTTGCTGGGGTTCAATCCACAGCTCCCCGTTGGGTGTACGACACAAAAGTGAGAATACTGGGGATTCCTTTTTTGTGCCTTCGTGACGAGCGTATTTGACACGCTCGGGCAGGAAGCTCCGATGCCCGACCTCATGGCGATGTTGCTTGGCCAAGAGGCCGCCCTTTTGAGGCAAATCGCGGACCTGGGGGACCTTCGCCCCGGCTCCATTACCACCACAACCGGCCGTTGTGGTAATCCCAACTGCCGTTGTCACCGCTTCAATGAACCGGGGCATGGACCCCATTTTCGTCTGACCTGCAAGATTCAGGGAAAAACCGTTACCGAAGCTGTCCCCACACTGGCGGCGCGAGAAAAGGCAGAACGTGAAATCGAGCAATTCCGTCGCTGGCAGCAGTTAAGTCAGCAATTCGTTGAGGTCAACGCTTCGGTCCGCCGTTTGCGTCCGAACGAAGAGGCCGCGCCGTCGGTCCGGGGAAAAAACGGCGCCAGCGATCCGCCAGGAAGCCGGGCGCGAAATAGATCAATTCCTGTGCGTCGTTTTCAGCGGCCGGCGCAAGACCGGGCGTCTGGATGATGTGTGTTCACCCAAACCAGGTGCGACAAGGAGGGTTTCCCCATCCGCGATCCGGATTCCACTGCCTACAGCGGAGCGATGGAGACCGCCGAAGAGTTTGGCAAACGAA
>Ga0181530_10000978_pt1 | contig 36503 bp, 30 predicted proteins | sample PEATcosm2014_Bin_42_FD_119769 | JGI IMG/M metagenome (GOLD analysis project Ga0181530, IMG submission 119769) | Peatland microbial communities from MTU Mesocosm Facility, Houghton, MI, USA - PEATcosm2014_Bin10_60_metaG | ecosystem: Environmental > Terrestrial > Soil > Wetlands > Peat | place...
CATGGTGTGCTTCGTGAACGTAGCCAGCGTGGACCGAATCATCTACTCCATCTTCCAGAGATTTAACCTGGAATGGAAAAACCGCACCCTCAAGCTATTTACACAAGCAGCTTGACGTCACCCCAGAGTTAGAACGGGTGGATGGGACATCCCCCCTGGTCTAAATTTCCTTGCCGCTGCTACTGAATACCTTCCAACGATCGTTTTCCCGATGCAACTCGAATGTGAAGCTCGTTCTCGCTCTTTCATACTGAAAGTCAGCCACGATAGTCGCTCTCCAGCGACTCGGTGTTCTCAGCTTTCGGACTGTCATTCCTCGTTGTGTCACCGACTTGAGAACACCGAACTTGGCTTGCACGTCACGCTGATACTGAACGAAGCTGTCAAACGAAATTGTTTCTTGAAATTCCCGGCTCTGGTACCCGTATGCCTCCTCGAACCTCTGGTTGACTAGGGCTTCAGCGTAGGTGGAGAAAGTCTGCTGTACAACTTTTCGCTCCGGCCACACTTCAATGAGTTCAGGCAATGTTGCAATCATGGCAAAAAGCCATACACAACAGAGGAGCAGTAGGAGAACTTTGTAGCGCATCTTCATACGAGTTGATCTCTCATAACAGCCGAGTGTCACCCTTTTCGAGACCTGGGAGCTTCGCCACAGCCGCCGCCGAAGCGCGAAGTGTCTGCTCTACGAGAACGCCAGCTCCTTGGCCCGCTGTACCGCCTTTACCACCGCTTTGATCAAAGTGACGCGGAGCTTGCCTTCTTCCAGTTCCATGATGCCGTCAATGGTGCATCCGGCGGGGGTGGTGACCGCATCCTTCAGCAAGGCGGGATGGTCTCCCGTCTCGAGCACGACGCGCGCCGCGCCCATGGTTGTCTGGGCCGCCAGGAGCGTGGCCACATCGCGCGGCAATCCCACCTTTACACCCGCCTCGGCCAGCGATTCGAGAATGATGTAGATATAGGCCGGGCCGCTGGCCGACAATCCCGTGACCGCGTCCATATGTTTTTCGTCCACGACCACCGTGCGCCCCACGGCATCGAAAAACTTCGTTGCTACGTCCAGATGCTGTTTGGTCGCGAACTTTCCTTTGCACAGGGCGGTCATTCCCGCGCCCAGCACGCACGGAGTATTGGGCATGGCCCGCACCACCGGGACTTCTTTCTCGAGCGCGCGCTCGATCATCTCGGTGGGGACCGAAGCGGCCACGGAAATCACCAACGACTTCGCGCTCAAGTGGGCACGGATCTCGCGCGCCACCTCCTCGACCACCTGCGGCTTGACGCAGAGGAATACGATGTCGGCGCCCTCGACCGCCGCGGAGTTGTCGGTCCCGGCCTGCACCTTCAACTTATCCTTTAACATGCGGGCCCGCTCCGGATGCGCCGCCGTTGCCCAGGTCTGCCCCGGCGACAGCAATCCATCGCGCAAGAAAGATTGCAGCAAAATCGATCCAATCTTCCCAGCGCCCAAAATCGCAACCTTTTTCTTCCCGCGCAAACTCTGTGCCATGCTGTTCTCCCAACCACCTGTAATTATGAAATACCAGATTACACTACGCCGCGATGCTCGCTCCAGGTAACCGCCCTTGGTGGGAATTCACGTTGTCATCCTGAGCGAAGCGAAAGTCCTCATGCATAACAAGCTCAAATACAGAGGTCCTTCGCTTCGCTCAGGATGACAGCGTGGATCTGTGCAACCGACCTGCCCGACACCGCCCTAACTCACAATCTCCGGCGGCACCATTTTCAAGATCTCGCGGCCAATGGGCAACGACGCCGTCGCCGCCGGAGACGGCACATTCAGCACGTGCAAAAACCGCTCCCGACCCACAAACCGGAAATCGTCCACCAGTGCGCCGTCCGGAGCCACGGCCTGCGCCCGCACTCCCGACACTCCCGGCGTCATGTCTTCCATCCGCACCGCCGGCAGCAGGCGCTGGCAAGAGCGCACGAACTCCCGTTTCCGCAGCGACCGCCGGAACTCCGCCAGGCCGTTCTTCCAGTGGCGGCGCGCCATGGCGCGGAATCCCGTATCCTGGAGAACTTCCATCGCCTCGCCGAAGTCAAAGTTTCTCCAACGGTAACTTTCGCGCCCGAAGGCCAGCACGGCATTCGGTCCGGCGTCCACATTGCCATGGATACGCCGGGTGAAGTGCACTCCCAGAAACGGATAGCGCGGGTCGGGCACCGGATAAATCAACCCGCGCACCCACTCCGCTCGCGCCGCCGCCAAATCGTAGTACTCGCCGCGAAACGGAACCAGCATCATTCCCGGATCGTCGCCCGCCAGGCGCGCCACGCGATCGCTATACAACCCAGCGCAATTCACCACATAGCGTGCCGAAAAATCTCCCGCGCGCGTCCGCACGACTACCTCATCGGACGCTCCAGAAGAAGCACGCGCGAAGCCCACGACTCCGGCACCGGTCTTGACCTCGGCGCCGTGTCCCGTCGCGATTTCCGCATACTTGGCCGCCACCGCCGAATAATCGGTGATTCCGGTCGAGGGCACGTGGAGAGCGCGCACTCCGCCAACATGCGGCTCGATCTCGAGCATGGCCTCGCGCGAGAGCAACCGCAAGCCCGCCAACCCGTTGGTCACGCCGCGGGCCAACAAGTCATCCAGCCGCGCCGCTTCCTCGGAGTTAGCGGCCACAATCAGTTTTCCGCACACCTGATGCGGAATCTCATGGCGTGCGCAGAACTCGACCATCTCCCGCGCACCGGCGACGCACAGGCGCGCCTTCAGCGATCCCGCCTGGTAATAAACTCCGCTGTGGATCACCCCGCTATTGTGTCCGGTCTGATGGCGGGCCAGCCCCGCCTCCTTTTCCAGAACTACCAGGCGCAGGCGAGGGAAGCGTTCGGTCGCTTGCATGGCGAACGAAAGCCCGACGATGCCCCCGCCAATTACCGCAATGTCATAAGTCATAAGTTTGTGTGAAACCGCTGGTGGAGGGACGGGCGTCCTCGACCGCCTAAGCCGTGCTAGGCACGCCAACCCTCCGAAGATGATCCTACCTCACCGCCGTGCTCAATTGCCGTGACGCAAGAACACAAGGATGTGACGCAATTCAAATGACCCAGACATTTGCGCGCGGCACGATCGCAAGATCGCTCTACTGCACGATCAGAGTCACGACATCCCAATGGGTCGCTCCGTCCACAGCCGAAGCCGAAACCGTAATCTGAGATGTCCCCAGCGGCGTCGGAGCCTCCACGGTCACGGATGCCGCTCCCGCCGCCCCTGTCGCCGGTGTGGCCGTCACCGTCACCGTCGCCGGGTTCGGCACCAACGCCGGAGCCGTATACAGCCCCGCCGTGTTCACTGTTCCATTCGCGCTGCCGCCCGTGACCGCCCAGGTTACGCTTTGGTTAGCCGTGAATTGCTGCTGAGTCAGTGACGCAGGCCACGAGTTACCGGCTTCATCCGCAAACAAAGTCGCCGTACCCGGATTCACGGTGACCGCTCCATTCGTACCCACTGTCAGTGTCTCCACCGGAGTAGCGTGCGTGAGCGTCCCGCCCGTCCCCTCGATCTGGAAGTTGAAGGTCCCGGCCGTAGCGCTGCCGGCCGTCACGGTGAACCCAGTTCCCGCCGCAGTCGGCGTCACCGTTGGCGGCGTGATGGCACACGTCCCCGGAGCTCCGGACATGCACACCACTGCCACGCTCCCGCTGTATCCGTTCAAAGCTGTTAGCGTCCCGTTCCAGTTGACGTTCTGGTTTACCAATGTCGAATTCGGAGTGGCCGTTACCGCAATCGCAAAATCCGGTGGTGGTTGGGTACTACCGCCCCCGACCCCGCCGCACGCAATCTCCGCGATCAATCCAAGCGCCAGACCAATGACTATGATCCCTCCGCAGAGACGCAGCTTGCCGCGTCTTTTTCGCCCAGTTCCCACAATCCCCACGAGAGCTACCCACGCGAGTGTGAAGAATGACAAAGCGCGGAAGCGACCACTGGTATAGGGATGCGCACCGCCGCTTGTCGAAGCCGTGCGCACTACCGCTCTTTTCGACTGCGCCCCCGCATTCGGCCCCGTAGTGGTGACGGTCAGCGTTACCACCGTTGTTCCCGCCCCCGCGGCAATCGACGTCGGACTAAACGCGCAAGTCGTCCATGCCGGTAAATCCGCACACGCATAATTCACCGCCGAACTAAATGTCGCGCCCCCCACCGGAGCCGCCGAGAACGTGTAGCTGGCGCTCTCGCCCGCCAGCACTGTTACCGTCGCATTGCCCGTGTCGGTCCAGGTCAAATCGGGAACCGTAACCGTCAGCGTCTCGGTCGGCGTGGCATGGGTCAGCGTTCCGTCGGTTCCCTGGATCGTAAAATTAAAGGTACCTGCCGTAGCGTTGCCCAACGTGACGTTGAACGGAGCGCCCGCAGTTGTCGGCGTCACCGCCGCCGGTGCGACTTCGCACGTCCCGGGCGCTCCCGCCGTACACGTCAGCGCGACGCTGCCGCTATATCCGTGCAGAGCCGTCAGCGTTCCGTTCCAAGTCACGTTCTGATTCACCACCGTTGCATTCGGAGTCGCCGTCACCGCAATGCCGAAGTCGGCGGCCGGCGTCACCGTGAGCCCGAAGGTCTGCGTCTTGGGTGCGGGCGCTCCCACCGCCATCGCCGCGATCGTCACCGTTGCCGGACCACCCAGCGGAGTCCCCGCCGCCGTCGTCACCGTTAGTGTGACCGTCACCGGCGACGATGACGTCGGATCCACCGAACTCGATGGCGAGAACACACAAGCCGCTCCCGAGGGCAGTCCCGTGGAACAACTCAAAGCTACCGTTCCCGCAAAACTTCCCGCCGCTGTTACCTGAAACGTGCTCGTCCCCGATGTTCCCCCCTGTGCCACGGTCAACGAATCCGGATTGGGCGCCGTTAGATTGAAGTCCACTACGTGCAGCGTTGCGGTTGCGTTCTTCGTAATTGTGTATGGGTCGGTTCCCACCGCTTGCGCGTCGAAAGTGTAATCGCCCGCACTGCCGCCCGCCGCCACTGTGTACGCCGCAGTTGGCGTGATCTGCGCCGGATTCAGCGCACAGGTCGTAGGCGCGGCGCCAATGCAACTCAAATTCACCGGACTGGCGTATCCGGCTTGCGACTTCAAAGTCCCGATGAAGGTGGCAGTCTGCGCCGGAAACACCGTTTGCGGCGAATTCGAAATCACATTCGTGTAACCCGGGGCCAGCGGGAAGCTCCAAATACCCCGCCCGTAGGTCGATGCCACCAGGGTTTTCGTGCCCGCGTCATCATTGAAAATCCGCAGCGCCGTCACCGGCGCGTTGGGCAGAAATCCCGAAGCACTCGGCCCCGGCGGCGGGCCCACTTCCGTCCAACTCGCAGCCGTCGTCGGACTCACAAAAACACCGACGTCGGTTCCCGCATAAATCCGAGACGGAGTGGCCGACGCATCCACCAGCAACGCGTTCACCGGAGCGTCCGGCAGACCCGTGCCCGTCCAATCCGTCCAGCTCGCGCCCGCATTCGTGGTCTTCCACACATGCGACGTTGGGTACGACGGCGTGCTGAATCCCATGATCCCGACATATGCCGTGTTGCCCGAAGGAACCGACGAGTCCATAGCGACCGACGAAATCGCATAGCCCTGCGGATTGATATTTTGAGTGACATTCGTCATCAACGTGAAGCCCGCGTCGGTCGTCGCCCACACTTCGCCGCCCGGAGACCCGCTCAGCGGCCCGTATCCGTTGGTGACGGCGTACACCGTTTCCGAATTGAGGTCCGCACTTAACGGACCGCCCGCGGCCAGCGCCGTTACCAGGTTGACCTCGTCGCCCGTGCACACGCCTGTTCCCAGCGTGTCGAAGTCGTTGCTGAGTTGCTGCGGAGCGGTCCCGCTGGTGCCGATCCGCCACACCCGGCAGGTTCCCACCAGCAATTCGTCGCTATTTTGCGGGTCAAGAATGTAAGGAGTAACGTAGGCTCCCTGATCTCCGTTCAGATCGCTCGGTCCGACGACTTGGAGAAACGTGTTGTCGTTGCAGTCCGACCCGGTTCCCGTGGCCGACTCGCATTTCATGATCGAGACGTATGGATTTGCCGCAAACCATTCGTTGGGAGTTATGGGATTGATCGCGGTGAATCCGCCATCGCCGCTGAGCGCGTTCTGCCAGGTACTGCTGCTGGTCGCAGTGCTGGTTTTCGGCGAGCCGTTATTCGCCGTTCCACCCAACATAATGTCGGCGCTCGAAGGGTGGACCGCGACCGAAACGAATTCTGCCATCGAGCCCAAGGTTTCGCTCAGGCTGTCAAACTGGTTTGTCCCCGAGCAACTGCCTGAGGTGAGCCCGGAATAGCCATCGAGCGTTCGGCTGATTCCGCCATCATGGGCGAAGTAGCCGGGTGACATGCCGCTCACAAGCGCGAAGGCGATCCCGTGCTGGCTCGGATGCACATGCGCCGGCGCCGCCCATGGGTCGCACCCATAGGCGTGGGTCAGATTGATCCAGTCGCCTTGGGTGCAGACCGTGCCGCCCGCCAGGGTGCACTTATAAAGATTGACCGCGCCCGCGTAAACGTCCGTCGCCGATCCATCGGGAATCGCCGCCAAGGCCAGGTTGTACCAACCCTGCTCCACCCCGCAACCGCTGTCGTTTGGCCCGGCTGCGACGTCGCCGCAGTTGGTGATGCCGTTATCGGGAATCAGCGTCCAACTCGCTCCGCCGTTTCCAATTCCGCCGTCTAACGACCGCCAGATGCCGTTGTCAACCGCGGTTGGATTTCCGTTGATGTCATATTGCACATCGAGAATCCACACATACATCTCGTTCCGCCCCGGCACCACGGTGAACTCGCCGCGATAGATCGGGCAAGTTGTCGCGTTCGAACTCGGCGGGCAATTCGCCGACGTAAGGCCCGTTGTCGGCTGCGTCGCCAGCGGCGTGAAGTTGATTCCATCGGTTGAGTAATAGATTCCATGCCGCCGGATCGAAGCGTAGAAAGCCCCCTGGAGCGGGTTGTAAATCACCGACGTGGCCGAAGCCGCAATTGCGCCGTCCGTGAGCGTAGCGCGACTCCAAGTGGATCCCGCGTTCAGAGAGTAATAAAGCCCGTGCGCGGGTGAGTTTCCATCCTCTTGCGGGCCCAGGCAAGGGCCGCTGTTTCCGGCCGGCGCCGATTCTTCGCCCAGGCACAAGCCGTTGTCTCCCGCGGCCGCCGCCACCACCAGGCTTGCATTCGCCGTGCTGAAGGCAATCTTGCTGAACCCGATTCCCAGAAACGATTGGTCGGGAGGTTGCCCGATCCCTGTGATCTGGAGCCACGTGGAGCCCCCATTGGTCGAAAGCAGAATTCCCAGGCCGTAGTAAGAATCGTCGGAATTGTTCGTCTCTCCGGTGCCCACTAGAATCAGGTTGCTGTTACCCGGCTGCAGCGCAATCGCGCCCACCGCCAGCGTCGGCTGATCGTCAAGCAAAGGCTGCCAGATGACCGACCCAGGACTGGGGCTCAGACCGCCCGCGTTGGTGGATCTCCACAGTCCGCCGTACGCGCCACCCAAGAAGACCGTATTTCCTGTACTGTCCGCAGGATCGATCACGACCGCCGTGGCCCGCCCCGAGACCCAGTTGTAATCCTGCGCTCCGTCTCCAGTGGCATCGGAAGCCATTGGGGCCGGTCCCAGCGGAGCCCACACAGTGGGTGGAGGCGCCACGGCAGCGGGTGCGAATGCTTCATTCGCGCTCTGATGGGATGAGAGGATCTCAGCCGCGCGCTGGGCCCGCAGAGCCATCTTCTGCCGGTAAGCCCGGAGTCGCAGCCTCGCCGCCGATTCTCCCGGAGGCACACTGCGGCCCCGCTGGTTCCAGTTCCACTTCGACCGGACCTGCGGATAATGACGGTTTTCGTTGCGATCCGTAGCGCCCGTTTGAGAAGGCGAGTTAATGGTTTTTTTCTCCAGCACTTGTGCGAAAGCGGTGTTCATGAAACCAGCGCGAGAAACTCCGCCGAAAGGAAGAACGAAAGCCGCAAGAAAAATAGCGAAGAGGGTCAAACGAACAGAGCGCACACAACGGCTGGCCATGAATTGAGACGCTATCCGGCGCCGGCACGACCCAGCGCACACCTAGAGTCTCAGCCCTGAGAAGGAGATTTCCACGTCCTCGAAAGTCCCCCCAACCTTGGTAGGCAACGCCGGGTCAGTTTCAGAGTGGCCGACAACCATCGCATTTTTCATCGAATGGTTGCTACCATTGGAAGCAGTTGTGGTGTCTAAATAGCTGAGACCTGATTCTCCGGGAGATCGTGATGCCGAGATGCGGGGAAACGCTATGGCTTTCGCTTGTTTTCGGACTATCTCTTGCAAGCACCAATTTTGTGGCCGCGCAAGCGACAACTTCAAGCAATTCGTATGTTCGTCCATGCACCGCTAACGAAAATGCGGTCGGATCATCTCCGGAGGTAATCCGCTTATTTTCGGACGAACGACCCACCTTTAGCTGGTGCGAGGCTTTGGACGTGCCCTGGCTTCCAAATGCTGAAATCCTGCGCTTCCACACGGCAATTCATGTCGATTATTCGCTGATCTGCACCATCATAAAGGCTACAGCCGGATCTCCCATAAGGTTGATCTGGGCCGCTGGAGAAGGAATGGTTGTGACGCCGTCCCCAAGCCTCCCCAACAGCCTTGATGCCATGAATGATCTGCTGAGATCGGCGCAGCCCGCACTCAATGATTCTCAACTTGGGTCTGCAAGCATTCTCTACCTCTTCCTCATCCATCGAGAAAATCGCCAGAGTTTTTTCAGCAAGCCCGCGAGCAAATACCCTTTAAGCGAAGCCGACTACCGTGTACGCTATCAGAAACATGGAACGAGTCGTCTTGTCTGGCTGACCACTCGGACCAGCAACTGGAAGCTCACCTTCTCACCGCACAAAGACGTACTGCACCTGGATTCCATCGTGCAGAATGGCGACAATTGAAGGGTTCGCCATACTCCTGCATTTTGTTGGGCTTATCACTAGCACGAACGAGGAACGTTCCGCGCCCTTCAGTTATTCCCGAATCACGGGCTATTCGGAAACCGTACCACTTCCCGCTGCCGCCAGGCGCTCCCAATCCGTTATACTAATCAATCATGTCGGTGCTCAAAAACATCGAAGCCGTCGCGCAGGGAATGACCATCACCCTGAAGGAGATGTTCAAGCCCTCCATCGTCGAGAATTATCCCGACGGCGAAGGCCCGCTGAAAGGCGCGAAATTTCAGGAACGTTTTCGCGGCATGCACGTCTTGCAGCGCGACGAAAATGGGCTTGAAAAATGCGTAGCCTGCTTCCTATGCGCCGCCGCTTGCCCCGCGAATTGCATTTACATAGAAGCTGCGGAAAACACGGCTGAAAAGAGGGTCTCGGGCGCCGAACGCTACGCCCAGGTCTATAACATCGACTACAATCGATGCATATTTTGTGGCTATTGCGTGGAGGCTTGTCCTACCGATGCGATTACGCATGGGCATGGATTTGAGCTGGCCAGTTTCAACGCGAGCAATCTGATTTACCGGAAAGAACAGATGCTGGCGCCGGCTCCGGCGCACATGGGAGCCAATCAGGTGTTTGCGCAATCGGAAACGGATGCGGGCGTGACCGGGGACTAGCGAGCTTCGAGATTTTTTTCCAAACGCCGGTCCCGCGGGGCCGGCGTTGTTGTATAAGGCAGTTCTCAGTTCCCGGTTCTCAGTTCTCAGTGAGTGCCAATCATTGGGTACTGAGAACTGAGAACTGAGAACCGAGAACTAATGTCCAACTTTCTCCAAACCGTAGCCGAACACGTCGTCGTTTATGACGGCGCCATGGGGACCAACATCCAGAAGCGCAATCCCACCCTGGACGATTACTGGGGCAAGGAGAATTGCAGCGAAGTTCTGGTGCTGAGCCGTCCCGATATTATTCGCGACATTCACGCCGACTTTTTCCGCGTGGGCTGCGACATCGTCGAGACTAATACGTTCGGCGGGACGAGCCTGGTTCTCGGCGAGTTCGATCTCCGCGACAAGGTGCGCGAGATCAACCTCAAGGCGGCGCAACTCGCCAGGGAAGTGGCGCAGCAATTCTCAACCAAGGACAAGCCGCGTTTCGTCGCCGGATCGATGGGCCCAACGACAAAGCTGCCTTCGCTCGGACACATCGGATGGGACGCGATGTTGGCTTCGTATGAAGAGCAGGCGTTGGCGTTGATCGAGGGTGGCGTCGATGTGCTGCTGGTTGAAACCTGCCAGGATTTATTGCAAGCGAAGATTGCCACCGTCGCTGTAATCGAAGCAATGCGCAAGGCAGGGAAGCGGCTGCCGGTGCAAGTTCAAGTAACGCTTCAGGAATCTGGAACCATGCTCCTGGGCACCGAAATCGGCGCTGCGCTGACGACGCTTGAACCATACGACATTGACATCATCGGCCTGAACTGCGCGACCGGGCCTGCCGAAATGAATGAGTCGGTCCGGTATCTAGGGCTGAATTCGACCAAATATATTTCGGTTTTGCCCAACGCGGGTCTGCCGCAGAACGTGGGCGGCCACGCGGTCTACAAACTTACTCCCAAAGACCTGGCGGAGTTTCACAAACATTTTGTAAAAGATTACGGAGTAAGAATCGTCGGCGGATGTTGCGGCACGACTCCCGAACATCTCAAAGCCGTAGTGGATGCAGTGACGGGCGTCGAACCGGCGAAGCGCGATGTGAAGCCGGTGGGCGCAGCGTCGAGCGCCTACACCTCGGTGCCGCTCGATTTGGAGCCAAAGCCGCTGATCGTCGCGGAAGAGATGAACACGACGACGCGGGTCGATCGTTTCCGCAAACTAGTACAGGCCAAAAAGTACGACGACATTCTGGCGCTGGCGAAAAAGCTGGCCAACGAAGGCTCGCACATGCTCGACCTGTGCTGCGCCATCGTGGGCGAAGACGAGAAGGGATACATCTCCGCCATCCTGGAAAAAATCGCGACCCGCGTGCCTGCGCCCATCCTGATCGACAGCACCGAGGCCGAGGTGGTGGAAGAGGCGCTGAAACGCATTCCCGGCAAAGCGATCATCAATTCGATCAATCTGGAAGACGGCGAGAAGCGCACATCCAAAGTGTTGCCCATGGCGAAGCGCTATGGCGCGGCGGTGATCGCCCTGACCATCGATGAAGAAGGCATGGCGCTGACGGCGGACAGGAAGGTTGGGATTGCGCATCGCATCTTCGAGCTGGCCACGAAGAAGTACGGCATTCGTCCGGTGGACTTGCTTTTCGATGCGCTGACGCTGCCGATTTCGACGGGGCAGGAAGATTACCGGTCGGCTGGAATCGAGACCTTGCAGGCGGTCAAGCGAATCCACAACGAATTGCCGGAAGTGAAGACCGTGCTTGGAGTTAGCAACATCAGCTTCGGCCTTGACGCGTATCCAAGGCGGGTCTTGAATTCGGTGTTTCTGCACGAGGCGGTCGAGAACGGGCTGGACATTGCCATCGTCAATTACACCAAGATTTATCCGCTGTACAAGATTCCGGCGGAAGAAGTGGAACTGGCGCGCAAGCTGATTTACCAGGACCGCTCGAATGGCGATCCGCTGCAAATTTATATGCAGCATTTCGCCGGCATGAAAGGGAAGGCGCAGGCGCAGACCACCGCCCACGTCGCAACTCTTTCGATCGAAGACAAGCTGAAGTACGCGATCATCAACGGCGAAAAATCTGTGGGCGACGGCGAGACCAGCCGCACGCTGGAAGAGTTGCTGGAAGATGCGCTCGTCGCATACAAACCGCTGGACCTGATCAACACCGTCCTGCTCGACGGGATGAAAACGGTGGGCGACCTCTTCGGAGCGCGCAAGATGCAGTTGCCGTCGGTGCTGGATTCCGCCGGAGTGATGAAGGCGGCGGTTGCCTATCTCGAGCCCAAGATGGAGAAGCGAACGGGTTCGCAGCACAAGGGCACCATCGTGCTCGCCACGGTCAAGGGCGATGTGCACGACATCGGCAAGAATCTCGTCGACATCATCTTGTCCAACAACGGATACAAGGTTGTCAACCTCGGCATCAAGCAACCGGGCGACGCCATCATTCGTTCTGCCCGCGAACACAGCGCCGATGCGATTGGACTGAGCGGATTGCTGGTGAAATCGACGCTTGAGATGAAGTACGTGATCCAGGAATTGGAGCGGCAGAAGCTGACCTATCCGGTAATCTGCGGCGGTGCGGCGTTGACGCGCAAGTATGTGGAAGATGACTTGCGGCGCGAGTATTCGAATGCGGTGTTCTACGGAGAAGATGCATTCGCGGGCCTGCATGTGATGGAGGACCTGGCGTCGGAGCACGGCAAGCGCGAAGCGCGTCTGAAGGACGGCCGAACTGTAAAGGAATATGCGAACGCCGCGGCCGTGGATCTGGAAGAAGGCCCGGTGTTTTCCGAGCGTAGCGCGGTTGTGACGGATGCGCCGAATATTCCCGAGCCCCCGTTCTGGGGCGTGCACGTGGTGAAGGATTACGATTTGCGCGTGATTTTCCAGTACATCAACGACACCGCGCTGTTCAAGAATCAATGGCAGCTCAAGACGGCGTCGCAGGCAGATTACGCGCGCCTGGTCGAGGAGAAGTATCGTCCCATCAAAAAGAGGCTGGAAGAGGATGTAATCGCGGCGGGTTGGTTCGAGGCGAAAGTAGTCTACGGATATTTTCCCGCGCAGGGCGATGGCAACGATGTGGTGGTGTATTCAGTTCCCAGTTCTCAGTTCCCAGTTCTCAGTGAAAAGCAAAACCTGAAAGAATTGTTACGATTTACTTTCCCCCGCCAGAAGGAGGGCCGCCGCCTTTGCATCTCCGATTTTTTTGCCGCGCCGTCATCGGGCAAGATGGATGTGCTCGGCCTGTCGCTGGTGACGATCGGCCCCAAGGCTTCGGTCGAGACGCAGCGCCTGTTCGAAGGCGGAGAATACACGCGCTATCTCTATCTCCACGGCCTGAGCGTGGAGACGGCCGAGGCGTTGGCCGAATTTCACCATAAGAAGATGCGCGAAGAGCTAGGCATAGCGAGAGAAGACTCGCCGCACATTCGCGATCTCTTTCATCAGAAATATCGCGGCTCGCGCTATTCGTTTGGCTATCCGGCGTGTCCGCATCTCGAGGACCAGACGAAACTCTTCGCGTTGCTCAAGCCGGAAGAGAACGTTGGCGTGCGGCTGACCTCAGGCTTTCTGCTGGAGCCGGAGCAAAGCACCTCGGCGATAGTCGTGCATCATCCGGGGGCAAAGTATTTTGTGGTGTAGGATGGTTCACCGCCGAGACGCGGAGAACGCCGAGAATTTGCGATTGACGATCTGTAATTGTAATTGTCGGCGCGAGATCTTTAGCATCCGCCAACGCCGGACCAGCAGCAATAAAAAAAGCGCGGAGAATGTTTCCGCGCCTTTTCTTGCCATAAAGCTCTGCCAGCCAGCCGAAAACTGATCGCTGACGCCTGACAGCTCTTTTTAACGCTCTGCCCGGATCGCTTCGATGGCATCGTGCAGTTCGCGCTCGGCCGCCCGCAGATGCTCTTCCGCCTTCGCGCCATGCCCCTGCATATCGTAGTGGTTGGCGGCGCGGGCATTTTCCAGCTCATGGATCGCTTCATGCACGTGGCCACGAACCGCGTCCAGATCGTGCCAGTCGTGGACCCTGTCGGCAACCGCAATCCCGGCAGCAAACGACAGGCACGCGGAAAGTACGGCAACTACAAACATTTTTGTCATAGTCTTCTCCTCCTGAAATTTGTGGATTGAGTTTCCCCTATACCCACACATACCCAGCCATTCTCCCCGACTACAAGCTTCCTGTCAAAAGGAAACCCGCGCGGCTCCCGCAGCGGCAGTTTCGTGTGGCGAGCTGCAGCGTGGCGCGGGATTTCAGGTCCACGAGTCCCGCAGGTCTCCCAGCAGTCTCGTCGTCTCGGCGATGAAAGGCTGGTGGTTTATCCAGCTTAGGGATCCCGCCGCGGCTGGTTCAGGGCGATCACAAATCCCCGGCCGCAGTGCATGCACTTCGCCGTGGAAAACAGGATCGTCTCTCCCGGCCATTGGTGTACGGTTTGTTTCTGGCAGTGCGGGCATTGGATCAGGTGTTTATTAGGGCCAATTTCAATAAGGTCGTCATCCTGCATAACTCTTTCCCCTAAGGAGCAACGCTTCCGATTGCTGGCAATCTGCCAACGACTGGCCGGCCGTTCCGCCTGATGCTCACCCTACCGCCGGGCCGGCAGTTTGTCGGTACGCTAGGCGACCGCCGGCTGTTCGGCGGCGCACCTTGATCACTCCGCTTCGCCGCGCCACTCCTCCACTCGCTGGAGCATCAGCCCGTAGCACTCGCAGGCCGCGTCTTCCAGTTTCCGCCGCTCGATTATTTTAACGTCCCCGCGGCTGTGGGTGATGAGTCCCGCCTTCTGCAACATCCCCGCCGCCACCGTTACGCTGGAGCGCCGCGTCCCCAGCATCTGCGCCAGAAATTCCTGGGTCAAGGGCACCGAATTCGATCCGATCCGGTCGGCGCTCATCAACAACCATCTTGCCAATCTCTCGTCCACTTCATGGAGACGATTGCAGGCCGCAATCTGTGTGGTCTGCATGGCCATGATCTGCGAAAACTGCTGCAACCGCCGCTCCAGCTTCGGGCACTGGCGGAGAAGTCCTCGCAGCGTTTCGCCATCGACTCGAAACGCGGATGCCTCAATTTGGGCAATGGCCCGCGTGGGCGCCGTGCGAAAGCCCGCCACCAGCGGCAATCCGATGAACCCTTCCTTGCCCACCAGCCCCACTTCGACGCTCTTTCCGTCCGGGAATACGCTTAGAATGGAGACTAATCCGCTGTTGCAGAAATGCGCCGACTTTAAAATATCACCCGGCTCATGGAGCACGTGGTGTGTCTCCAGACGAACAAATTCCAGTTTCGGGAACAGCAGTTCGCGCTCTCGCGGCGGCAGGTCGAGCAAAATCTCGCTATGAATATGGTTTCCGTCAATGTCGGCAACGGACGGTCTGGCTGAGAACTTTGTCGGAGAGGACTTCGTAGGCGGACGGGTGTGGCTGGCCATGAACGGCTCCTTGCGCAGCGAGATGCTGTCTGATTTCGCAAGGGACCGTCACCGTAAGGCGCGGCGGAAAAATGCTAGAAGAGACACTTCTACACTACTCTCTTTCCGATCATAAGAGTGTGCGATATCGCACACTGCCCAAATGCCCGTGTGGAGCGGGCGCCCTCGCCCGCTACCCGGCGTGACCTGGATCACAGCCCCCGGGCCTGCTACTTTCGTAAAGTAAAGGCACGCATGGGCGGATACTCCATCCTGACCAACCGCAGGCGCGCCGTTGTCGCACTGGTACATTCCGTCGTGTTCCTGCTGATTGCGGTCCGGCAAATGGTGGCGGCCAATCCCGCCGCCGGCATCTGGGTCGCGTCCGCGGTGTCCCGTGGCACGTGGACCCTCTGCGGAATCTTCACCATCGTCTCCGCCATTCTCTTGTGGCTCCTGCTGTTTTCCCGCGGTTGGATGGAAAAATTCTATTTCGGATTTTGCACCATCAGCGCCAGCTCAGGGCTGCTCCGAACCGCCGCCGGAGACCATGCCTTCCACGCCGGCCTCTACATCAGAGTGGTGATGCTGGTCAGCGCAGTTCTGGTGGGACTGCTCATCGTTCGAGAACACTCGCGCACCCGTCCTCCCATGCAACCGGAGTATGTCGAAGGTGATTTCTAGCCGTCACGCTGGCAAGCGGCGATCTGACGAATGGCGGCCTAAATGGCAGGCTGGGAATCCCGGCTCAGTTTTTCGGGGGCGATGATTTCACCGCGAGAGTGGCGCTGGTGGGCAGCCCTGCGACCGCGCCGGAAGGAGTGGTCGTGACGTTGAGTCCGTCCTTCTTCACCTCCACCCACTGGGCCTCGACCAGTGTCACCTGGACCTCGAAGGCTTTCGCCTGCGCCGGGCTGTAGAAGTTGTTGAGTGCCAACTCGGCAGTGGCGCCGGGATCGATATTGAGAATGTAGTTGTAGAGCTTGTACACGGGCACATCCTGCCCGTCGATCTTCACGTTGATCTTGAAAAAAGAGACGCTTCGGCTGCCGCTGTTCTTCAGGCGCACCTTGAGCTCGCAGAGAGCCGATGGAGCAGGGCTCGCGGGCTTTACCACAATCGCGTCGACGGTCACGTCGGCGGCGCTGGCGCGGGAGACGAACGCGCCAGCCAGCAGAGGTGTGAGGCACAACGCGATCGAGATCCTCGGAATGATGGCTGCGAATCGCATGCTAGTCCTCGGTGAGCGGGAGTCGATTTCCTCACCTACGATAGCAGATTGGCTGCCAATAGATCTCCCTCGGGCTCTAATCCGCGATCTTCTACCTCACCTCAACCCCGGCACGAGGGTGTACCTAGCTCGCCCCGTGCCACACGAGCTAGGCATCCAGCGAGACGGGAAGGTTGCTCAACTCGGAAGCGTCTTCGCTGCCCAGGGCGAACTGTTGCAGTTGTTGCTGCAAGGTGGAATACGCCTGTTGAACGCTGGACAGGTTGGTGGAAGTGAGGCTTTGTCCGAGCTGGTTGAGGTCCTGGAGCAGGGAATTCTGGCTGCTCGACTCTCCGCCGTTGCTGATGGCGACGCGGTGGTGATTGTGGAAGCGGTTGGCGGGCGGAGTGCCGGTCAGACCCTGGAGATCCTTCTGAATCGTGGCGTAGTCCTTCTGCGCGGCGGAAAGATTGCCCGACTGAAGATCGCTGCCGAGTTGGGTGAAGGCTTGGGCGACGGGATTGGAGGTTGACTTACTAGAACCGGTAGTCGCAGCGGGCTGCGAGAAGGCCTGCTGCAAGGTGGCGAAATCGGATTGCGCCGCCGAGAGATTGCCCGACTGGAGGGTCTGGCCGAGCTGTTGCAATTCCTGTTGCAAAAGATTGCTCGCGCTGAGCTGGTACTGATTTGAGTTGCTGCTTAAAATCCCGGAGACAGACATTGATGCACCTCGATGTAAAATTTTGGAGCGTTCGCGGGGAATTCGCCGTCGGCACTTTCAACCCTGGTGCGCGCCGCCGCCGAAATTCCGAGTGAACCTGGTGGTATTGAGGCACGCTCAATGCCAATCGTCGCGAGCATGGCGCGAAAGAAGTGTTGCAGCATTTTGTGACAGTTGCGAAGAACGGGCCTTGGCGAGATGGTGCGGCGCGGCGCAGGTGGGCAAAGCGTGCCGCGACCGCCGCAGGTAAGAGTTGCCGGATGGTTCCCCGGTTCGCCAGATCCCGTCAAGAACCGAAGACCGGCTTGGTCGTACAATGCTGAATATTGACCCAGGGAAAGAGGAAAGCAATGTTCAAACGGATTCTCTTCGGTGCTTGGCTGGTGGTCGTATTTCCTTGTGCAATGGCCAGCGCCAGCGATGCGACCCTGCAATCGCCATGGGACCTCCATCCCGTCGCCGCGACCGATGCGCCCTATACTTGCCCGGCGGCACCGCAACTCCCGCACGATTTCGCCACGCAGAGTTTTTACATTGATAGTCACCATTCCATCATCGACCCGGCCCTCAAAAAGAGTTACGAAAATTCTGTGGCGCTCATCGACGATTTTTCCCGCGCCGTAGTGAAGGCGGCCGACGCTTATCAAACCAAGGGCAGCCGCGCCGCCGCCCAGTGCGTATCCACCCTGCTAGCCGATGCCGCCAAGCAGAAGGCCCTCACCGGGAATATGGGCGGCGGTCAGGCTTCTTACGTGCAAGGCTGGAACCTCGGTTCCTGGTCGGTAGCCTATCTGAAAGTCCGTGGAAGCGGCGTTGTGTCCGACCAACAATCACGCGAGATTTTGAAGTGGCTCAGGAAGCTGGCCGAAGACAATCGCGGCTATTACGAAGACAGGCGCCACCACCCTGGCGCCGGCGATGCCCACAATAATCATCTCTACTGGGCCGGTTTCGCCATCTCTGCCGCTGCCATCGCCAATAACGATCGCGGACTATTTCGTTGGGGCATGGACGCCTACCGCGAAGGCGTCCATGACATTCGCGCCGATGGCACCCTGCCGCTGGAGATGGATCGCGCTCAGATGGCGCTGCACTATCACCTTTATGCGCTCGCTCCGCTGGTGATGTTGGCGGAATTTGGCGAAACCAACGGTCTCGACCTTTACGCCGAACGCGACTACGCCATCAAACGCCTGGTGGCGCGCTGCGTTGACGGATTGCAGGACGCCAGTTTTTTCCAGCAAAAAACCGGCGTCCCTCAAGTCACCACCCCTGAGATTTATGGTGGAGATATTGGCTGGGCTCAGCCCTACGTTCGGCGTTTTCCTGACGCAAAGCTCTCGGCATACATAGCGCAAGCCAAGTGGCTGAACTACACCACATGGGGCGGGCTGCCGCCTCCTTAGACATTGCCGGATGCCAACCCAAAAATGTCCGCCTTGAATCGAAATTCAGAAACAGTAAACTTGTCCCCATGGCGAGAAATTTTAAAGATCTGACGGAGCGCGAAATCCTGGCGCTCGCGATTTCATCGGAAGAAGAAGACGGCCGAGTCTATGGCGATTTCGCCGACGGCCTGCGCGAGGCCTATCCCGCGACGGCCAAGATGTTCGACGAAATGGCGGCGGAAGAATCGGGCCACCGCGCCTCGCTGATCGCGACCTATCGCGCGCGCTTTGGTGAACACATTCCGCTGATCCGCCGTCAGGATGTGAAGGGCTTTGTGCACCGGCGCCCGTTCTGGCTGGTGCGTCCGCTGAAGATTTCCGAGGTCCGAAAACAGGCCGAGCTTATGGAACTGGAGACGCGCCAGTTCTATCAGAAGGCGATCGGGCAGGTGACGGACGCGGGCATCCGCAAACTGCTCGGCGATCTGGAAGAGATCGAGCGCAAGCACCAGGTCCGGGCCGAGGAATTGCAGGAGAACATCACGCAGACGGCCGAAGAAGCGGAGAATGAAGCGCAGCGCCGTCTGTTTGTGTTGCGAATCGTGCAACCCGGTCTGGCCGGGCTGATGGATGGATCGGTCTCAACCCTGGCTCCCGTCTTCGCCGCCGCGTTCGCCACCCGAAGCAGCCACGACGCGTTTCTGGTAGGCCTCGCAGCTTCGATTGGCGCGGGCATCTCGATGGCCTTCGCTGAGGCCATGTCGGACGACGGATCGCTGACCGGCCGCGGCCGTCCCATGCTGCGCGGCACGGTCACGGGATTGATGACGGCGGCGGGAGGCATTGGTCATACGCTTCCTTTTCTGATTAAAAACTTCCACGCGGCGTTCATCGCGGCCGTCATTGTAGTGGCCCTGGAACTGGGAATCATCGCCTGGATTCGCAAGCGCTACATGGATACTCCTCTGCTCTCGGCCGCGTTTCAGGTCGTAGTCGGAGGAGCGCTGGTGTTTGCCGTCGGCATTTGGATTGGAAGTTCGTGAGGGCTCTGCCCACCCTAACTCTGTAGGGTGCCCCGTCCAAGCTCCGCCTGGGCGGGCCCATTGACTTATTTTCACGAAACCACCTGTGATCAGGATTACAGGCTTAAGACTCGCCGGGGCCTCCAACCGCCCCGCACTCTTTCCACAGCTTCTCCCAATTCCAGATCCCGGACGTCACCTTGGTCGGCAAGCGGAATCCGAACTGATGCGCCAGCATACACACCTGCCCGCGATGGTGGGCTTCGTGAGCCAGCATGTAGCACAGCATTTCCACGCCAACCGGCCAGGGCCGAGCCCAGCCGTCTCGGCGAAACTTCTCGATGCGGCCTCCACCACCGCCGAGCGCTTCCGCGAGCATCTCCGCGCAACGAGCGGCGCTCTCGGCCAATCCCGCGCGGGCCTGCTGCGGCGTGCAGCGCGCGCGGTTGAGCTGTGGTGGAACCTTCAGGTGCGGAGCGGTCAGCCTGATCCATTTGGTGCGGACATTATGCATATGCGTGAAGATCGCCGCAATGCTGCGAACTTTATTCTTGCCGGGCGGTTTGGCCCTCCAGGCGGCAGGGTCAAGATGTTCGATAAGAATCTGGTTGATGCGATCATTGACGAGAAAAATCTGGGCGGCAGTGGGACGGGCTACCGCTCGGCCGAGTTGGGGGTGAAGCTTGGGTTGGCGCGCGCTCACGGCCTCTTACTCCTCGACCCATGATACTTCGACCTATGATACTTCCGGGCCGCCGGCTCACAGGAGATAAGGTCCAGTAGACAGACCGATCAGACTTGAAGCTTCTGAAGATAGGCAACGCTGGCCTTCATCATTTCCAGGTTCATCTCGACGAAGTAATTCTTAATGCCGCCGGTTTTCGCCGCGCTAAAGATCTTCTTCCAATCCAGGGAGTCCTGTCCCACCGGCATCACTTTCCTGGCTTCCGCCGACCAGCCTTGCACGTGCATGGAAATGAATCGGCCAGGGTATTTCGTGAAATACTCGGCGGCGTCGTAGCCGCGGCTGATGGTCGAGACCTGAAACTGGAACTTCACCAGCTTCGGATCAAGAAGTTCCAGTAACACGTCATAGGTCCGCTTGCCGTCCACCATCGAGAGCTCGAAGTCTTCATTGTGCAGTCCTTGCTGGATGCCAACCTTGGCCGATCGCTCGCCCATTTTGTTGTATTCCTCGGCCGCTCGCTTCACGTCGTCCATCGCCGGTTTCTCAGGCCCGTTGAGGCTTGGCACCATCATCTGGGTCAAGCCAACATCTTGCGCCCAGGCTATCGCGCGCTCCTGATTCTCTCGGAGTTCCTCGATGCCGAAATGAGAACTCACGCAACTGACGCCGGCATCGCCCAGAATCTTTCGGAGCTCTGCTCCCTTGTACCGGCAGAGGCCAGCGAAGCCTTCATCGGCGTAACCGACCGGCGAGCACAGCTCAATCGCCTGAAACCCGGCCGCGGCCAGCTGTTTGATCGTGCCGGGAAAGTCCTGGGCGATCATTTTCCTGACCGGCCAGGTCTGGCATCCAATGGGCATGCCCAGCGGATTGCCGCGAAGCTCCAGCGCTCCTGCGGAAAGAAATCCGGCCGCGGCAGCGCACGTCGCCGCATCTTTAAGAAAATCCCTTCGCGAAATCACAGACATTGACGCCTCCTCCCTCGCTAGAGTTCCCATCCGCTTCGCCGTTCCGGCCGGACGAGCTTCTGCCCGGCATCCGAGTTAACGCTCAGGCTGGCACGGTCCCAATTGAGTTTTTGCCCCACCGAAGTCGCGACATTTCCCAGGAGCAAGGTCTCGGTGACGAGGCCCGAAAATTCGAAGTTCCCGCCTGGCTTCACCTTGCCTCCCTTGCAGGCGTCGAGCCATTCCCGTTCGTTGCCCGGCGACCGGGGCAGCGTTGGCGAGGGTGGCTTGTAGGCGTCCATCTTTGCTTGGGGAATGAGCTTTGGAGTGCCCCCATTGAATGCGCAGAGAATCTTACCGCGATCTCCGACAAACAGGAGCCCTTCATCCCCTTCTTCGCCTTCGCCCTTCAAGGGACGGCTATCTTCAAGTTCCTCCGGTCGCGGCGGCTTCAGGCCACCGTCATACCAGGTGAATTTCACGGGCGGCATGTCGCCGCGGGCGGCGAAGTTGTAGCGGACGATCGAGGCCAGCGGGTAGGTCTCTTCGTAGCGGTCGGTCGAGCTCGCTTCCACGCTCACGGGCGCCTCGAGCTTCAAGACGCGAAAAATCGTGTCGAAACTGTAGGAGCCCATATCCCCCAGCGCGCCACAGCCGAAGTCGGTCCACCCGCGCCATACAAAGGGCAGGTAGGCATGGTTGAATGGCCGTTCCGGCGCCGGGCCGAGCCAGAGGTCCCAATCCAGACCCTCGGGCACCGCTTCGACTTCCTTTGGGCGCTCGATTCCTTGCGCCCAGAAGGGACGGCTCGACCAGTTCATGACCTCCCGGACCGGACCGATGTCGCCGTCCCAAATCCATTCGCACAGCAAGCGAGTCGATTCGGATGCCTGGTTGGCAACCGCGATCTGAGTGGCCACGCCCGTCTCTCGGGCGATTTCGGCAATGCGCCTCGCCTCATAGATGGTGTGCGTCAGGGGCTTCTGGCAAAACACATGTTTGCGCTTCTTCATCGCCGCCGCCGATACCGCCGCATGCAGGTTGTCCGTGGTACACACCACCACCGCGTCGAGGTCCTTCTGCTTTTCCAGCAGCTCGCGGAAATCGCTGTAGGCTGCACAGCCGCGAAATTGGCCGGAGCGCTGCTGAGTGCCGTAATAGCCGTCCACGATTTTCTGGCAAGGTTCGCGGCCGGCAACGCCGCTGGTGACGCCGAGGGAATGCGTCAACTGAATCGGCTGGTCGGGGCTCAGCCAATCCCAGCCGCTATCCACTCCCAGCAATTTGCGGACGGAATTGCAGAACTCATGCGTGTCCCATTGCGGGTGGTTCGCGCTGCCCTTATTAGGATCGCAGACAGCCACGCCCTGCACGTCGGGCTCCCGTAAAAAATGGAGCATGACGCGCAAACCCTGCGCACCGACGCCGATGAATGCAATATTGACCTTGTCGCTGGGTGCAACGTAACCCGGGCCGCCCAACACCCGGCGCGGAACGATCGAAAGTCCAATTGCCGCTGCCGCGGTTTGCCCTATGAACTTACGCCGCGACACCGAGCCCTCTGACCAACTGCCAGACCGAAGCTGATTCTTCACCGTCGCCTCCCTGACCGCAGCGCGCAGACTCGAAGCCCCTCGTGGTTGCTGTCCGCTAGTTGCGGCGATTTGCCGCAGTGCTGATTCAACCTGAATACTGTAAACGAACCAGAGACCCGCGTGTGCGAAATCTCGCGGGTGGGCCGCTTGAACGCGGAAGCATAACGCGGGTTTGTCTTTTGGCCTTGGCCGAAATAATTGGAGGTGCGAGGTGCACCAGAGCCTGCCCGAAGCATGTCGAAGGGTTAGCGCCCGTTTTTTGCGCGCTAACCTGAGAGGAGCAATCCCTTTAGGGTGCCGCGTTCTCGACAGTCAAGGTTGGGCAAGGAGGACCACCCGCCGATTGTCAGTATCTGTCACTCCAGTTCCCCAAAAGTGCCATGCACGACGAGGCATAGGTGACTGCGGAGGTTACTACCGGGCGGAAGGCCGCTGCAAACGCTGGGCTTGCTTTCAAGGGGGCATCTGACTTTCGTTACGCGGATGTTTGGCAATACGAGTGCCATAGTAAATGCGAGTTGGTCATTCAATCTATTCAATCAAAAGATTAAACGTTGACGAGGACAGTTTCCATGAAGAAGCAAAAAGGCTTCTCACTAATCGAACTCTTGATCGTGGTCGCCATCATCCTGATCATCGCAGCGATTGCCATCCCGAACCTGCTGCGCGCACGAATTGCCGCCGATGAATCGTCTGCCGCGGCTTCCACTCGCACCATCGGCACAGCGCAATTGGCGTATCAAGACGCTTATCCCGGCGTGGGCTATGCTGCCACCATCGGCGCCCTCGGGCCGAGCGCTGCCGCTTGCACCACCCCGACCTCAACCAATGCCTGCATCATCGACTTTGTGCTGGCTCAGGGGACCAAGAGTGGATATCTGTTTTCGACCCTTGGCGCCACCGGCACTCCGACTACCCAGTTCGTTACCAACGCGTACCCAAAAACCCTCGACACCACGGGCGTCAAGGGCTTCTGCGGCACTGAAGATAACGTGGTCCGTTACATCAGTCCGTCAACCGGCGCCTCGGTGAGCGAAGCGACCTGCCAGGGTTATACCCCGATCGGGCAGTAAACTTGCCGCTCACGGGCTTTTAGAGCAGATCGCCAATTTGGCGCGCCACAGCTTTCGTGGCCTCAGCCGCCATTGTTCTCGCATGCGCTGACTCGACCGTTTGCATTTCCTCCGGAGTATGTGTGTTTGTTCGTACCGTCCAAGCTCAGGGTCACGCTCTCGGAGTTGGGTTGGTCCTTGAGCCGCGCGAAGCAGTCGTTGCCGTTGTGATCGTCCGGGCTGCCCAGCGTGAATAGCCTGTGTTCACCGCCGTTTTGATCGAACCCCATGACCGTGAGTGCCTGAATATTCCAGTTGTCGGGGCTCTCGAAAGTACCCGAATGCGAGACCAAGGTGATGGTCATGGATTCAGGTGATTGGTCTTGCGCAGGCAAATTGAACGTTTGTGGATTCTTGTTGGTGTAGTAATTACTCCAACCATTGGTGCCGTTTTGATCTACGTTTCCGGGGAGACGGCAATGGGCCGTGGGACCGGAGGAGCTGGGTTTGAGGCAGAACTCATAACCGTTGTTGAGGGTTGCATAAATCTCGCTGTCACTTCGGGCGTCATCACCGCCGGTGGTAATGGAGACGGTAATTTTGGGGAACTTCAATCCCGCCTGCACGACGCACGCGTTGTTGTACTGTTCGGCATCGACCCAGATGGCATAGCTGCCAATGTTACTTGTGTTGTATGCGACCCAGGCAAATCCATTCTCTCCCCAATCGGGGCCCCATGAGTTCTTGATGCGCCATGCCCCCTGGCTGTCATCCCAGCCAATGATTTGGATGACGTGATCGACAGCGGGAACCGAGAGGTAACTGGTGTTGTTGTTCTCGTCAAATACGCCGCCGCTGTAGTCGCAGAAAGCCTGACCGGGACAGTCACCGCCCACATTGAACGAAGCAGCCACCGAGCCGTGGTCAACGATGGCCTGCTTGATGGCTTGATTGCTGGGGGTAAGGCAAGAACTCTGTATGCCGGTGAGGACAGCTAACGCACCCAGGATGCCGCCGCCTCCGGGGTCGCAGATCCAACCCCAGTCCTTGGCCCTGTAAGGGGTGGATTGGGTTTGGTATCTGCTGCATTGATTGGTTTGCGTCTGATCGGCGTAGGGCCACGCCGCGTTCGTCACGATGTCGTGACCCCGGACGTAGTTAGCGGCGCTGGGCTGGAGGCCGCCGCCGCAATTGTCGCCCGAGATGGTGATGCCGAATATGAAGTCAGTGGGACCGGTGCAACTGAGCACCTGCTCTTCAGAAAGTGCGAGGCTGGTGTTGGTGACGCCCTGGTAATTGCCGTTTGCCCGCAGCACCGCCGTCTCCAGCGCGGCCGTGGTCGCGAAGGCCCAGCAATCGCCGCATCCGCCCTGGTCGCGGACCGGCGTGACGATCGCGTAATCGGTCATGTCCACCGCAGGCTGGTTGGGTTCTGCTGCCTCTTCAAGACAGGAAAGCTGAACGGGTGCAATTGCCAGAGTGTGTGCCGGGGGCGTTTTCAGGGCAGGTGGGAGCCCGACGAAGCCAGTCACTTTCTTCTTGGCAGGGCCCGACATCGAGGTGTAGCCGACGGCATACCTCTTTTTGCGGGCTTGGATATCGGCCCGCTCCTTGAGGATTCTCTGCTGTATCTCGGGCGGAGCGGTCTTGAAGCGCGCGTCGTATTTCTGTTGCCAGGTTTGCTTTGTGCCAAAAATCCTCGCCTTATCTTCCGGAGCTAGCTTCTTGAGGCGCGCGGAAGACGCAGCGGCATTTCCCGGCGCTGGCGGTGCGGCGGGACGTGTGACTTGTGCGGGCCCTGGATTGGACAACGTGACCAACAGGGCGGAAAAAGCAACTGCCGACGAGAGTAACTGCTTACCGCAGAGACCGATTCCCATATTGACCTCCGTAGATGGACGAAATGAGTTTTCTTCCATTGGTCCCGGTTGACAGGACCAATCAAGCAGCGAGAGCTGCTTCACTCTGGAATCCCCTTTTTGACCCCAACAATTGGCAGTATTGTGCCGCCACTCTCCTTTTGTGTCAATGTAAAACTTTTCACATGTGAAAATTCTTCACTCTGATCGCCCCCTTCGCTTCGGGACCCCGAACCAGCAAGGTGAACCAGAGCCTGCCCTTAGCGCAGCCGAAGGGCCCCCTACTCCACACGTACTCCCGCGCAGGTTCCCAAGATTCTCGATCTCATCCGCCAGTTGACGCGACTGTACAGGAGGACTAGCTTTGGCGTGAACGAGCAACTCAATACAAAAACTTCGCTTTGGAGGTTGACCTATGGAGACCCCAAGTCGTTCGGCCCCTGTTGTCCTATGCTTGTCCGCAACGTCCCTGCACCGGAAGTTGCATGGTTTCGCTGCGCTTGCCGGCTTAGTCAGGGCTTTCCCGTTAATGCTCGCGTTCGCAGCGTTGCTCCTATTCGGCTGTGCGGCAGCACCGGCACAGCAAACGAAGCCCGTCGTTGCCGGAGATTTGGCAACCATCATTCAATCGGGCTCCACCAACACTCGTGGCTACAGCGTGGTCATACACAATGACGGCAGCGCCACGTCGGTATTTATCGGAACCACCAACGCCATCGTGGATAAACGGGAGTTTCCCGCCGGAACCGTGGATACAAAAACGCTGCAGCAGTTGCTTGCGCAGATTGGCGATGTCAGCAAGATCCCGACCGGACACTGCCCGAAATCGGCCTCCTTCGGAACCACCACTAAGATCGAGTACGAGGGCAAGACCAGTGGAGACCTGCAATGCATCGCGCAGGCAGCGCCGGACGGCAATCAGGCGTTGCTGCAAGCATCGAAAGAGCTGAGCCAATTCGTGCAGGCAACCTTGAGTCAATTGAAGATTGGCAGCAGGCGCGTCAGTACGCCGCTGCAGTAGAACCGATGGGGCTGATATGACTCGTTTGCGGTGCATCATTCTCGTGCAGTTCGCAACGATATTGGCTCTTGGCCAGGTTGCTCCCAAGCAGCCCGAAGCGTTGGTCCGGAGCCTCTATGGTGAGGTCGTAGCTCGTCAACCGGTCGGTCTCCCAAGGGACGCGAACATGACGACCTTCACGCCATATCTCAGTAAAGCATTGATTCACAGAATCGATTTGACCACAGCCTGCGAGAGTGAATATTTTCGCCAGCACCAAAACCCCAACGAAAAACCACCGTTCTATTGGCTTGAATTCGGAATCTTTTCAGGCGGAAACGAGAGAACCTCACCTCGCGCCTTCCACATTGAAAGAACCCAGTCGGAGAAGGATGGCTCTTTTCGGGTAAATGTGAGCCTCACGTGGGGGCCGCATCCCGAGGGACCGGAGATTTGGCGCGTTGCAGCAGTAGTGCGGCGAAAAGAGAGCCACTTTGTCCTTGATGATGTTATCTTTTTGAAGGACGAGGCGATGGAGGCCGAATCGCGGCTGTCCCAGATATTAGCCTCAGGCTGCGACGGCGGTCGTTGGGATGGATACGGCGAGCATGAATACGACCTGAAGCGGCAAAGGTAAACGTCGCAGAATACGACGCTCCTCTTGGCCGGGTCCTTTGACTTTTTTCATCACCAAGCCAGGCGTGATCGAGTTCCATTGACTTAAGACCAACCACGAGCGACGATAATTATTCGAGATCCGATTGGGGAGATTCGAGGATCGTTACTAGCACTGCTGTCGAAGCTGCCCCAAATCGATTTTAGGTGAGGTTTTTTAGCTAAGTTATTGATTCTGGAAGACTTTAGAAGCAAGTCCTTTAAACTCAAAGACCTGGCGGGAGTCTCTTCCTAAGTCTTTGATTCCAATATACCGGGGGGAGGAGGGGGTACCCCAGATTATGTGGGTGGTACCTTCGAAGCAGCGGGGCGGATTAACCGAACGAAGACCGAGTCGAGCGCACCGCCGCCCGTAAGCCAATAGCCAAAAGCTAATAGCAAAAAGCCATCTATAACTCAGTGATTTTTTTTGACCGCTCTCGCCAAAAACGCCAACTCTTTCAAATACTCGCGAATCGGGCGAGCGGGCGTTCCCCAGAAAACCACTCCTTTGCCGCGAATTATTTTTTTCGACGGAATGCCGCTTTGCGCTCCGAGAATTGCGCCTGCTTCAATGCGCACGTGATCGGCGATGCCGACTTGCCCTCCAACAATGACGTTGTCTTCGACAATGGAACTGCCTGAAACGCCAGTTTGCGAGGCGATGACCACGTTCTCGCCAATCTGCACGTTGTGCGCGATTTGCACCAGATTGTCGATCTTCGTGCCGCGACGAATGCGCGTCTCGTCGAGAGCGCCGCGGTCCACCGCCGAGTTGGAGCCGATCTCCACATCGTCCTCAATCACCAGACGTCCGATTTGCGGAGATTGTTCGTAGCGTCCAGTTTGCTCATCGCGAACGTAGCCGAAGCCTTCACCGCCGAGGACCGCTCCCGCCTTCACGATCACTCGATCGCCGATCATTGTTCCGGAGTAGATGGTCACGTTCGGATCGATGCGGCAATGGCTTCCTATGATCACGCTGTCGCCGATCACCGAGCCAGCGCCAATGGAGGTTTCATCGCCAACCTTGACGTGTTCGCCGAGAACCGCGCGCGGCCCAATTGCCACGTTCGTGCCGATCAAGACGGAAGCGGGAACGATGGCGGAAGCATGAACGGTGCGATTGAAGTCGGGATCGCGTAGAAGTCGCGCAGCCCGTGCGAAGGCAAGCCGCGGCTGCGGGGAAATCAGAACGGGCTTGACGAAGGCATGAGTTGCGGAATCAGCGGCCGCGAACTCTCCGGCAATAACGCCAGCGGCGGCGGAGCGGAGCGCCGAATCGAGATACTGCGCCTCCTCCACGAACACAAGGCTGTCGCTGGTGGCGGATTGCAGGCTGGAGACGGTAGCGACGGTAATGGAGCCATCGCCGAGAAGACGGCAGCTGAGCTTCTGGGCAAGGTCGCGCAGGGATTGCTTCATGGTTGTCTATTGTCGCTTTCCAAGGCGTGTATGCACAACGGGTAGAGTAGCTGGGGTTTGAACACGCTTCCACGCAAACGTGACGGATCAGTACAGCGGCGGCTGGCCTGGAGGACGGGTTTTCCAGCGCCGATGCACCCAGAGCCACTGATCGGGATAGCGGCGAATGAAAGTCTCGATGACCTTGGTGAACTTTGCGGTGTTGGCGACAATGTCGGCCTCGTCGTCGCCGGTGCGAATCAGCTCGACGGCGGGATCGAAGCGCAGGATGTATTTGCGCAAGGTCGAATCCCACACGGTAAAGCCGGGGACGACAGCGGCTCCGGTGCGCAGGGCAATGCGGGCGAGGCCGCTGGCGGTACAGGCGGGAATGCCGAAGAAATCCACGAACACACCTTGCGGCGGAGTCATGTTGGTGTCCATGAGGATGCCGACAGTTTCGCCGGCGCGCATAGCGGAGAGCAGGCCGCGCACGAAATCGTCTTTATCCACAGTGCGGTTACCGTGCATGGTGCGGTAACGCTGGATCAAGGCGTCGAGATAGGGATTGTCGAGCCTGCGCATGACGATCTTAAGGGGATGGCCGTTGAGCGAGTGGGCGAAGGCGGAGAGTTCCCAGGCTCCAAGATGGCCGGTGAGAAAGAGCACGCCTTTGCCGCGAGCGTAGGCGTGCTCGAAGTTCTCGAAGCCGTCATAGACGACGACGCGAGAAACATTCTCGCGGGTGTACCGGGGAAAGAGGCAGACTTCGGCGAGCTGGCGTCCGAGGGAGATGAATTCGCCGCGCGCCAGGCGGCGGCGCTCGCGCTCCGGCATTTCCGGAAAAGCGAGCGCGAGATTGCGCAGGGCGACGCGGCGCAAGCGCCGGTGAAAAGCGTGGACCGCCAGCCCGATTGCGATCCCAATGGCGCGTGCCAGGGAACGAGGGAGCAAACCCAGGAGCTTGATCCAGGGCCAGACTAGAGCGTACTCAAGTCGTTGTCGCACGGTCGGTAGTTCTCAGTTCCCAGTTCTCAGTTCTCAGTAAGTGCCGAGGGTTTTCACCGAGAACTGGGAACTGGGAACTGAGAACTTTCATTTTGCCGCTTGCTGGGCCCACTTGGCCAGCGTGTTCAAGAAGGGGTAAGCGGCCTTGGGAGCTTCGATCTCCCCCTTCAGGGCTGTTTTGGAAGGCACCATGTGGCCGTAGAATTCGTAGGTGCTATCTTTGTCCTGCTTGATGACGGCGCCGCTGAGTTCGAGTCCGGCAAACAGGCCGCGGGAGCGCGAGTAGGTCAAGACCTCGGCGCGCATCTTCCAATCGGTGTCGGCGGCGGCGTGGCGTCCGACCGGGCCGGCGGCGGCGCTGGCATCGGCGCCCAGCTTGAACTTGCTGGCGAGTAGCTGATTCATTCCGTTTTTGTTCATGATCAGCATGACGACATCGGTTGCCTGGCCACCGATCTGCAAGCCGAAGCTGCCGCCGCCGATGGTGAAGAAAGCGGGCGCGCTCCAGCCTTTTGGAGTGCGGCAACTAGCCACGCCTTTGCCGTAACGGCCGCCGAAGACGAAGCCTCCGTTCAGCAGCGACGGAACCACGGCCACACATTCGGCCGAGCCAAGTATTTCTTCTGGGATTCCTTTGTCGGGAGTGGCCTGAATTTCGTCGAGCACGTTGCCTGCGGCTTCAATACGTCCTGAAGCCTTGGTGTTGTCCTTCGAGGCGTTGGCGCCTTCATCGGCGAAAAGAATCGGGGTCAGCAAACAAACGAGCAGCAGCAGAACGAGGAGATTTCGCATCGGGCCTCACTTGGGAGATTAGAGTATGGATCTATTGCCTCTAATTCTATTCGATGCGAGGCGGGGAACGGGAGATGGTGGGGAAGTAATTAGGGTGGTTCTGCTAGCAGGCAAAAAAATGCGGGGCTGAAATCGGCGACCCTAATCTCCGTCTCCAGCCCCGTCTCCCAGGTTCTGTGGTAGGTGAGGCGAGTATGTGGCAGGTGCGGAAAGTGGGCAAGATTACCGAGGTCACTGGCCGGTGGTAACCGAGAGTGAAGCGCACGCACGAACTAGGCGCGTCTGGTGTCCAGGCGTGCCGCAGCCCAGCGGAAGGCCGCTTTGAAACCGTAAACTCGCCCGGAAAACACTCCGGAATATAATCAAGACCATGCTCAAGATCGCCGCCCTCGTGGAAGTCATCTTCTGCTGGGTCGCCTGGTCGCTGGCTTTTGTGAAGCCTCGCAAACAGGCGGCAACGCAGAAAAAAGTGGCGATTGCGCCCGGCTCCCGTGCGGGCATCCTTCTGGTAATGGTTAGCTTCGCGCTCTTGTGGTCGTACGTTCGGCCCGCGGGTTTTGAAAAATCCGTGCTGTCTTTGATTAATTCGATGATTCTCGGCCCTGCTTCGGTCGCACTCGCCTGGGCGGCCACTCGCCATCTCGGCAAGCAGTGGCGCTATGAAGCGGCTCTCAGCGAAGATCACGAACTGATCCAAACAGGGCCGTACCGGTGGATTCGGCATCCAATTTACACCTCGATGCTCGGTATGTTGCTGGCCACAGGGGCCTGCTGGACTTGGTGGCCGATGTTCGCAGCGGCGGTGGTCGTTTTCCTGGCCGGCACGGAGATTCGCGTGCGTGCGGAGGACCGCTTGCTCGCCGAACGTTTTCAGGATTCTTTTATTGCCTACCGCTTGCGCACGCGCGCCTACATTCCATTCATCTACTGAAAAATGCGAATCCCCCGCTGAGCTCGGGATGAAAAAACTGGGAATTGCGAGTTGAAGAACGGGATCACACTTTGGTGGTCTGCCCGTGTCAGCGATTCCAGCGAAAGCCTGTCCAGCCGAGAAAACAGCCAGCGGTCAAAGCCGCAACGGCAAACCCGGTGCTGTGGGGAATGCCGGACGAAAAAGCGCCAATTCCCAGCGTAAGCAATACGCCAGCCGAGAGGAGTTCGACGAAGTGCGTCAAGTCTTGAATGGGGGCGGTGGACGCTTTTTTCGCCATATAATGGGTGGCCCACGGTGCCGGCGCCGGAGTGATGTTCTGGTGTATTCCTCTAATTTCTTGTTCCCACTCCGCGCGCGATTGTTCTCGTTTGTTCATCTGCTGCCAGCATTCGTGATTCAACGTAGTGACTAGCAAACCTACCTGGCCGTCACCAGTGAATGTGTGATGGCGTGGACAGAGAGGGCGATGCGGTTCTGCACTCCGACTTTGCGCATCAGTTTCGCCACGTGGGCTTTCACGGTGCGTTCTTCGATGCCGAGGGCGGATCCGATTTCTTTGTTGGAGCGGCCGGCCACCAGCATCTCGAGAACTTCTTTTTCGCGGTCGGTAAACGTAATCCGTCCGGCGGGAAAGATGCGGCCCGGAGAAGCGCTGACGCGTTCGATGAAAGTCGAGAGCACCCGACGCGGGGCCCAGACCGAACCCAGATTGACGACGCGGAGCGCCTGGATAAACTCGGCCGGCGAAGCGGCCTCGTCCACGTAGCCCTTGGCGCCGGCGGCGATGGCTTTGAGGACGCTTTCATCGTCCATGCCGGAGCCGGTCACGATGATGCGCAGGTCGGGGCGGATGGCCTTCATGCTGGCCATGATGTCGTACAGATTCTGGCCGCCGCGATTGCCGAGCAAGACCAGATCGATGGCCTGCAGTTGGCCAAGGTCGGCCAGCGAGGCGGAGACCAGCTCCAGATCGGGCTCGGTATCGAAGAGGGCGCGAAATCCCACAAAGCGCAGTGGATCGCTCTCCACTACGGCGACGCGTATCAGCGGTTTTCTGGCAACGGCAGCTTTCATTAAAGTTTTCCTGTTAGGATTGCATCCTGTTCAAGCTTGCCTGAAGTAGTGGAGAATTGGAACGATTGGTCATCGATACAAATTACGGGGGTAACCCCCCAAGTTGGGAGCAAAGTCAGGCAGCAAAGGAGGGTTTTGCCGTGAAGCGAAAACGAATAGAGCGGTATTGCGCGGGGATTCTGGCGGTAGGCATGATAGGAGCGGGGCTGGCATTGGCGCAAACGCAGGCGCTGCCTGCAGAGCAACCTGCAGCGCAAACGGCGCCAACTGCGCAACCAGCGCAACCTTCAACGCCGCCAGCGGCAGCGTATCAGCCGAAATTTCCGGGCGATCCGGCGCGCTCGGAATCGGAAGCGCTGGCGCTCGGCTACATGCGGACCGTACTGCGGGCACAGCACGAATACAAGAAACGCCACAACCAGTTTGCAGATTCGCTCGAGGCCCTGGCGGGCACTGGTTCGTTTACCAAGCGCATGGCGCACTCCACGGACCGCGGGGATTACACGGCCAGCTTCCGCGCGCGCCACGAAGGTCCTAATCACGAGGGGTTCATTCTGACCATGACGCCCAAGCACATGGACAGCGAACACCGCTCGTTCTATGCGGAAGACAATGGAGTGATTCACGCCGACGATCAGAAAGCCGCGGATCTGGATTCGCCGAAAGTGCAGTGAAAAGTGCAGTGAGCGGGGCGGCGCGATTGCGTCGAGAACGCCGCCGTTGGGCTCGTCTGGCAAAGGCAGGCCGTCATTCTGCCGTGAGCCATTTTCCTTGTGGCGCATCGATCCCAGGAAGAGGAGATCATGAAACTCCACACTTATGAAGTTCGAGTGGAATGGACCGGTAACGATGGTGAAGGCACGAAGACTTACAAAGGATACCGACGCGACCACACCATCGCCGGTGAAGGCAAACCTCAAATCCAGGGCTCAAGCGACCCTAACTTTCGTGGCGATCGATCCCGCTACAATCCGGAAGAGCTTTTAGTGGCCAGCCTTTCCTCTTGTCACATGCTGTGGTATCTGCATCTGTGCGCGGTGAATCATGTGACTGTCCTCGACTACCGGGACTCAGCTTCTGGAGTGCTCGAGGAAGGCGGTGACGGATCGGGAGAGTTCGTCCGAGTGGTGCTGAGACCAGCGGCGAGAATTTCGGCTGGCGATGATAGAGCCAAGGCGCTCGATCTTCACACAGAGGCCCATCGCCTTTGCTTCATTGCCAGGTCTGTGAGATTTCCGGTGGACATCAATCCGGAAATCACGGAAGCAGCGGCAATTCGCGGTTGAGATGATTGGGCAGTGTCAGTCGGAGCCGTCGCCCTTGGGTGCTGATGGTGTATCTTCGCGATGTTTATCGTCGCGGAGAGAATCATCCGGTGCGGGCTGGACGGTGGTGGGGATGGAATCAGCGCTGTGGCGGACGGCGGGTGGGACATCCTGGGCGGCTTGGCGTTGCAGTTCCTTGACGATTGCTTCGCGGTCGCGCTCGCCATAGTCGTGGGCGAAGCGGGTCAGGGCTTCGGTCAGAATGTCGTGGTGATGTACGTTTTCCAAACCCGGTTCCCGGGTGATGTTCAGCCACAAGCGATGCAGCAGGACGACGTCCTCGTCCTTCATGGTGGGCGTGTGCGGTCCGATGCGGAAGGTGTCCACCGTGCCATCAGGCTGAACGATCTGCAACACGAACTGGCGTTTGGGTTCGGGTGTGGATTCCCAGGCCGAGCCCACGGCGAATGCCTGCTCGGCGGTGGTCATCTTGCTGGAGAGGCCGGCAGCGACCGATGACGATTCGAGATTATGCGCGGTCTGCACGATGGCGGACCAGGGGTCGCGGGCGGGGACGACGAGCAGGGAAACTCTTTTGCCAAAACTCTCGGCGATGGAGACGGCGCGGGTAAACAGGGTCTGTTCGTAATCGCTGAACATCTGCTCAGCGGAAAGGCCGTAGGCGGCGCTGCCGAATTGGCTGGTGCGGGCGGTCATGACGACCACGTCCTGTTCGTGCGTGTCGGTGCGATCGAGGACCCAGCGCAGGTGGTTGAGCGTGTTGTAGTCGCGGACGGGCACGAGCACATTGCCGGGGCGGATGCCGACGGTTTCACGCTCCACGCTTTCCGCCACCTGTAGCTGGAACTGCTCCTGCATCTGCGCCGCGTTGTGAGCGTGTTTGCGGCGATTCACCTTTTCCGAGAAGGTGAAAATGCAGAAGAAAACCACGGAGAATATGATGCCGCTGACCGTGGCCACCGATTTGGTGAAGAGATTCACGATCGCGGTGGCGAGCAGGACCATGGCGATGGAGGCCAATCCGATGGGGATTTCGATCCCAAAAATGTGGAAATTGGGCGGCACTTTCCAGTTGCGCACGCCCTTATAGCGATAGCGCAGAACCAGCATGGAGACGGTCTTGAAAACGAAGCTCCAGACCACGCCGAAGGCGTAGGCCTCGCCGAGGGTGTAGATGTTGCCCCAGCTGACGATGATGGTAAAAAGTTGAAGCCCTACGATGAGGTTGATAATGCGGGAGGTGGTGCCGTACCGCTTGTGCGGGCGGCGAAACCAGTCGGCGAGCACGCCGTCTTCGGAGACGCGGTTGAGAACGCCGTTGGAACCGACGATGGCGGTGTTGACGGCGCCGGAGAGGATCAAGAATCCGACCACGACGACGAACGCGCGGAAGGCCAGGCGCAGGACCTCGGGGCCGACCATGTGCATGGCGAGTCCGGCAATCAGGTTGTCGCTGTACACTTGGGTGCGGACATTGTCCGGGATCAGCATGACGGCCAGGAACGACACCAGGCCGGTGAAGAGGAAACTGTACATGCCAATGACGATGGCGGTGCGCTTCAGGTTCTTGAGCTTGGGATGCGCGAGTTCGCGATAGACCTGGGCGAGGGATTCTTCGCCGCTCATCGCTAAGACGGAGTGTCCAAAGCCGATGATCAGTCCGAGAATGGCGAAAGTGTGGGGCAGGCTGCTGTGTTTCCAGAAGCCGAGCGATTCAGAACTGTAGTGAATGTTGGCGAGAGTGGGGAAGGGAGGCAGATGGCCTCCGACTTTCAGCAGGGTGAAGAAAGACCAGCCCAGCAGCAGCACCACCATGACGGTCGTGACTTGCATGACCCAGAGGGCCTTTTCGCTGGATTCTTCGATGCCCTTGATGTTCTCCCACCAGTAGTAGAGAGTGACCGCGACGGCAAACATGACGGCGGTGGTGTTGCCGTTGAACTGCGGGGTGCCGTGGAAGAGGTGGTGAATGGCGGCGGGAATCCAGCCGTGTTTATCAGCAATGGCGATGGTGTCGTTGATCAGGCCGGCGATGTACTGCCCCGCGGAAACGCCGGAGACGGGCCCGGTTAGGATGTAATCGAACATCAGGGCCGAGACGCTGAGCTTGGCGAGGGTACCGCCGAGGGCCTCCTTAACGACGCGATAGACGCCGCCGCGCACGAACATCGAGCAGCTTTCGACGTAAACGGCGCGCACCGCGAAAGCGAACAGCATCACCGCCAGTACAAACCATGGGGCGCTCTTGCCAATTGCTTGTTCGGCAATGCCGCAGGCGTAGAAGGCGGAAGAACCGAGGTCGTTGAGAATGATGGCGGAGGCGCGCCAGTAGGAGATGAAGGTGAGCATCACCGAGGTCGCAACGACAATGCGAACCCGGTTCGAGCCGAGCGGTGAGTTGGAGGTGGACGACATGCAACGGGGGCCCTAGTGGCTGTTTTCGTCCTCTCTATCCAATAGGGTTTCTACGTCTTCGAAGCCCGTCAGCAACAGCACGATTGCCGACCCGGCCCATCCGGCGACGAACATTACTTCCAGAATCTTTACCAGCACTACGCTGACGGTCACCTCGTTATAGTATCCGATTCGCGAGAAGTTCTGTTCTAGATTTTGTTGGGTCGCGAGCATCGAGCGAGCCGGTGGCTCGGAGTTGTGGTTCGCGGCTCGGAGGGTGCTTGTTGAGCCACTAATTCGGAATTCGTTTGCTATCCTGATCAGTGCTCAGAATTCAACGCAGTGCGTGGGTCTTGATGTTGGCGTCGGCGGCCCTGCAGGTGGCGATCTTTCCGCTGGCGGGGCTGTACGGGCTGGCTTGGATCGCG
>Ga0181530_10000979_pt1 | contig 36460 bp, 30 predicted proteins | sample PEATcosm2014_Bin_42_FD_119769 | JGI IMG/M metagenome (GOLD analysis project Ga0181530, IMG submission 119769) | Peatland microbial communities from MTU Mesocosm Facility, Houghton, MI, USA - PEATcosm2014_Bin10_60_metaG | ecosystem: Environmental > Terrestrial > Soil > Wetlands > Peat | place...
CGACGGGATTGAATCGGGGTGGGGAGGCGTGCCGGGTTCCGAGCTCCCGTAAAACGATCGGAAAAACAGAACTGCCAATACGCAGTTTGCATACGCTGCCTAATTAGGTAGCCGCTCCAGCCGCTCGAGCCCGCGCGGCGGCCAGTGAGCGTCATTTTGCGGGATAGGCCAAAGGCTTCGGTCCGTAGCCGGCGGTCGAGATCTAATCGGGCTGGGCTTTCGCCGCTCTCGCCGGTTCTGAAGCGGAGGCCGAGACTAACGAGCCGGATACGCACGTAGGCTCTTCATGCCGGGCTTTCTCGGACGGGGGTTCAACTCCCCCCGCCTCCACCATTTCGCCGATCACGCCATCGGCACGCGATATTTGCGAATGTTGGCGTCTGCCGTGGCGAGGGCCATCCTCTCCGCGCGCGCTTGCGCAATGAGCAGCCTGTCAAATGGGTCGCGGTGATGCATGGGAAGGGCCAGCAGTTCCCGGATGTGCGCCGGCAGCACGGGCAGCACAGGCCAAACTGTGCCACCCAGAATTCGGGCGAGCACTTCCTCCACCGGCACGTCGAATGAGAGCTTCCCGCATTGGTACTTGATGGCGATTTCCCAGGCGCTTACGACGCTCACGTGCACGTCGGCGGTGGGAGAAGTAATGGCCGCCCTCATGCGGCGGGTCAGGGCACGGTCGTCGTTGAGAGCCCAGATGAGCACAGTGGTGTCGAGCAGGATCGGCCGTGTCATAGATAGGGCCCGAACTCAGCCGGGATGGAGTCAAAATCGTCCGCCATGTGAAGCTTGCCCGCGAACGCTCCGACCAGGGCGGTGGATTTGCGGCTCGACAGCCGGGTCAACCGCGCCACCGGCTTGCCGTTCTTGGCGATCAGGATCTCCTCCCCGGAGGCGGCCCGCTTCACCAGGCGCGAGAGACTGCTCTTGGCGTCGTGCATATTGACAATTGTAGCCATGATCTTATATTAGCCCACTTTTTCGGGCTAGGAACCGCCCGGCGGGATCCGGCCGAAGGTTTCGGGTTGCAGCTCGACGCGTTTGGCTACGCAGCGTTTCCTGCTTTACGCTTGACGTACAGCGTATAACGCACCATAATCGAATCATGATTCAGACGTTCGGCGATCTTGACACGCAACGATTGTTCGAACGCCGCTTTGTGAAACGCCTGGCTCATCTGGCCGATGTCGCCCTGCGCCGGTTGGTTGCACTGGATGCCGCCAAGAATCTCTCCGATCTGCGCATTCCGCCGAGCAATCGTCTCGAAGCGCTCGCTGGAGATCGCAAGGGTCAGCACAGCTTGAGAATCAACGACCAGTATCGAGTCTGCTTTCGCTGGAAAGAAGGGAATGCCTACGATGTCGAAATCACCAAACACTACCGCTAAACTTGCGCCTGTCCATCCGGGCGCCATCCTCAAGGAGACCTTGGACGATCTCGGCATCTCCATGAATCGTCTGGCGCTGGAATTGCGCGTACCCGCCAACCGCGTGAGCGCCATTGTCGCCGGGCAGCGCGGCATCAGCGGAGAAACCGCGTTGCGTCTCGGGCGCTACTTCGATACCACCCCGGATTACTGGATCAATTTGCAAGCACGCTACGATCTGGAAACCGCCCGCGACGCCTGGGAATCGCGGATCGCATCCGAAGTGAAACCGCATCAAGCCGCATAGGGGCTTCGGCGAATCGGGGGGATTTACACTGCCTCTCTTGCGGCTGCGAGGGAAGCGAAATCAGCGGCCGGGAGCGCCCAACACGATGAGGGGGATGATGGCGCCCAACGCGGCGCCGACGATCAACGCGATGTTGCCGGCGCCGAGGAATGAGGCCAGCAGGCCGGCCAGCGACCCCAGGCCCGCGCCTACCACGGCGATCATGATTCGTTTGCCCATCGAGTGCCGGGTTTCGTCGCGCGCCTTCGACAGCGGGACCGATCCACTATTTCTTGTCCGGCTGGCCGGTGATATAGACGGTATCGCCCGGATGGACCAGCTTGTAGCGGTCCCGAATTTCGCGTTCCTGCTCGGACGCGTCGTTCTGGAGGCGGCGGACGTGGTCGCGCTTGCGCTCGATCTCGCGGGCCAACTGGGCGTTGCGGTCTTCGAGGCGCTGAATTTGCTTTTGCCTGGCCAGCACGGCGGGAATACCACGCGCCCCACTGAGGGTTGCCACGGCATAGGTGGCGGCCAGCAGGAAGACCACAATATATGCAGTTCGGCCGAACGGCGCTTTCATCAGACAGGACCCTGGAAGATAATAGTAACACTGCGGTGAGTTTCTTCAGCGAACTTTTTTCATGACCGACAAGATCGTGGTATTCAGCACCTGCGCTTCCCGGGAAGAAGCGGACAAACTGGCCCGGCTGGTGGTGGAGCAGGGACTGGCGGCGTGCGCCAGCATCGTGCCGAACGTGCGCAGTTACTACCGCTGGCAGGGCGCGGTGGAGACCGCCGACGAGTACCTGCTGGTCATAAAATCGGCGCGGCGTCAATTCGCGGCTCTCAGCGCAGCGCTGGAGCGGACGCACTCCTACGAAGTGCCGGAGGTGCTGGCGGTGCCCGTGGTGGAGGGATCGGCCCCTTACCTAGCCTGGCTCGAGGCAAGCCTCGGCGGCGAGAAGGAGGACGTTTCCCAGTGACGGCTGCGGGCTCGTCCGTCCGGCTCGATCCCGGCCTGGCGCTGATCTTCGATATGGATGGGGTCCTGCTCGATTCCAACCCGGTGCACCGGGAGGTCTGGACGGCTTTCAATCGCAGCTATGGCCTCGATACCACCGAGGCGATGCTGCAGAGCATGTACGGAAAGCGCAACGATGAAATTGTGCGCGATTTTTTCGGTAGTGACCTTTCGAGCGAGGAGGTCGCGCGGCGTGGTGCGGCCAAGGAGAAGCTATATCGGGAAACGATTGCCGGACGGGTGGAGCAGATGCTGGTGCCGGGTGTGAAAGCGTTCTTGCGGAAGCTCGATGGTGCCCGGATGGCGGTGGCAACCAACGCGGAGCCGGAAAACGTGGCGCTGGTGCTGGATCAAGGCGGTATCGATCGGTGTTTTCAGGTGATTGTGGATGGGCACCAGGTGCGGAAACCGAAGCCGGACCCCGAGATATACTGCCTGGCGGCCCAGCGGTTGGGGGTTGCCGAGCGGAACTGCATCGTCTTTGAGGATTCTAAGTCGGGGGTCCTGGCGGCGCACGACGCAGGAACGAGGATAGTAGGAATATTAACTACGGAAGATAACTTGCCCTACGTTAACATCTGTGCCAATAATTTCTTAAGCGAGCATTTGTGCGAATGGCTCGCTGCTCAACAATGCGTGTCTTGAAAGGTTTAGCGGCGCTGTTGCTCGCCTTGTCGGCGAGCCGTAGCGGCTTAGCCCAGAGTGGGCTGACGCTTCGAGAGCTCAACGCCCGCAGTTCGCAGGACTACGACGCGGTACACGCGCGGCAGGAAGTGTCGATCCGGGGCACGGTAAACGCGCTGCCCTTCCATTTCCCCGAGTACACCGTTCTGACCATCCAGGATGGCGGTTCCGGAGCGGCGTTGCACACGCCGCTGACCTCGACCCTGTTGGACGCCTACCTTCCGGGGGATGTGGTGGAAGCCAGCGGGAGCGTGATCACCCTCGGCGGCATGGTGATGCTGGATGTAGCGCGGGTGAAGAAGGTGCTCCGCGCGGCCGGGTTCCAGGCAGCCCCGGCGACCCTCGAGGATCTCTCGCAGTTCGCAGCCTTGGGCAGGTTGGTGCGGGCAAAGGGGCGCTTGATCCAAAGCGGTTCGACCACGGCGGGCCCGTTTCTGGTGATCGGATCGGCCAAGGACTCCTACAAGGTATTCTTCCCCGTCCGGGAGGAGCGTCTCTACCCGGCGCTGCCGCCGATGGCGCCCGGAGATGAAATCGAGGCGGTTGGCGTAGCCTTCCAATACGCCGCGGGAAAGCCTCCTTACAACCGGGGTTACGAGCTGCTGGCGACCCAGCCGCCGGTGGTTGCCGCCGGGGTTTCCCAGTGGTGGTGGTCGCCGCTGGCGGTATTGGCGACCATGCTGCTGGTGGCGGCTGCGGCGCTGCTGATGGGCGCCCGCGAGCGGCGATTGCGCCGCCAGCGGGAGCTGCTGCGAAGGACGTATCAACTGGGGGAGGAGATTTTCGGCGCGGCATCCCTCGCACAGATCCAGAAACGGATGGACGACGGCCTGCCGGCGGTATTGGGGGTGACGCGGGTGCGTCTGTACCGGTACAACCGGAGCGCCAAACAGCTCGACGCGGTGAGCGCCGGGCCGGGCGAGCCGGCGACGATTTCGCTCTCCGCCCCGACCGACGGTCCGCACGCGGGGGCGGTGGCCTGCTTCCACTACCGCAGCCTGCTGGCGATACCGGACGTGAGCCGCAGTCCTTTCCCGGTATCGGGGGGCGACGGGCGGACGAATTTCAAGTCGCTTCTGTTCGTCCCGATGATTGCACAAGGCGAGGTGGTGGGCGTGCTGGAGCTGGACCAGGACGACCGCGTGCGCGATTTTTCGGCCGCCGAGCAATCGCTGGCGCAGCACCTCGGCAACCAGGTTGGCGTAGCGCTGCGGATGCTCGATCAGCGCTCCGTGCAGGAACAGCTTTCCCGCACCGAGAAACTGGCGGCGGTAGGCCGGCTGATTTCGAGCATCGTGAACGAACTGGAAGCGCCGCTGGCATCCATTCGGGAACTGGCGGACCAGGCGAGGCAGCGGGTGTCGCATGCGCCGGGGGAACGCGAAGTGGCGGCCATCGGGGTGGAGGCGCAAAAGGCTTCCTCGGTGGTGGCGCGGCTGGTCACCTTCGCCTCTTCCGAGCAGGTGGAGGCGCGCCCGGTTGCGGTGGGCGAACTGCTGCGGCGGCTGATCGATTTCCGCGAGGGCGACTGGAAAGCTTCGGGCATTCGGGCGCGCGACCTGGTTTTCCGCGAGCCGCTCAAGGTGCTGGGGTCGCACGGACAACTCGAACAGGTGTTTCTGAATCTGCTGGTGCACGCGGAACAAGCCCTGGCCGATGCGCCGGAGAAGACGCTGACCATTCGCACCAGCGTTCTCGCCAAACGGCTGCTGGTGGAGATTTCGTTTTCGGCGCCGGGCGAGTGGCGCAACGCCGAGGAAACCGCGGCTGTGCTCGGGCTCACGCAGAGCGTGGTGGCCGGTCACGGCGGCGAGGTGCGATTGATCGAGAAGGACGACGCCGAGCCGCGCTTCGAGGTGGAACTGCCGCTGGCGGCGCGCGAACGCTCCACGGCCGCCGCCGCAGCCGGTCCCGAGGACGCTCCGCGGCAGATGACGGCGCTGGTGATCGAACCCGACGCCGCCGTCGAACGGCAGTTGGTGGCACTGCTGGAGCGCAGCGGCGCGCGCGCGATACCGGTGAGCGACGCAGACACGGCGCTCGAGCTGGCAGGCCGCGCCCGCATCGATGTCGCCTTCTGTTCGGTGCATGCCCCCGGCTTGAACTGGGTGGAGCTGTCCGAACGCATGCGGCCCCGCGTGGGCGCGTTCGTTTTGATGCCGGACCGTTATGACGCCGAGCTGGCAACCGACTTCGAAGGGGAAAACTGTTTCGTCCTTCCCAAGCCCATCCAGGAGGCGGAGTTGGCCGGCATCCTGGATCTAGCCGAGCGCGCCCCGCTGGCCAAGGTCATCTCCATCAAAGACGGCGTCGCGTAGACGTTGGAGCGGCGCCGGCAAGTCGGACCAAACCGGCGGGTTGACAGGCGCAAGCGCCTGTCCCACCTCGCGGTTGACGGGCTCGCAGGCGGGTGGGGCAGGCGCTTTCGCCTGCCAACCGATTCTCGTACCTTCTTAGGCCACCGACCCCTTTTCCAAACGCCCTGACCGACGGGGGTGTCCTCTGGCGTACAAAACCGCCGGGTTTGTGTTATGTTTATCACAAGCGCTCGTTGAGGGTGATCTGGGGATGCGGCGCATTCGGAGGGGGAAGATACGGAACACAGGCGGGATATTCCGACGCTACGCGTGCCTCCGACGGTGGCGCGGGCGGCGCCAGATCCGCGAGGCGCGATTCTCTCCCTTTTCCGTGAGGCACTCGGCGGTCTTTTCGCGCAGTCTCTGTGTGCACTCGCACTGCCGCTCCGGCAAGCACCCGGTAGCCCATAGATCGAAATTCGCGATGGAGAAACTCGCTTATGCGAAAGATGTTGATCACGTCCACCTTCCTTTGCGCCGTTTGCGCCGTCCTCAATGCCGCGCCGCCGGCCGGACTGGTGCGTCCGGTTTTGTTCGAACCGGGCGTTGCGGCTGGTGAGTACCAGGCCAATGGCTCCAGGGGCTCGCTCCGGCTGACTGCGGCGGGCATCGAGTTTGCGACTGCGGGCCGGCCCGTGATCCGCCTCGCCCTGGTGGGCGCACAACACGTGGAACCGCTGGGCGAGGAGTTGCTGCCGTCGACTTCCAGCTACTTTCTGGGAAGCGATCACAACTAGTGGAGGACCGGCGTCCCGAACTACGGCAAAGTGCGCTACAGCGGCGTTTACCAGGGCACGGACCTGGTGTTTCGCGGATCGGAGAGGACCTTCGAGTACGATTTTCTGATCGCGCCAAACGCCGACCCCTCCCGGATTCGCATGCGCTTCGACGGCGCCAGGAAGCTGTCGGTGAACGCCGCAGGCGATCTGCTCGTCGACGGCTGGTTCACCGGGCGCCGCCCGCGCATTTATCAGGAGTCGGCGCAAGGCGTGCGCGAAGTCGGCGGCCGGTTCCGAATTCACCGCGACCGCACCGTCTCGTTTGAAACCGGCCCATACGACCGCTCGCGCGCGCTGGTGATCGACCCGGTGATCGAATACACCTCCTATCTGGGAGGCTACGGTGCGAACTACGGTGAGACGATCACGACCGACACGGCCGGCAACATTTACGTGGGAGGTTTCACCGCCGCCGCGAATTTCCCGGGAACTGTCAGCTTCGGACAAGCTCCGAACATTCGCCAAACCGGCTTCGTAACCAAGTTCGCGCCTATTGCGGGAGGTAAGACTCAGCTTCTTTTCACTATTTTCCTCGGCGATAACGTATCGCTTGGTCTCACCATCGTGAACGGCCTGGCCATAGACTCGAGCGGCAACATCGTTGTCGTGGGTGAAACCAGCGGCACCTATTTTCCTCTTCGGAATCCCGTTCAGTCGCAACTCGCCGGCGGGCTCGACTGCATAGAGACGGGTGGCGGGGCGGTTTACTGCCCGGACGGCTTCGTCACGAAATTCGAGCCGAATGGCAGCACCTTGATCTTTTCGACCTACTATGGCGGCAAACTCGGAAACGAGTTTAATGACGTGGCGGTCGATTCCGCCAGCGACATTTATGTAGTCGGCCACGCCGTAGGGCCGACGGACCTGGTGGGGACTCCGACTGCCATTCAACCGGCCGAGAGCTCTGCCAACGACATTCAGGTGGTGCGTTTCGACCCCACGGGAAAGCTGCTGTACGCGACATACCTGGGAGGCAGCGTCTCGCAGGCGGGCTACACGATCGCGGTCGAAAAACCCGGCGTCGTGTGGATCGGGGCGGCAACTGCTTCACCTGATATGCCCACCACGAGCAATACGTTCCAGACGACATACACGGGGATATCGAAAAGCGCTTACCTCGCCCGGATTGACACCACGCAATCCGGAAAAGCCGGTTTGACCTACGCCACTTTCTTTAACGGCACCGGTGGCGGCAATTCAACGGTGAACAAGCTGTTTCTGGATCCTTTCGGGCAGGTAGTGTTTTGCGGCGCGGCATTTTCGAACCTGCCGACCACGCCGACCGCGATGCAGGCGGCTGAGCCCGGCGTGTTGCAATCGGAGGCCAGCTCTAGCCTGATTGACGCAGACGGATTCATCGCACGCATCAACCCGGCCATCGCAGGCGCCAGCGCTCTGACATACTCGAGCTTCATCGGCGGCAGCGACGAGGACTGGGCGCAAAGCTGCGCCCTGGACCCCCAAGGGAATTTCGTTGTCGCTGGAAACACCTTTTCCGAGGCCCCGTTTTTGACTCCGGGATCACCGATTCCCTATAAGACGACCGGAAGTGCCTCGAACGTCTTTGTGATCCGCATCGACCCAAACACGGCGGGCGGCCGCCTGGAGAGCCTGTGGTTTGGTGGCGAGCTCACCGACAATGTCCAAGCCATGGCGACCGACTCAAAGGGGTTCGCCTATCTCACCGGTTTAACTTTTTCTAATTACTTCCAGGTGAGCGGCGGCGCGTTTCAAAAGACGTATGGAGGAAACGATACCGCTTATGGTGGCGGAGCATGCTGCGGCGACGCGTGGTTCAGCCAGTTGAACCTGAATGTCAACCAGGTGGGTGTCTCCGAACTGGCGCTGGACGGCGGCGACTTCCAATCCGGTGCGGCGGGCTCCGCACTTCCCTTAGCGCTGGACGTGCACCTGGCCGATGCAAACGGCAACCGACTGGCGCTGGCAGGTTACGAGGTCGTCTTCACGGCGGTTGGCGGCGTCACCCTCCCCTCAGCGTCGGCAGGCCTTACGGATGGCACCGGAGCCACCGGAGTTCTTGCGCAGCTTGGCTCTACCAATGGCACCGTGACCGCGACCATCGCCGGCACCAGCGTGAGTTACACCTTCCACGTATATGTGAATTCCGGCCCGGTTCCCCATTCGGTTTCGATTGCCTCCGGCAACAACCAAAGCGGCCATGCGAACGCGCTGCTGTCCCAACCGCTGGTGGTGCAACTGGTCGACGCCAATAACGCCGCGCTGGCTCTTTCCGGCGTGAACGTCCTGTTCAGCCCGACCAATGCTTCGGTTGCGGCGGCCATCGTGGCAACCGATTCGAACGGCCGCGCCTCCACCACGGTGACGCTCGGCTCGCAGTCGGGAAGCGCAAGCGTGCAGGTGGCGGTGGGTGCCCTGACCCCGGTCACGGCCAACTTTACCGTCGCCGGAGGGCCGCCTACGATCGCCGGCGTGATCACCGCGGGGTCGTTCGGCGCCTTTTCCTCCGTCGCACCAGGGACCTGGGTGGAGATTTACGGATCGAACCTGGCGCCCACCACGCGCACCTGGGCCCTCACGGATTTCAGCGGCAACACGGCGCCCGATTCGCTCGGCGGCGTGCAGGTGAGCATCGGAGGCCAGGCGGCGTTCATCGACTATATTCCGCCTGGCCAGGTGAACGCGCAGTTGCCGTCGAACATCGGCCCAGGCTCGTTGCAACTGACGGTCTCGAGCGGGAACGTCACCAGCGCGCCGGTAAGCGTCACGGTGGCCGCAACCGAACCGGGACTGCTGGCTCCGCCGTCGTTCAAGGTTGCCGGGTATCAATTTGTGGTGGCGCAGTTCGGCGACGGGACTTATGTTCTGCCAACCGGCGCGATCGCGGGTGTCACTTCACGGCCGGCCAAGCCCGGCGAGGAGATCGTGATCTACGGAATCGGCTTCGGACCGGTTGTCCCGAACACACCGGCGGGCCAGATTGCGGCCGGGAGCACGCAGCTCTCCGCGTCTTTGCAGATTCTATACTCACAAACGGCGGCGCAGGTGAAGTACTTCGGCTTGACGTCGGGGTCGGTCGGGCTGTATCAGTTTAACTTCATAGTGCCGGAAGTGCCGGACAATGACCTGGTGCCGATTACGTTCCATCTGGCCGGCAGCGCCGGGACGCAGACGCTCTATACCGCCGTGCAACAATAGGCTGAATTGGCCCCGGCGAACGCCGTAGAGACTTTGACGACAAAAACCGATCGTCCGTCCTACCCGCGCACCAGTTTGCGGCCGCGCTCGAACAACTCGGCGGCGTCCTCCACCAGCTTGCGTCCGCGCTCGAACACGTCGCGGCCGGCATCCACGATGTCGGAGCCGGTGTGCGCAACGGCATCCTTGCCCTGTTGCGTTTTGTCGGAGAGATAGCGGCGGGTGTCGCGTCCGCTCTTGGGCGCGAACAGCACCGCCACGGTGACGCCGATCGCGGCGCCGGTCAAAAACCACGCGATGGTGCTGACACCTTCGCACTGCCCGTCTTGTTCCGTCATAGCGATGGGTTCTTCCGGCATGCGCCGGCCTCCGCGAGAGCCTCGAATTAAGTGCGGCTCCACTCCCCATTCTGCGATATCCTTGAGGCATGGCGCAAGATCCCGAGCATGACGAAGAGCTGGTTTCGAGCGAAAACACGCTCGACGTCTCTCACGAACTGGACATGGTGCCGGTCTTCTCCTCGACGGCGGTGGATTCGGAAGTGGAAGGCGACCTGATTTGCGGTGTGCTCGCGAACACCGGAATTGCGGCCGTCCTCTCCCGCTCGCCGTACCCGAACCTGGGAGTTTCCGTTCGCGTGCCTCGCGCACGCCTCGAAGAGGCGGAACGCCTGATCGCCGAGGCGCAAGCTGCCGGCCCCGAAGCCGCCGCCGAAGCCGAGCGCGCGTCTGAGGAAGAGCACTGAAGCTGCCGCGCCGGTAAACGCGCTACTGCCAACTGCCGGGCTGTTGAGTGCTCGCTATACTTCCACGCGTCATCGTGTTAACTTTGACCGCATGAAATGGATTGCGATACTACTCTCACTCGCCATCGCCTCAGCGGTGGCGGCCGAACCTCCCAGCTTCGCTCTGTGGAGCGCGGACACTGTCCAACAGGTCGCTAAGGAGCTTGCCGCCAAGCTGAGTCCGCAAGGGATCGCCAGCCAGAAGCTCGCCAACATGGGGATCTACAACTTCGCGATGGTGCTGCGGCGGCAAACCGGAACAGCGGAAGTTCACCAGAAAGCGGCGGACATCTTCGTGGTCGAAAGCGGCGAAGCCGATCTGGTCACCGGTGGCACGCTAGTGAACCCCACCGACTCCGCGCCGACCGAAATCCGTGGCACCGCTATCAAGGATGGCTCAGAGCACCACCTGGTCGCCGGCGACGTGTTGACCATCCCCGCCGGGATGCCCCACCAGGTGAAGGTGACGCCCGGAAAGGAAGTGCTCTACATAGCCATCAAGGTGGTGCAGTAGCCGCGTTAAAACTGAAGCGCACACGTTAAATCACACGTTAATTGCGGTTACGCAACGCGAGCTCGACGCGCCTGGGCGGACCAAAGAATAATACGTGGTAAAATTCTCTAATCATGGCATCCACATCCTCTACGGGCGTGGGTTTGGGCGGCCCCAGCGACGACCAATGCAGAGCCGAAGTTTCGGCTGTGCTGTCATCGGAGGCATTCCGCCGCTCGCCGAAGCTCTCGCAGCTACTCACGTACTTGTGCGAAAAGCGACTGGATGGGCAGGCTGGTGAAATCACGGAATACGGCATCGCTCTCGATGTGCTCGGCCGGGATGCCCAATTCGATCCGCAGCACGATGCCGTGGTTCGCGTAGACACTCATCATCTTCGAAGGCGGCTGAAGGAGTACTACGCGGGCGCCGGAGCCGATCACCCGCTCCGGATTGTCATTTCCAATGGGCAGTATGCTCCGCAGTTCGCCGAGCGGGGCGCGGCAACCATACCGGAGGAGCAAACCGGACCCGGTAACCCGGAGCCTGGGCCGGGTGCTCCGGAGCCAGAACCGCTCTCAGGCACCTGGGCTCTGGGCAAATGGAAGTGGTTTGCCGCATTGGCTCTTGCCGCGCTGGCCGTCGCCTGGGCCGGTTCGTACTACCGGCAGACCGCATTCCGGCCGACGGCGGCTCGCGCGGCGCCAAACGTCATGGGTGGCGCAGCAGTGCCGGCGGCGATGGATTCCGGGGAAATACGGATCGCGGCGGGCGACAGAACGGCGCCCTACATCGATACCGCGGGCCGGACCTGGCTGCCCGACCGGTATTTCACCGGCGGCACGACTTTCCACCGGACTGCCAAAGAGATTCAGCGCACGCCCGATCCGGATTTGTTTCAAAACGGCCGGGAGGGACAGTTTGTCTATGCCATCCCGCTCAGTCCCGGCATATACGAGCTTCACCTCTACTTCGCCGAGACCGGCGTGACCACCGACACGCTCCGCAACCTCAGCGTTGCCATCAACGGGCAACCGGCGTTGGGCGTCGACGTGGCCTCCGACGCCGGTGGGGTCAATACAGCTACCGTGAAGATTCTCAAGGACATCTCTCCTGGCAAAGACGGCCTTCTGCGCCTGATGTTCCAGGGCATCGAGCCCCGGTCCTTCCTCAACGCGATCGAGATCCTGCCTGGAATCCGGGGCAAGATCCAACCGATCCGGATTACCGCCGGGGACCGCGTCTTCCGCGATCATCTCGGGCAGATCTGGCTGCCGGATCGGTGGAGCGCCGGCGGGCGGATGAGCGGCCGCGTGGCATCGATAGAAGGGACTCCGGATCCCGGATTGTACCAGTGGCGAAGAGTCGGACATTTCAGCTATTCGATTCCGGTGGCGGAGGGCGGACTCTATACCGTGATCCTGTACTTTACCGAGAACTGGTTTACACAGCCCAATTCGCTTGGCGGAGTGGGGAGCCGGGTCTTCGATGTTTATTGCAACGGAACCACCCTGCTCAAGGATTTCGACATCCTGAAGGAGGCGGACGGAGTCGGGAACCGCGCGGTGATTCGGACCTTCAACCAAATACCGGCTTCGCCGCTCGGAAAAATCGACCTCACATTTGCTCCAGTCGCGAACTATTCCCTTATCAATGCAATCGAAGTTTTAGAGGAGTAGGTTCAATCTTGTTCAACCTGATCGTTCCCTCACGTCCCATGGTTAAATTAACGTGATGAAACTTCCGGGGGCTCGTGGGCGCGGATAGAATTATGCCGGGGTCTGGCGATAGCTAATCGCGCTTCTCGTGCCATTCTGTGCCGGTCAACCGCAGGTTCCGCAGACATCGCAGCTATCCCTGCCCCCCTTGACACGGTGTCGAGTGGAGCGTAGACTCCCGTATAGGATAGCGATTAAGTCAACGTTATTTGCAGTGTGTGGGCGCGGAATTATGGGCCGGGGGGTCTTGCCCGTTCCGCCAGTGGTTCGGTCGAGAGAACGAATAGAAAGAGGTTAGTCATGCCCCGTTTGCAACGATTCCTTGCCGTAGCGCTGGTCGTCTTGGCCAGCGCCGGTCTGGCGTATTCACAAGCCGTGAATGCCACCCTGTTGGGCACCGTAACCGACTCTACAGGTGCGGTGGTTCCCAACGCGAAAGTCACCATCACGGAAACCCAGACAGGCGTCGTCCATCCGACGCAGACGAATGAAAGCGGGAACTGGATCGTTCCCAACCTGCCGCCCGGAATCTATGCGGCGTCCGTCGAGGCCGCGGGATTCAAAAAGGAAACCCGGCGCGACGTCATACTGGTGGTGGACACCACGACCCGCGTCGATGTTCAACTGACTCCAGGCAATATTACCGAGACGATCGAGGTGACCGGCGCACCGCCGATCCTGCAAACCGACACAGCCTCGACGGCCGAGCAGATCAACAACGCGATGCTCGTGAACGCCCCTCTGGTCAGCGCGAATCGCAATTTCCAATCCCTCTTGAACCTGGCGCCGGGAGTGGCGCCGGTTGCCGAGCAGCACTCGCAATTCTTCAACGCCTCGAGCTCGCTGCAGACCGAAGTCAACGGCCAGGCGCGCGAGGGCAACAACACCATGATCGAGGGCACTGACGATAATGAGCGCACCGGGTTGCTCCAGATCTATATTCCCCCGATCGAAGCCATCCAAACGGTGGACGTTTCGTTGACGAACCACGACCCGGAAATGGGGCGCGCCACGGGCGCAGTAGTGAATGTGGTGCTGAAGTCGGGAACCAACGAGATCCACGGTGCCGCGTACGAATTCCTGCAAAACAGCGATTTTGACGCGCGCTCGTTCTTTAATCCGTCGGTCGGACACCTGGCGTATAACTACGTCGGCGGCAACCTGGGCGGCCCGATCAAGAAGAACAAGATGTTCATCTTCGGCGATTACCTGCGGGTGATGGACCACGAAGCCAACACCAACCTGGTGACTATTCCACCGGACACTTGGCGCACGGGCGATCTGAGCAAGGGATTGCAAACAATCTACGATCCGGCCACCGGCAATCCGCTGGACGGCACCGGACGGACTCCGTTCCCGAGCAACCAGATTCCGGCCAGCCGCATCAATTCGGTCTCGGCTGCGATCCTGGGCTTGCTGCCGCCCACCAACGAATCCTTCAATATTGCCAAGCCCACCAACAATTATTACGGGCTGTTGCCGTACACCAAGACCACCGACTCGCTGGACGTCAAAATCGACGACAACCTCACCGAGAAGGACCGCGTGAGTGGCCGGTTCAGCTACTCGCACCCCGTGGTTTTCCAGGCTCCGCTGTTTGGTATGGCCGGCGGCGACGGTCCCGGCGGCGCCTTCATGGGGACCGGCACGCAGACCACCTATAGCACCGGCCTCAACTACGACCGGTTGATTTCGTCCACGCTGGTGGCGGAATTGCGGCTGGGGGTCTCGTACTACCACAACGCGGCGGTGCCTTCCGATTACGGCAGCAACGATGCGTCGGCCGTAGGTATTCCCGGAGTGAACATCAACCAATTCACCAGCGGCATGGTGGGGATCCAGATGAACGACGGCTTCTCCAACCCGGTGGTCGGCTACTCGGCAAGCCTGCCGTGGGTGCGCTCGGAAGTCAATGTGGACCTGGTGAACACGTGGACCAAAACCAAGGGCAATCACACTGTCAAGTGGGGATTCGATCTCAAACGCCTGCGCGACAACTTGCTGCAGGACCAGACCTATAGCCCCCGCGGCATAATTTACTTTGGCGACGATCAGACCGCGCTGTGCACACCCACCAAAATCAACTCGTCCACTGGTTTGGCTAGCAGTTGTAACTCGACGGTGGGAATTGCCGACGATATGGCCGCCTTCCTGCTCGACGATCCGTATTCGCTCGGCCGCGACATTAATACGTATTTCCCGGCCTACCGGCAGTGGGAGTTCTTCGCTTTCGGCGGAGACAGGTGGCAGGTGTCGCCCAAGCTGACCGTCGATATCGGCGTGCGCTGGGAGGTTTATCCTCCCGCCACGCCGGCCTTCCCCGGCGGTTTCTCCAACTACGATCCCACTACCAACAATCTGGTGCTGGCCGGGGTCGGCGGAAACCCGTCGGACCTGGGCATGAAGAAGCGCTACGACTACTTTGCGCCGCGACTCGGCCTGGCCTATCGCCTCACCGAGAAGACCGTCGTCCGAGCGGGTTTCGGCACCAGTTACACGCCGTTCGAAGACAACACGTACGCGTATAACTACCCGGTGCGTGCCAATAACTTCTACACCAACGTGGGCGACGGCTACGCCACCACGCTGCTTCCCAGCGGGCAGGCGGCGACCTTCCAGCAGGGGTTTCCGCTGCCGGTGCCAGTGACGATTCCGTCCACCGGCATCATTCCGGCGACCGGTTCCCTGTTGAGCAACAGCGAATTCACGATCAACCTGAATTTCAAGAACCCTTACGTGGAAAGCTGGAACCTCGCGGTGCAACGCTCGCTGCCGGGGCACTGGACCTTGGATGTAGCCTATGTGGGGCTGCACGGGGTGGACACGGGCGCGCAATGGAACCTGAATGCGCCCACCAGCGTGCTCGGCGGAGGCACGGCGACCGAGCCGCTGGATATCCTCTATGGCAAAACGGCGGGCGACACCCTGTACTGGGATGGCTTTTCGTCCAGCTATAACGCGTTGCAGGCGAAACTGGACCGTCGTTTCGGCGATCTGAACATCCTCACCGCCTTCACCTGGGGCAAGGGTATGAATTACCAGTCCGACGACGACGGCGGCTTGCTGTGGCAGATCGGCGCGCAGCGCGACTACGCGCGCACGGATTTCGACCGCACGTTGACTTACGTGCAAAGCGCCGTCTACCAGTTCCCGGTAGGCGTCGGCAAGAAGTGGCTGTCGCACGGTCCGGCAGCCGTGATACTGGGCAACTGGCAGCTTGCCGGCGTGCTGAGCCTGATGACGGGAACGCCGTTCACCGTCACCGCCAGCGGCAGCAGCCTCAACACACCCGGCGAAACCCAGACCGCTACCCAGGTGGCGCCGGTACAGATCGAGCACGGCATCAATACCGGCAATCTCTGGTTCAGCACCTCCAGTTTCATCCAGCCCACGGGTGTCGCTTTCGGCACCACCGGACGCAACATTCTAAGCGGTCCCGGATTGTTCGCCCTGAATGCCTCGCTGTTCAAGAACTTCAGAATCCGGGAGCGCGCCAACATCGAGATGCGTGTCGAGACCTTCAACTTAACCAACACGCCGCAGTTCGCCAACCCGAGCGCTTCGCTTACCAGTTCGACCTACGGCTATGTCACCTCGACCATCGGCAGCGGCACCGGCGTCAACGGCACCGGCGGCGGCCGTGCCTTGCAACTGGGGGTGAAGGTTTCATTCTGAAGCACCGTCCGGAGAAATCGAACACTCAGCTTCCCCTGCTAAGGCCAGCGCGCCACTCCCGGCTCAACCTGGGGATAGCGCTGGCCCTTTTTTTCGCAACCGTCGCGCTGTATGCTCCGGTCGCGCGTTTTGACTTCGTCAATTTCGACGATCCCGAGTACGTAACGCGCAACATCCACGTTCGCGGCGGCCTCACGCAGCCGGGTCTCGAGTGGGCGCTCACCTCCGGCGAAGGGGCCAACTGGTTTCCCGTCACGCGGCTTTCGTACCTGCTGGACAGCCAGCTTTTTGGCCTGCGCAGCGGGCTGCACCATCTCACCAGCGTTTGGTGGCACGCGCTGGCCGGTGTGCTGCTGTTCGCATTCCTCGAGCGTGCGACCCACGCCCGCTGGCCCAGCGCCTGGGTCGCGTTTGTGTTCGCACTCCATCCGCTGCACGTGGAATCGGTGGCGTGGGTGGCCGAGCGCAAAGACGTTTTGTGCGCCTTCTTCTGGTTCCTGGCGCTGTGGGCTTACGTGCGCTATGCCGAACGGCCGGGCGGGGGACGTTACCTGGCGGTGCTGGTCTGGTTCTGCCTGGGGTTGATGTCCAAGCCGATGATCGTCACTCTGCCAGTCCTGCTGCTGGTGTTGGACGCCTGGCCGCTGCGCCGGCTCTCGCGAGCGGCCGTGATCGAGAAGATTCCATTTTTCGCGCTCGCCGCCGTATCGGGCATAGCGACGTTCCTGGTGCAGCAATCGAGCGGAGCCGTCAAGGAAATCGCGCGGTTACCGCTCGCGCTGAGGATCGAGAACGCGCTGGTCTCCTGCGCCCTCTACTGCCTCAAAACGATTTGGCCGTCCGGGCTGGCGGTGTTCTATCCCTATCCGGCTGGCTTCGCCTGGTGGATGGTGGCAGCGGCGGGGCTGGCGGTCACCGGCATTACGGCGCTCGCGCTGCGATCGTTTCGTCGCGCTCCCTACCTGGCGGCCGGCTGGATCTGGTTTCTAGTGACGTTGGCGCCGGTAATCGGACTGGTGCAAGTGGGCGCGCAGGCGCGGGCGGACCGATACATGTATGTCCCGATGGTTGGATTCGCCATCATGCTGGCCTGGGGCGCGGCCGATCTGGCGCGGCGGTGGCCGGCAGCCACGCGGCCGATCGCCGTCGCGGCCGTGGTGGCATGTGTGGCCGCCGCGGCTGTCTCCGCGGCCCAGATCGAGTACTGGCAAAACAGCGAAACGCTGTTCCAGCAGGCGCTCGATGTGACCACGGATAACTACCTGGCCGAGCACAATCTGGGGAGCTACCTGCTCGAAACCGGCAGGCTTCCCGAGGCTATGCCGCATCTCGAAGCAGCCTTGCGCATCCGGCCCGAATCGGCGCCGGCGCGTACCGACCTGGCGAGCGCGCTTGCCCAAACGCCGGGCCGCCTGCCCGAAGCCATCGCCCAATACCGGGTCGCGGTCCGCCTCCTTCCCGACGCGGCCATCCCGCACAACAACCTGGCGAGCGCCCTGGCCAAGTTTCCCGAATGCTTGCCGGAGGCCATTCGCGAGTACCAGGCTGCGCTCCGCATCGACCCCGATTACGCCGAAGCGCACAACAACCTGGGCCTCGCACTCGCCGGAACACCAGGCCGCCTGCCGGATGCCATCGCCGAGTATCGGGCGGCGCTGCGCATCCAGCCCGATTACGCGGAGGCGCACTACAACCTGGGCGTGGCGCTATCGAAGACCAGTGGCCGGTTGCCGGAAGCCGCGGCGGAATTCGAAGCCGCGCTGCGCCTGAAGCCGGATTACGCGGAGGCGCACAACAACCTGGGCGTCGCGTTGTCTCAGATGCCGGGCCGGTCGTCAGAGGCGATAGCCCACTTTGAGGCAGCCCTGCGCATCCAGCCGGACTACGCCGACGCGCACTACAATCTGGGCGTCGCGCTGTCGCAAATCCCCGGCGGGCTGCCCGAAGCAATTGCCCACCTGGAAGAGGCATTGCGGCTCCACCCCGACCCGGAACTGCGCCGCACCGTGGACCGCCTGCGCGCCGGGCGTTGACCTGCCAAGATTTTCCGAGAATTCCGGCTGGCTAAGATCACTTCCATTACGACGCTGGAGCTGTCGTTTCTTCGAGACAGGTCGACCCGGTGGCCGCATATACAGCGGAGCGGGCGGGGCCGAACCCGTCTCTCCGCCGGGCCGCTAGACCCGGGCTGCTCGCGGAAATACGGCTGACCTGCCGGCTGCCGCGGCCGGCTTTGCCATGCGAGATCCCCTGCTAGGACCGGTGGCCGCGATTGCCGCCGGGATTCTGGCTGCCCGCTTCGTGCCATTCCGTACGCAGGAGTTGATCCTGGTCATCGCCGCTTTTCTGGCGCTCGGCACGGTCGCCATCGTGCGCCGGGCGCGGGTGCTGGCCGGCACTTGCTGCTTGCTGGGAATGGTGGCGGCGGGCGCGCTCACGGCCTTGGCGCACCGGCCCGACCCGGCGCCGCAGTTGGATGTGACCGGCCGTGAAGTGGTGATCTTGAGCGGCTGCGTGGTCGAGCCGCCGGCTCTTTCCGGCGAGCGCGAGCGATTCCTGCTCGAGCTGGAGCCGCACGCCCGCGCCCAGGTCACGCTTTACGCCAAACCGGACGAGCCTCTGCCTGCTCTTGCCTACGGCCACAACATCGAGCTCGACGCCCGCGTACGCACGCCGCGCAACTACGAAAACCCAGGCGCGTTCGACTACCGGCACTACCTGGCGCGCCACGACATTTATTGGACGGCCTCCAGCGCCGCCCGCACGGTTCGCATTCTGCCCGGACGCTGCGGCTCGCGGTTTCAAAAGGCCGTGATGGATCTGCGCACCGCCGCTATGGCGCGCATCGACTCGCTCTATGGGCGCGATCCCTACCAGGCCGCTATGATGCAGGCGGTGCTGCTGGGGCAGCAGTTTCAGATGCAAAAAGTTTGGACCGACGATTACCGCTCGACCGGCACTTTTCACACGCTGGTAATTTCCGGAACCCATGTGGCCATCGTGGCGGTTTTCGTCTTTTTCGTGTTGCGGCTGTGCTTCGTTCCGGCCAGCCTGGCCGCGGCGCTGACGGCGACGGTGGCGTGGCTCTACGCGCTGGTCACCGGGTTCAACGCGCCGTGCGTGCGGTCGGCCGCGGCGCTGACGCTGGTGATCGTGGCCGGCTATTTCTACCGCCAGCGGCGCCCCTTGAACCTGCTGGCCGCCGTGGCGCTCGGTTTTCTGCTCTTCGATCCGGATCAATTGTTCGATTCGAGTTTCCAGTTGAGCTTCCTGGCGGTGGCGTTTCTGGGCGCGTTTGGGACGCCGCTGATCCGCGCCACTTCGGGCCCGCTGGGGCGCGGCCTGGCCGATCTCGCCAGCCGCGACCGCGACATCAACCTGGAACCCCGCGTGGCGCAGTTTCGCATCGAGATGCGCCTGCTCGCCGAGACTCTGCACGGTGCGATCAAACTCCCGGTGCGCGCGGCTCGCCGGGCGGTGGCGGTGGCCGGGCGGACGCTGTTCTTCCTTTTTGAAATCACCGCCATCTCGGCGGTCATTCAGGCTGGCCTCGCGCTTCCCATGATCGTGTACTTTCATCGCGTCGGTCTTTCCGGTCTCACCGCCAACGCGCTGGTGGTTCCGTTGATGGGCCTGGCGATTCCGGTCGGTTTCGTCGCCGTGTTCACCGGCTGGGCGTGGGTAGCCAGCTTTGGCGGCGTGCTGCTCGGGCTATCGCGCGCGATTGTGCACTGGCACGCTTCGCTCGATCCGGATTGGCGCATTCCCACCCCGCCGCTGTGGCTTGGCGTTGCGTTTTCGCTCGCGCTGATCGCCGCGGCTGTGGCGCGCGGCCGCTGGTGGCGCGTGGCTAGCGGCGCCGCCGTAGCTGCGCTGCTGGCATTGCTGCTGTGGCAGCCGTTCCCGCCCGACGTCCATCCGGGCGAACTAGAACTGGCGGTGATCGACGTTGGACAAGGCGATGGCCTGCTGCTGATTTTTCCAGACGGCAAGCGCATGATCCTCGATGGCGGCGGCATCCCCACGTTCGCCAACCGGCCCAAGCCGCAGCTCGATGTGGGTGAGGATGTAGTGGCGCCATACCTGTGGGACCGCAACATCCGCAGCGTGGATGTGGTGGCGCTGTCGCACGCGCACGACGATCACATCGGCGGCCTGCCCGCGCTGGTTTCCGATTTTCGCCCGCGCGAATTGTGGACCGGCGCCACGCCCGACAGTTCCGCCTGGCGCATCCTGCGCGATCGCGCGCAACACCTGGGCGTGAGGATCGTGCCCATGCTGGCGCCGCGCCATTTCGCCTGGGGAGGCGCGCAGATCGAAATCCTGGCGCCGTTCGCCGATTACGTTCCAGCCGGCGAGCCCACCAACGACGACTCGCTGGTGATGCGCGTGCGCTACGGCAAGCACTCGTTTCTGCTCTGCGGCGACGCGGAAAGGCCCATCGAGTACCGCATGCTGTCGGAAAACGAACTGCAACCGGACGACGTGCTCAAGGTGGGGCATCACGGCAGCCACACATCGAGCACGCGGGCGTTTCTGGATGCCGAGCGGCCGGTCTTCGCCATCGTCTCGGTCGGCCAGGATAACAGTTATGGCCATCCGCACGCCGATGTGATCGACCGCCTGCTCGACCACAACGCAGTGGTCTATCGCACCGATCTGGACGGCTTGGTCAGCATTCGTACCGACGGCCGCAGGTTCCACATCGGAACCTGGCGCGACGTCGCGCCCGCGCTGGCCCCCATGCCGGGTTACGGGGAGTAGGGTGGGACAGGCCATCGTTTTTTGTAGTCTGTCGCCGGCGGCGGAAGACAGGCGACATAAACCGATCGCCTATCCTACCACAAGAAAAACGGCAAGCTAAAGCATGCACCACCCATGCTGTATGTGCCCTACAATAGGGCCTATGCGAATCACTCTGTTGGTGCTTTCGACCCTCCTGCTGCGCGCGCAGGCGCAGGCTCCCGCGCAGGAGGTTCCGCCGCCGCGCGTGCGCATGCTCGATCCACTGGCGAGAATGGTCAACGACTACGGCAACACGGCGCGTTATGCGGCCGAGGATGCGAAAGTGCCTCCGCCGGCGGCAGGCGAGGAGCGCGTGGTGTTCATGGGCGATTCCATCACCGATTTCTGGGGCCGCGGCACCGATCCCACAGGACATTCGCTCGGCGTGTTCTTCCCCGGTAAGCCGTACATCAATCGCGGCATCAGCGGCCAGGTCACGCCGCAAATGCTGCTGCGGTTTTACCAGGACGTGATCGCGCTCAAACCCAAAGCCGTGGTGATACTGGCGGGCACTAACGACCTGGCCGGCAACGTCGGCCCGATGACTATGGAAGCCACCGAGAACTACTTCTTGTCGATGACCGATATGGCGCGCGCCAATAACATCAAGGTGGTGCTGTCCTCGCTGACGCCGGTTTCGGACTATATCAAGCCGCAGACGGCGCAGAGGCCGCCCGAGAAGATTCTGGCGCTCAACCATTGGCTCCAGGATTTGGCCGAGAGGGACGATTTCGTCTATCTCGATTATTTCAGCGCCACTGTGGACGACAAAGGCATGTTCCGCAAGGAACTGACTTACGACGGACTGCACCCCAATGCCGCAGGCTATGAGGTGATGGGGCCGCTGGCGGAAAAAGCCATCGCTAAGGCGCTGGCGAAGTAAAGCCTGAAAAGGAGGAGAGTATGAGCGCCAATCCGAGACGCGATTTCATGAAAGGTGCGCTGGCGGCGGCCGGAATAGGCGCCGCGGCATCGTCCACCGTTCAGGCGCAAGCCGGAACCACGGCTGCGCCGCTGGTGCCCGACTATGCGCGGGCGCTGCATTACCGCTCGCTCAAGCAATCGAGCTACGACCGCACTGGCGGCAACCGCGACTCCTGGAACATTCCGGGCGGCGGCGTCAAGGAGGTTTTCCTCGCTGAAGGCGCCGGAGTCATCAGCCACATCTGGTTCACCATCGCCGCCAACAGCGAGCATCATCTGAAGGAGTTGGTGCTGCGCGCGTATTGGGACGGCAACGCCAGGCCCAGCGTGGAAACGCCGATCGGCGATTTCTTCGGCCTGAACCTTGCAGCGTATCGGATTTACGAATCCAGGTACCTGGCCTGCTCGCCCGGCAAATCGCTGAACTGCTATTTCGCCATGCCGTATCGTAGCGGCGCGCGGCTCACGGTGACCAACGAGGGCAAGCAGGGAGTGGGCGCATTCTATTCGAACATCGACTACATGGCGGTGCCATCGATACCCGACGACGCGCTCTACTTTCACGCGCAATACCGGCAGGCGGCGCCGTGCACGGCGGTGACGGGCGAAGCCGCCAAACTGAACCTGCTCGGCGGCTCGAACTATGTCTTTGTCGAAACGCGCGGACGCGGCCATCTGATGGGCGTGACGCTGGGCGTGCTCGAAAACGCCGACGGCTGGTGGGGCGAAGGCGACGACATGATCTTCGTCGACGATGAGACCAAGCCGCTGATCAACGGCACCGGTTCGGAGGACTACTTCCTGGGAAGCTGGGATTTCGGCGGCCGCGATGGCGCGCAACCGTTCGGCCACCAGATGTACGGCGCACCGCTGATCTCGAACGCCGAGCGAACCGGTGGCCGCTACTGCTGCTACCGCTGGCACGGCGACAACCCGGTCACCTTTGAGCGCTATTTGAAACACACCATCGAGCACGGCCATGCCAACGACCGCGGCGACAATTTCTTCTCGGTGGCCTACTGGTATCAGTCCGCGCCTTACACCGATTTCCCGGCCATGCCTCCGTTAGAGACCCGCATTCCGCAAGTGCGCATAGCTTGACTTGAGGGTTCGAACTGCGCGAGTCGCGCCCGCCTTACTCCGGCCGAAAGAAGCTCAACGCGTTATCACCCTGTTTCACCACGCGGGTGTGGCGCAGTATGCCGAAAGCGCCGGGAAGGGGCAGGCGGACGGAATGCTGCGCGATGACCAGCGGCGGCGGCGTGGTTCCCAGCAGGTCGAGCGCGGCGGTCAATTCGCCCTCGAGCGTGTACGGCGGGTCCAGAAACACGATGGCGGCGGGAAAGCGCTCGATCGACAGCAGGGCGGGGCCGGCGATCACCGAAGCGCGCGCCTCCAGATCGAGCGAGGCCAAATTCTGCCGCAGCACCCGGAGGGCGGCGCGGCTGCGCTCGAGGAACCAGGCGTGGGCGGCGCCGCGGCTGAGCGCTTCGATGCCGACGGCGCCGGTTCCGGCGTAAGCGTCGAGGAAGGTCGCGCCCCGAATGCGCGGCGCCAGAATATCGAACAGCGTCTCGCGCAGGCGGCCGGACGTGGGGCGCGTCGAGTCGCCGGGAATGCCGGCGATCCGGCGCGAACGGAGATCTCCACCGATCACTCGCATCAGCCCACCGTCACCAATCCGTACCGCCGCTGCCAGTGGTCGCGGATGTAGGCTACCGCGCGGCGCAGGTCCTCTTCAGCGGGCGGCCGGGCGACGAAATCGACCGCTTCGCGGCGCGCGATTTCCAGAATCTCTGCATCCCGCAGAACATTGGCCACCCGCAGCGAGGGCAGCCCGGATTGTTTGGTGCCGAAGAATTCGCCTGGGCCCCGCAGCTTCAGATCGATTTCCGAAATGTGGAAGCCGTCGGTGGAGTCGACCAGCGTGCGTATCCGTTCGCGCGCGGCATCGTTCATCTTCTCGGTCACCAGAATGCAGTAGCTTTGCGCGGCGCCGCGGCCGACGCGCCCGCGGAGCTGATGCAGTTGCGCCAGGCCGAAACGCTCGGCCTGCTCCACCACCATCACGCTGGCATTCGGCACGTCCATGCCGACTTCGATCACCGTGGTGGAAACCAGGATCTGGATACGGCCCGCCTTGAAGCGTTGCATCACGTCTTCCTTTTCGTCACCACCCAGGCGGCCGTGCATCAGGCCCACGGCGAGATCGGGGAAAACCTCGCGCGACAGGTGCTCGTACATCTTCTGCGCGGCCTTCATGGCCTGGGTCTCCGACTCCTCGATCACCGGGTAAACCACGTAAGCCTGGCGGCCCTCAGTGACTTGGCGCTTGAGGAAGCTGTAGACCTGCTCGATGCGGTCGGCGGTCGCGTGTTTGGTGATGATGGGCTTGCGGCCGGGCGGCATCTCATCGATGGTCGAGACGTCCAGGTCGCCATAGAGGGTCATGGCGAGCGTGCGCGGAATGGGCGTGGCGGTCATCACCAGCACGTCCGGCTGCGCGCCTTTTTGCGCCAGTTGGAGCCTCTGCAGCACGCCGAAACGGTGTTGCTCATCGATAATGGCGAGGCCGAGACGGTGGAACTCGACGTCCTTTTCGAGCAGCGCGTGGGTGCCCACCACCACCTGCGCGAGGCCGGCTGAGACCAGATCCTTCAATTTACCTTTTTCGCGGCTGGTGAACGATCCGGTGAGCAGCGCGGTCACGTACCCGAGCGGTGAGAGAATCTGGCGAAAGTAAAATCCGTGCTGCGCGGCGAGGATTTCGGTGGGCGCCAGCACGGCCACCTGGTAACCGTTCTCGATGGCGATCACGGCGGCTTCGGCCGCCACGATGGTCTTGCCGCTGCCCACATCGCCTTGCAGCAGGCGGTTCATGGGATGCGGTTGGCGCATGTCGGCGGCGATCTCCGCGATGACGCGCTTCTGGGCGCCAGTGGGTTTGAACGGCAGCATGTGCTTGACGCGCTGTCGCACGCGTTCGTCGATCTCGAAGGCGATGCCGGTGACGGTGCGCGCTTTGGAGCGCTTCAGCGCCACCCCGCACTCCAGCCAGAAGAACTCTTCGAAGATCAGCCGGAACTGCGCCGGCGAGCGGAAGGCGTTGAGCAGGCGCAGGTCGGAATCGGGCGGCGGGAAGTGCACGTCGCGGATGGCGGTCGCGCGCTCGGGCAGCTTCAGGCGGGCGCGCAGATGCTCGGGCAGCGGGTCGTCAATCGGCCCCAGGGTCTCGAGAATACGATGCATGAAAACGCGCAACAGCCGCGTGGTGAGCTTGGACACCGCTTCGTAGATGGGCACCAGGCGGCCCACGTGGAGCGTGGCATCGCCCTCGTCGTCGCCGGAGAGGATTTCAAATTCCGGGTGCAGCATGGTCAGTTCGCCGGAGTAGGTGTCGAACTCGACCTTGCCGAACAGCGCCACCTTCAGCCCCGCGCCCAGCACGTTGGCCAGGTACCCGCCGTGAAACCACTTGCCCACCAGGACGGCGCGCGAGGCGTCGGTGAAGCGGGCTTCGAACATCCCCAGGTTGCGGCGGCGGAAGCCGGAGACTTTGGCCGAGCTCACGCTGGCGATCACGGTGGCCATCTCGCCCGGCGCCAGTTGGGCGATGGTCTTCATGTTGCTGCGGTCCTCGTAACGGAACGGCGCATAGCCGAGCAGGTCCTCGACCGTGGCGAGACCCTTGGCTTCGAGCAGCGCGGCGCGCGCCGGACCGATGCCTTTGACGTAAGTGAGGGGAGTAGCGAGATCCATGCGGGTCTCGAACACAAGTGTACACCGCCGCGCTTCCTGGGGGAGGCGCTTCCGCCTGCCAAGCCTGCCAACCGGCAGTCGGGAGAGCCGGGCAGGCGCCGGGTCAAGAATAGGAAGCGTGTGGCAAGCTTTCAGCGGCGATGCATACGGGGTTGGCAGGCGAAAGCGCCTGCCCCACCATGAACTCCACGCGGCGGCTTGGTCTCCGGTACACTGGGAGGTTCATGTCCAGATTGCTGGAGGGCAAGCTTGCCCTCGTCACCGGAATCGCCAACAGATGGAGCCTGGCTTACTCGATCGCGCAGGCATTTTCGCGCGAAGGGGCGACGCTCGTGCTGACCTATCTCGGCGAGCGGCAAAAGGTCTCGATCGACGAGCTGGCGCCGGATCTCAACGTGGCCCTGATTCACCCGTGCGACGTCACCAAGGACGAGGAACTGGCCGGCCTGACGGGAGCGCTCGCCGCTCTGCAGCGGCCGCTCCACGCGGCGGTGCACTGCCTGGCCTTCGCCAATCGCGAGGACCTGGCGCGGCCGTTCCTCGAGACCAGCCGCGCCGGCTTCGCGCTGGCGCAGGATGTGAGCGCCTATTCGCTGGTGGCGCTGGCGCGGGCAGTGATGCCGGCCATGACCGAGGGCGGGTCGATCTCGACGCTCACCTATCTTGGTTCGCAGCGGGTTGTGCCGAACTACAATGTAATGGGCGTGGCCAAGGCCTCGCTGGAAGCTGCCATGCGATATCTGGCGAGCGAATTGGGTGAGCGCAAAATTCGCGTGAACGCCATTTCGGCCGGGCCGGTGAAGACGGCGTCGGCGCGGGCCATCAAGGGGTTTACCGGCATCCTGGACGCCGCCGAGCGCACCCCGCTGCGGCGCAATACCGATCCGGCCGAGGTGGCCGACGCTGCCGTGTTTCTGGCCAGTGGCCTGGCGCGCGGCGTCACCGGCAACGTGCTGTTCGTCGATTCGGGGATGCAGATCATGGGGTTCTAAATGAAAGTCGAAGTGGTTCTCACCGAAGCCGACCTCGCGCAGGAGTTCACCGACGCTTTCGAAGCGCGCGATCTGCCCGAGAAATTCTTCTACTGGTTCCCGCGCTCGACGGCGGATTGGACCGCGCTGGCGGCCGACCCGGACCTTTACGGCGGCCTGTCGGCGACCTGGAAGGAACTGGGATCGAGCGCGTTTGAACTCGCCTCGCATTACCACGGGCGCGTGCCAGTCATCAGCTTCGGCGCCGGCGATGGCGCGCGCGACGCCCTGCTGCTGGGGGCCTTGAAAGATTTCGGCTGTGAGTGCCTCTACTTCCCGGTGGATTCGAGCCAGGGTCTGCTGGAGCTGGCGTCCGCCAAGGCCGAGGACAACGACATCGAAACGACCTGCATCAAGGCCGATATATCGAGCCCCGTGCACCTGGTGTACGCCGCCGATGCGGCCGATCCGCCGCGCCTGTTCGTGCTCTCCGGCAACACCCTCAGCTCGCTCGATCCGCTGGCCGAGATCCGCTACCTGGCGCAGTGCATGAAGCCCGGCGACCGGTTGATCATCGACGGCGAAATCCACCACGCGGAGCAGACCATGGAGCGGAACACCCGGCCCGCAGTGCGCAACTTCATTTGGGCAGTGCTTGAGAGCGTCGGCATCCAGCAGGCCAACGGCGAACTTCGATTCAACCAGAAACACGACGAGCGGCACGAGGGCCTGCACCTGATCACGCGCTATTTCCGCGCCGAAACCGACCTTTCCGCCACCGTGGTGAGCCAGAACGTCGCCCTACAGCGCGGCGAGCGCATAGGACTCAACTTCCAGTACGCCTATAGTCCGGAAGCTTTCCGCTGGCTGCTTTCCGAACACGGCGGGCTGGATCTGGTGCGGGTACACCTATCACCCGATGGCCGGTTCCTGACTGCAATCTGCAAGAAGTAGGAGCGCTGCGAGGCGGGAAAATGCCCGGCTCGGCCAGCGATATGCGGTCGAGCCGGTGAATTTGAAGCCCATCTCGACGCGTGAGAGGGCGCATTCATAGACTAACCGTACGGGGGGGTATATACAAGGCTAAGTTCCGATATAGAACCCCCATAACATCCGATATGAACGTAATCAACGTTATGAGTCCCTATAGCCGGGCTGCGATAACGTTTACTTAAACCAAATAGGCGCGCGGGTGTCGAGAAGAGTCTGTCTCGACACGGCACGCGCGAGTGCGTGCGCCACGTCGTTTGCCTAACCGGTCCTCATCCACCGCCCAACGTTCGCTCGAACAGCGCCAGAATGCGCTTGTATTCATCGGCCCAACTACTCGGCTCGGTGAAGGCGTGGTTCTCGACCGGATAGACGGCGAGCTGCCAGTTTTCTTTGCGCAACTCGATCAGGCGCTGGACCAGGCGCACGGTGTCGTTGAACTCGACGTTGGAGTCCACCATGCCGTGGCAGATGAGCAGGGCGCCCTTGAGACCCTCGGCGAAAAAAATCGGTGAAGAGCGCCGGTAGGCTTGCGCGTCGCTCTGCGGCAGGTTCAGCATGTCCGAAGTGTAGGCGTGATTGTACAGCGCCCAATCGGAAACCGGCCGCAGCGCGGCGCCGGCGGCGAAGGTGTCGCCCTGGGTGAACATCGCCATCAGGGTGAGAAAGCCGCCGTAGCTGCCGCCCCAGACGCCGATTCTCGCGGGGTTGACGCCGTGCCGGGCCACCAGGTATCGGGCGGCGTCGGTGATGTCGTCGAGGTCCTTGCCGCCCAGATGCCCGTAAACCGCGGTGCGCCAGTCGCGGCCATAGCCGGCCGAGCCGCGGTAATCGACGTCGATCACGATGAAACCGCGCTCCATCAGCAGGTGGTCGAACAGATACTCGCGGTAATAGGTGGCGCTCCACCAGCGGTTCACGTTCTGCAAGTATCCGGCGCCGTGCACGAACACCACGCCGGGGCCACCCTTGCGAAAACGGGACGGCTTGAAAAGGCGCGCCGGCACCTGGACGCCATCGCGCGCGGTGAAAGTAATAATCGGGACGTCAAGCCATGGATACGCCGCGAAATCGGGCGCGGGCGACGTAGTGAGGCGCTGCGGTTCGGCACCCGGCCGGTTCTCCTGCACGTAGAGATCGGGCGGCTGGTTGGTGTACGAGTAGACGTCGGCGATCCAGTGCCGATCGGGCGAAACCGTGGTGGTGTGCTTGCCGGGGCGGCCGGTGAGGCGGGTGAGCGGTCCACCTTCGCCGCTCATCTCATAGAGATGATCTTCGTAGGGCGAATCCTTGTTCGCCGTGATGTAAAAATGCGATTTGTCGCGCGACTGGCGCACCGCCAGCACTTCCCAATTGCCGGATGTCAAAGCGCGCGGCTCGCCGCCATCCCAGGCCACCGCGTAGAGCTGCGAATAACCGGTGTGCTCGGACTGGAAGTAGACTTCGCGGCCGTTCTTCATCCAGCCCAGCGTGGATACGCCGGGACCGCCAATCCAGGCGTCGTCATGGTGGTGCGCCAGCACCCGCGTCTTGCCGGTGGCGGGGTCCAGGGCGAAGACCCAGCGGTCTTTGTTGTCGGCGGAGCGGCCCAGCAGCGCGGCCTGGGAGCCATCCTCGCTCCAGACCGGCATCGCAAGCTCAACCTCGCGTTCCGGCGGCTCGGCGATGTGCGGACCGCGTCCTCCCTGTTCCGCGTTAGGCGCGGACGGCGTGGACGGTGCGGACTGAGGCGCGGAGCCAGACGCAGACGCCGCGGCTTTCTGGCCGTGATCCACCCATTTCATCTCGCCCGTCGCGGCATCGAACACCGCCAGGCGCGGGCGCGCTTGCGGGTCGCCCACGTTGGAGCGGCCACTCGATTCTTCGGTGTAAGCGCTGTCGGTGATCCAGTTGGGAATCGCGGTGTTCCTGGCGCCGGCCGCTTCCACCACGGTGGAGATCACGTACTTTTCGTCGGGCGAAAGCTGCAACTGCTCGACCGACTGGCGCGCCTCGAGCGTGAATGGCTTGCGCGGGTGTTCGCGCTTGCGTTTGGATTCGGCCTCCTCGCGGCGCGCCGCGCGCTCGCGGACCGTTTCGAAGAGCTCCTTCTGCTCCGTTTTGAGGCTCTCCTGGCTGGGGGTGGCGGGCTTCCGGTCGGCGGAAGGCTCGGCCGGCGCTGCGCCGCCGCGCCCACCACGCCCACCGAATCCACCTTCGAGGCCGGTTGGCCTGGCCGGCTGGGGTGCTCCGGCGGCGCGAATGTCGGTCATCTGCTCCAGGTAGCCGGTGTCGAGCGACATGATGTAAAGGTTGCCGCCGCGCGTGAAGTAGATTCGTTTGCCGTCCGGCAGAAAATGCGGGTCGGTCTCGGCTTCGGTTGTATCGGTGATCTGGCGGACTTGGCCGTTGGCCGAGTCATAGAGGAACAGGTCGCCGTCGCGAGAAAAAACCGTAAGCCGCTGGTCGCGCGAAATTTGGCCGAAGGCGGGCGGCGCCTGTTTGGCTTCCGCATCGTCGAGTTTGCGCGGAGCCGATCCGTCGCGCCCCACCACGTACGTATCGAGCGGCGCATCCGGTTTGTCGCCGGCTTGCTTCCACTGGAAGAAGATGCGCTGGCTGTCGAAGGACCAGCGGATCTGCACCGGCTCGTAGCCCACCAGCGCGGGGCCGCGCATGAGGTTGTCCACCGTGAGCGAGAATTTCTCCGCCGTCCGGGCCTGGATAATGAACAGCGCCAGCCCGAGGGGGATCAGGGTCTTTCGGGTCAAGACAGCATCATATCGCAACCGGCCGGACCGAATGCCCGCCATCCTTCTCTCTGTTTATGGACGTCCCATTGTCGCCGGGCGGCGCGATGTCGCATACTGGGATTGGCGGACGCGCCATGGCGAAGCCATCCATTTCCCCCGACACCGAGATCGTTGAGCAGCGCCGACTGGTTCCGCTCTATCGCGTCGTCCTGCTCGACGACAACGACCACACTTACGATTACGTCATCGAGATGTTGCAGAAGATTTTCATCTTCAGCCTGGAACAGGCCTACCATCATGCCGAGGAAGTGGACCGCGCGGGCCGCACCGCGCTGATCACCTGCGAATTGCCGGAAGCCGAATTCGCCCGCGATCAGATCCAATCATTCGGCCCGGATACACGCCTGCCGCGCTCGCAGGGCTCCATGTCGGCCGTGGTCGAACCGGCCGGTTGAGCGGCGTGGCGCACGCAGCCTGCTACCGCTCACTGATGGTCGCGGCTCTGAAGGCGCATCGGAGCCGCGACCGTAAGGGAGCGGTAGGCAGGGGCAACCTCCCGCTACTGCTTCTTCGTGTCGCCGAAGGTGATGGTGGATTCGCCCGCGTACTTGTGATAGTTGCGGAAATCGATCGTGTTGCGGCTGCACATGTCGGTGCCGCGCTGGCAGGTCAGATTCTCCGAGTGAACCGGCAGCAGGTACTTTCTGGCATCGCCCAGTTGCACATACTCATAGTCGGTGGCGGATTCCACATGGTCGGAGGGAAAGTCCTTGGGCAGATCGTACGCCCGTTCCTCGATGCGCAGCACGCGCGCGGTCTGCGGGTCGATCCACACCGCTCCTTTGTACGCCGGCATATAGCTTTGCGACGACACGATGATGTTCCAGTGCGAGTGCGGGTGATCCACCGTGTAATCGTAGACGTGGGCGTTGACACCGGCGATGCGCTCGGTCTGGCGGAAGCGGAATTGGGCGTCGCTGGCCGGCGAGAACAGGTCGACCAACACGGTGCCGAATTCGCCCGTAGACCATGCGCCGTCGGTATCCTTAAAGCTATCGCGCGGCTTGTTATTGACCCTGATGTTGCGATAGTCTTCTTTCCCGTTCTCATAGATCACAGAGGCCGTAACCAGGTCGACGGACCGCCAATCGGCCGGCCGAGTCTGGCTGGCGTAACGGGCGATATCCTCCTGGCACATGTAATTGGGCAAGCCCTCGGTGAAATCGAACGCCGCCCCGGCGGCCCTGCGGATCAGGTCGTCGCCGTGCTGAGGCCGCGCCTCCGGAACGGGCGCCTCGTCCACATCGCGGTAAGCCGGCGCCGGAGGCGGCACCGCGGCCTCGGCCGTCTCAGTCCGCGCGGCGGCAGCAGGCGGAGCGGTAACGGGCTGCGCATTGCCGGCCGTTCCGGTTTGCGCCGCCGGCTCGGCAGGCGTGTCGGCGGCATGCTCGCGCGCCGCGTCAACCGGCCTGCCGCGGTGCAAAACGGGCGGGCCGGGATCGTTGGCATCCGGCTTGGGAGGCGGCGGCGTCACGTGTGTAACCGGCGCGGCTGCCTCTGCGCCGGGTGGGTGGGCGTCCTTCGGATTGTCCTTCCAGGTATCGACCGCACCGCCGTCTTTGTCCTTCGCAGCCGCGGTTTGCGCGCCCGCGGCTTTCTCCCAATACACATTCACGGCGATCAGGTAGCCCTTTTCATCCTCGGGACCCTCCACCGACAACTGGTCTCCGGGGGCGAACTGCGGGTTCTTGACCTCTTCGCCGTTCTTGAAGAACTTGGTCTTGTCGTTGCGCTTGAAATCAACCTGGCGGTCGTCGTCGAGCGCGATGGTGACGGTCTTGGCATCCATCTGCTGCAACTTGCCGCGGAAGCTGGGCATAGGCTGCCCCTTGGTGGAGCTGTTGGGATTCGTCTTGCTGCGCCCGAGTGGAATGCTGGGGCTGCTAGGATAGTTTCCCGGATTTCCGTTGGGGTAGCCTCCCGGCGGATAACCACCGGGCGGATAGGTTTGCGCACTCGCGGCGCCGGCCGCGAGCAGCCAAATGGCGAACAAGGCGCCGGTGTGCGGGAGAACACTGCCGGCATGAGACACACTTCGGGCAGGCTCGAACGTTTCCATCACCACATGAGATGCGGCGCGCCCGGCCCAGGTTACCGGGTACAATCCGGCACGTAAAATGCCGATAACAGTTCCAGGCTGGAGACTTCCTCGGCTAAAGTGAAGGGGAGAGATGCTGTGAACCCAAGCCGGTTACTGGTCTTCGACACCGACCCCGCCCTCCACGAGTTTGTCGCCACCGCGCTGAAGCGCGAAGGGCGCTCCATTCAGGACGCTTACGACCGGCACGAAGCACTGGAGGCGCTGCGCCATTCCGACTGCGACGTGGTGCTAGCCGGGCAGGGCCGCAATGGCGACGAGGGGCTGAAACTGCTGCGCCGCATGCGCTCCATCCGCCCCGAGGCCAAAGTCATCATGGCCGGCAGCCGCGATCCGGCCGGCGCGGTCGCGGCGATTCGCGCGCGCGCCTACGCCTATTTTCACAAGCCGCTTCCCGCCGGCCCGCTGGCCGACATGGTGCAACTGGCGCTCGACGCCACCGCCTGGCGCGACGACATCCGGGTGGTTTCCGCCCGCCTGGAATGGATCACCCTCGACGTGCGCTGCAAGCTCGAAGCCGCCGAGCGCACCACGCAGTTCATCCGCGAAATGCTGACGGACCTGGAGCCGCAGATGGCGGAGGACGTCGCCGCCGCGTTCCGTGAGCTGCTCATCAACGGCATCGAACATGGCGCCAAGTCCGACGCGCACAAGCGAGTGCGGGCTTCGCTGCTGCGCACCTCGCGCGCGGTGATCGCGTACATCGCCGATCCCGGTAAGGGCTTCTCACTGCAGGCCCTGCCGCACGCCGCCATCTCCAACCCCGATGGCTCGCCCATCAAGCACGTCGAATACCGCGAAGAGCAGGGCCAGCGCGCCGGCGGTTTCGGCATCCTCATGTCCCGCCACCTGGTCGATGAGCTGCTCTATAACCAGCGCGGCAACGCCGTGCTGGCGGTGAAGTACCTGAAATAGGGGGAGTGCGGGCAAGCTAAGAGCATGCCCCACCAACGGCACGCCCAGTATTGGTGGGGCACGCTCTAGCTTGCTGAACAACGCAAGAACACGACCAGCCACCGATAAACACAGATGAACACAGATTGAAAAGAACTCGCTTAATCGCCCGTACCACTAAGTTGCCCGTACCACGCCTGCACAAACTGTTGTTCTTTTCGACAAAGAGGTCTGAAAGGCTGTAAAATGTTAGCTAGATATGCTCACGCGGCGTGGCTGGATACTCGGTGCCGGCTCAATGGGGGTTTCCGCTCTCCTGCCGGCGGCACAAGGGACAGACTGGCCGCAGTTCCGCGGGGCAGATCGTAGTAATGCCTCTAGGGAAACGGGCCTTTTGCGCAGATGGCCGGCCGGCGGGCCGAAACGTCTCTGGTCGGTCCCGCTGGAACAGGGGTATGCCGGCGCCTCGATCATCCGGGGCCGTGTCTACCACCACGATTACGACGCGAAAAAGTCGGAGTGGATCGTGAACTGCCGCGGTCTGGCCGATGGCAAGCAGATCTGGCAGTTCCGGGAGGCGCGCGAGATCCGTCCCAACCACGCCATCACGCGGACGGTTCCGGCGGTGGACGGCAGGTTCGCGATTTCGCTCGATCCGAAAGCCGTGCTGCATTGCCTGGATATCCGGACGGGCAAACAGATCTGGCGCAGGAGCCTGGTCGAGGAATACAAGGCCACCATCCCGTCGTGGTACAACGGCCAGAATCCGTTGCAAGAAGAAGACCGGGTGATTATCGCGACCGGCGGAGCGGCCATCATGGTCGCGCTCGAAAAGGCTACCGGCAAGGAAATCTGGCGCACGCCGAATCCGGGGCAACTCTTCATGTCGCACGCTTCGGTGATGCCGGCCGTCCTTGGCGGAGTCAGGCAGTATCTCTATGGAACGCTGGCCGGACCGCTGGGGGTTGCCGCGAAGGATGGCAAGCTGCTGTGGGCGTTTCCCCGCAAGTTCAATGTGGCGGTGGCGCCTTCGCCGGTCGCCGTGAGCGAGGAATTAGTCTTCATGACCGCCAGCTACGACGCAGGCAGCGTGATGGTTCGGGTGCGGCGCACCGGAGACGCCTTCCAAGCCGAGAGCGTCTTCGACATGCAGCACAACGAGTGGAACTCCGAAGTGCACACGCCAATCGTGTACAAGGGCCACCTGTTCGCGGTCGGGAAAAAGAAGCGCGGCTTGTTCACTTGTTTGAGTTTCGACGGCAAGGAAATCTGGACCAGCGAGGGGAAAGCTTCGTTCGGCCTGGGCAGCTTTCTGCTGGCTGACGGCATGTTCTTCGTCATGGATGGCGACACGGGCAAGCTGCGTTTGCTCGAGGCGAGCACGGCCGGATACAACGAACTCTCGATCGCCCCGGTTCTCTCGGGAGAGGAAGTCTGGGGGCCTATGGCATTGTCGGATGGCAAGCTCGTCGTTCGAGACTTGAACCAGATGATATGTCTTGACGTTAGAGGATGATAGGGGCACAAGGAGATCGCGCCATGCAATACCGGCACGTTCAGGCGATAGGTGGCAAAGGCGCCGCTTCCGACAGATTCACCGCGACGCTGCGCGGCCTCGCGGTTGACGTTCACGGGCAACTCTATGCCGCCGGCGATTCCGAAATCAAGGTCTTCGATGCCGCTGGCCGGCTGAAGCGGCGATGGCCGACCACGAGCCCGGTGCACTCTGTCGCGGTGGCCAGCGACGGAGCGGTATACGCCGGCCAAGTCGGACAGATCGAGATTTTCGACGGCCTCGGAAAGCTGCTCGACACCTGGCGGGACGCAAAGCTGTTCGGCCCGGTGACGGCCATCGGCTTCACCAAGGACAGCGTGCTGGCCGCGGATGTGGCGGACCGCGCGATCCGGCGCTTCGACCGCAGCCGCAAATTCCTCAACAACATCGGCAAAGACAACCAGGTAAAGGGCCTGCTGATCCCGAACGGCGTGGTGGATTTCGCCGTCGACGCGCATGACACGATTTACGCAGCCAACCCGGGCAAGCATCGCATCGAGAAGTATACGCCGGACGGCGAGTTGCTCGGGCATATCGGGCGGTTCGACGGGATCGATCCGGCGGGGTTCACCGGTTGCTGCAATCCGACTAACGTGGCGGTCCGCGATGCCATTTTCACCACCGAAAAAGCCGGACCGCGCGTCAAGTCCTATGATTTCACGGGGAAACTGCTGGCCGTGATCGCGACCGACCTGTTCGACGCCAATTGCAAGAACATGAGCATCGCGGTGGATGCGCGCAACCGCGTCTATGTCGCCGATACGGTGAAGCTCGAAATCTTCGTTTTCGAACCGGTGAACGTATGAGCCAAGACCTGACAAGACGGGACCTGTTCGCCAAGGTAGGCCGCGGGACGGTTCTGGCGGTGCTGGCCGGGGGCGCGGGCTTCCTGGTCAAGAAGGCCAACGGGCAGGTGGTGTGGCAGGTGAATGCGTCGCGCTGCATCAACAGCCGGCTGGGCGAGGTCGGCGTGGAGGCGTGCAATCTCTGCACCACCGAGTGCGTGGTGGCGCTTTCGGCGGTGCGCGCGGTCAATGAGTATTCCAAGTGCGGCCGCTGCAACATCTGCCCGGCGTACTTCAACATCTCGAGCGCGGTGAACGAACAGGGGCAACCCAGCGAGAAGCTTTGTCCGCGCGAAGCGATCGCGCGCAAGCCGATCGGCAAGGTCGATCCCGAGGACCCGGCCAACAACTTCTACGAGTACATCATCGACGAAGAAAAGTGCGACGGCTGCGGAAAGTGTGTCATGAAATGCAAGGATCCGCTGGGCTTGGGGTCGATCACACTGCGGGTCCGCTATGACAAGTGCGTGAATTGCAACTCGTGCTCCATCTCGCGGGCGTGTCCGC
>Ga0181530_10000980_pt1 | contig 36428 bp, 23 predicted proteins | sample PEATcosm2014_Bin_42_FD_119769 | JGI IMG/M metagenome (GOLD analysis project Ga0181530, IMG submission 119769) | Peatland microbial communities from MTU Mesocosm Facility, Houghton, MI, USA - PEATcosm2014_Bin10_60_metaG | ecosystem: Environmental > Terrestrial > Soil > Wetlands > Peat | place...
CAGCATGAGGGAAGGCGACCGTAACTCGGCGAACGCCCAACGACGAAAGCAGGTGCAGCGTGGCAGCGGCATCGTCCACATTCTGACGTGAGAGCACAACCTTGCCCCAGAGCGGAAACCCAAGGTTTTGAACGTGCCGAATGCCCGAGATCGTCTCAGCGAAGCTTGCCGGACACCTGGTGACGGCATCATGGACGGCGGCGTTGCTGCCGTGAAGTGCCACCACAAACGAAACGCGCTTCCGATCTGCGATGCCGGTGACGAACGCGCCGTCGAGCACTTGCACGAGACGGCGGCCGTTGGTCTGAATTGTCACGGCGAGGCCACAACCCAGCGCGTGACTCACTAGTGCGAACAGGTCGCTCCGAATGGTCACCTCACCGCCAGTGAACGTCACGCCTTCGTCGCCGCGACCGGCCGCCGTATCGATAGCCACGCAGACCTGCTCGAAGCTGGCATCGAGTCCGCGCTGGGTTGCTTCCTCACGCCGCCGGATCGGCTCCATGATGCAGTGGCGACAAGCGTTGTTACACGTGAGTCCGACCTTGATGTCTGTCAGCATGGCAGCCCTCTTGAGCTCGTCGGCGCAAAGTACGAGTCGAGCTCATCTGGCGGCCGCAATGACCGGGGCCCATCCTCGATCGGCAATGCCAAGGCCCGCTGATCGTCTTCGACGATGAGTAGACGTTGCCGAAGCCATTCGAGTCCCTCTCGGGCGCGCGACTCGTCACCAAGCCGGTGCGCGAGATCGACCCGCGCACACGGTTGATCGAGCAGCTCGATCGTGCGTGCTGCAACATCAGGCAGCACATAGGTCGATGACGAAGACATGTTCCGTCGATCGTGAATGAAAATGGAGCCGTTGTCGCGGCTCCACGCCAGGATCGGTCGAATCGGGTCAAAGACGGAGATCCAGGTGCGGCAAAGTTCGTCGATGCGCTCGAGTTCCTCCTGAAGATGTGCGCAAACGCACTCGAAATCGTAGAAAAGGGGTACGAGGTGTCCCCTCGCGAAGTCGGGTGCAACTGCGTCGTAGTAATGGTGCGGCCGAACCCCCGTAACACCAAACTGCGATGGCTGACGTTGGACCTCCGAACCATCATGCAACGCGAATGGAACAAGAGCAGTCGGTGGCTGGAGATGATACATGGCAGGGAGAAGCGCGGCCATTTCCCTGAGGTCGCTTGCGGTCGTGCCAGGGAAATCCAGAATCAAATTGTAACCCACGTCGATGTCACTCGCGTATGCGACGCGCAGACACTGGATATTGGCAAGAAGGCCAGCCGGCTTGTTCATCCTCGTGAGAGTCCTCCCATTGAAACTCTCGATGCCAACTTGCACCTGGTCGAAGCCTGCCCTCCTCATGGCGGCCGCCTGCGAGAACGACGTGAAAGTACGCACTTGGGCGAAGCACCTGGCCCCAAGCATCCCCATCCTGGCCGGCCACTCGCCGCGAAGGAATTCGAACGGGAAACACGTGTCCGAGAACTCGACGCGATCGGTGTGGTAACGGCGGGTCGTGGCTGCCACCTCTCTGAGTACCTCGGTCGGGTCGCGGCGAGAGTATCCGGCCTCGTTGTTTTGAGCGCAGAATGCGCACCGTCCGAAGTTGCAGCCGCGTGACGCACTCAGCACGACGGCCGGTCGTGGCGATGGGGCGGCAGCCGAGAAGAACTCGTCGAAGTCCGGAGCGCCGCTCGGCGCCGACGGTGGAGCCTCGATGAAGGTGCGATGTGACGGAGGAGCAGTCGCAAGCTGAATGAGGGCCTCTTCGCCCGGGCCAGAGACCAGATAGTCGATGAAGTCGTAGGAGTCGAAGTAGGAGCGACCCGCGTTCCCATGCATGGCCGTCCCCCCGAAGACCGTGCGGATTCTGGGGTGGAGCCTCTTCAACTCCCTCGCCGCGAGAAGCGAGGAGTAGACCTGATTGAAGCTGCAAGTGAACCCGACGAGGTCGACACCATTCCAACAGTCGGCCTCCAGGAGGTCGTGAACAAACCCACGGATTGTTGACCGAACCGAGGCGATATCTCTCGCATCCAGTTCCTCGGTTTCGAGCAAGAAACGATCGCCCAGACGCTCCATGTCGGCGTCCGCCGCAAGCATGGCGGCGAAAAAGCTCTCCGCGAGAACAGGATGGAGCTTATCGGCGAGCCGCAGATACAAGTCACGCCCGATTCGCTGCTCAAGATCGAGATAGGGGTAGAGCGCGCGGACTGGTACTCCATGCCGAACGAGATGCCCCTTGAGCAAGCCGACCTGGATGGACGGATAGTCCGCGCGGTTCCAGGGCATCGCTACAAGAAGAACGCAGGCCATCACGAGCTCCACGCTGACGCGCGCGCCGGAATGGCGAGGTAGTCGAACCGACCATCGGGGGTATCCTCGAGCGCCCATTCACACCGACAGCCGCCAAGGCACCTCCAGCCAAACGCGCACCGCTGACAGATCGTCGGCAGCTGGTCGAATTCCCGCTCAAGAGTGCGACGCCAGATCTCCGCGAGGTTCGGCGTCTGATCGATCGGCGTGCGGCGCGAGTAGCACGAGATGAGATCCCCTTGAGCCGTTACCGTGAGGCTGTCGGCGGGGCCACATCCCAAGCGACCTCGCAACACTCGGCTGGCGAGTTCAGGTCGATCGACTGCGCAGAATGGCACAGCGAGGTTGAGTTGTAGGTCAGCCCATCGAGGTCCAAGCGAACGTGCCCCATCGATCTTCTCTGTCAGCTCACCAAGCGCCGAGCGGGTGATCGGTCGTTGGTCGTGAGGGGTCGGCTCCGGGCGCAGTGGTAGCCAACGGACTCGTTCCAAGGGTTCAAACAGATCAAGGAACCTCTCGAAGTGGCCAATGTTGACCGAGGTCATGACCGTAAGGACTTCGACGCGACAGCCATGTGCCACCAGTTCTCCGATGGCCTCGATCTTTTGCTGCCAGGCGTGGCTGCTTCCGGTCGCCAAGCGCGTGGATTCCTCGTCGAACCCCGGCAGAGACACCTTGAAGCAATCGATCACGTCCGAGAGTTGCAGCATCCGCGCGGGGGGCACGGCGGTCGCGTTCGTGTTGACGATGACCTCGAGGTGCATTTTCCGCGCAGCCTCCGCAAGTCGACGAAGGTCCTTGTGCAAGAAGGGCTCTCCGCCGGTCAGCCGAACCGATCGGATTCCCGCGCCGGTCGCCGCACACAGACCTGCGAGGAACACTTCAAGTTTCACCGTGCCCGAAGGCTCCGCGACCCCGCGCCGATGGCAGAAGCCGCAGTCGAGGTCGCAGGCAGCGGTCACCTCGAACTTGAGCTCGGTCGGGCCGGCGCGTAGTCGGCTTGCTGTCCAGTTCCTGGCGAAATCGGCGCCCCCGATTGCCAGCCGCGCTCCAGCCGACGTGGCGAAGTAGTGCGGGTCGTAGCCCCGCTCCCATGCGAGGCGAAGCCGATCGGCATCATTGAGGCACTGAGCGACGGAATCCGTCGGCGTCGATTCGTCGACATGCCCCCGCACCGCGTCGACGACGCGGAGCACTCCTTCGTAGGTGAGCCAGGCAGTAAGCTTCTTCGCCAGCACCGCCTGCGCCAGTACAGAGCCAGCTAGAGCGTGCTCCTGCTCGTCCTCATCATTCGCGCGTGCCGCATCGTGAAGCACGCCGGCGATCATCGCGAGCAGTGGATTGGAATCGTTCTCGAGAGCCAGCAACGACGCGTCCCGAGCAACGCGGTAGCTGTGCAAGAGCCCGTGGTAACCGGTGACCGGCTGCAAAGCGTATGGACCCAAGGTCGGGAAGACAAGCCGGCGGAGCAATCGTTGCCACACGACCCGGTGCTGTGGCGAGAACTGCGATGGAGAGCGTCCCTTGCAACCGACGAAGTAGGCGTAGAGGAGGGTACCGAAGAATGGCAGCGACCGAATGTCCTCTGCGCGAAGCTCAAAGAACGACTCTGCAACCGCGAGCTCGCGTTCGAGGACGTTGAGAATCTCTTTGTCCAAAATGGCGTCCCCACCTCGACGAAACACGCGAACGCCGTGCGTGGCCAGGGCTTCGGCGATGCTGGGGAAGGTCACCGAATCGGCGACGGGAACCTCCTGGCCGCACGCGAACTCGTATCCCGAAACGCTGCCCTGCCCCTCAAACGATCCAGCCGCTTCTGGTATTCGGTAGAGAGCGCATGGTCGTTCGAGCTCCCGCTCGCGACCGGGAGGCACGAGGAGGTAGGTGAATGGCTCTTCGTCGGAGAGCGCATCCGTACCCTGAACCCAGCCATTCTCGTTTCGTAGGTCGAGGCCATAGCAGGCGGCGAAGGCAGCAACGGGTGAAACGAATAGGGGCCGCCCATCTGCTGGGGCGAGTCGTTCGAGGTCGCGGACGGGCGAGCCATGGTAGAGCCAGGCACCCGAGCCGGCTACGCTACTCGGCGCATTGTAGGGAAAAACGAATGCGTCCTCAGGGGCCTGTCCGCAGTAGGTGTCGCGATGAGCCTCAATGGTCCGCTCGGCAAGCTCTGAGTCGGCCCCCGAGCTGTCTAGGATTTCGCAGAGCTGTTTGCGCCCGATCGTTGGCGCCAACAACGCGCAGTAGATGGTCTGCGGCGCGGGCATCTTGGCCGCAATGTCGGTTGCCAGGATAGCTTCTACCCTAGAGGCATAGGGGCCAAACCTTGGCGGAATCTCACGCTCCCAGCGTTCAAGAGACGCGCTGTCCAGCAGAACATAGACTAATCGGCCGACGATTCCGTCCCGGACGGCGAAGACTAGGTAGTCGCTGTCATGGACCCAGTCGGCGCGCGCACCGAGAGAGAGTTGGTGAGCACGGCTCACGCTCGGGCGAACCGGCTCGCTTCCAGCGACGTGAAAGCAAGTGGCAGACCGGAGACCGCACCGATCCCAATGAAGGAGGCTCTCGCGACGATGGATCGAGAGGACTCGCTTCGCTTCTGGATATCTCCCAAAGAGCAGCGGGAGCGAACTCCAGCACTCGCCAAGGCGAGTGCTGAGAAGGTCCGCTCTGATGTCCAGCACGACGGCCTCCACAACACCCTCGCCTACGATGCAAAAAGCAGCAATGGTCCGTCAGCCGCCACAGCACTCCGCCTGCCTGCGGGCGTCGTGACAAAGAGTTCGACTTCCTCCCGGGCGAACGAGAGACCCTGGATGGAGAGCGGTGCCTGGCGAGGTTTCGACTCCAACGGGAGGAACGCCGTTCGGCCGACGTGGGAGAACGGGCGTGTGTTTGGCTGCTCAAGTGCTTCGAAACGGTAGACCCATCCGTCGTGAACGAGCAGAGGACGCTGTAGCTCCACAGCAATGAGGTCGCGCAGCTCTGCAAGTCCGGCGTCTATCAGCAACTGCTCGTACTGTCCCGCCAGCGCGGCAGTCGACGGGCAGTGGATGGAACAAGGAAAGAAGTCCGGAATGATCGTGAGGTGTGGCGGAAAGAGACTCGCCAACTTGTTCGAGCGCCAGCCGTGGTGACTCGTGCGGGAAACGTCTCGCAGAAAAGGAATCACCCATGGTGTTCCTTCTTGCACGGCGCAATACGAGGCCGCGCAGCACGCCGGGTATCCGTAGACCCTGCCGCACACTACTGCGTCGGCTCCACCCAGCTCCATGGTATGGGCCTCGGCCGTTGCATCCGAGGCGCCCACGAAGATCACGCGGTCCCCATCGGGGGTTCGGGATGCATCGATGCGCTGAAAGGTATCCCCGAGGCCGGTCGAGAACTCGGTGCGCAAGTGGAACTCACTGACGCGGTGGTGAAGCGCCGCCTTCGCGAGAAATGAAAGCAGGGCTTCACGTCTCTCAGAATCGGCAACGAGTCGGACGACAGGCTTGCAGCCATCCAGGTGCCCGAGGAGTTCCAAAAACTCCGCACACTTGATCCATTCGGCGTGGAGAAGCTCAAGCAGGTCGAGCACCAGGGCGGGGACCGTCAGCATTAGGCAAACACCATCACGCAAAGGTCCGGCATTCGGAGTTCCTGCACGACGCGGCTGCCGAGTGCGATGACCGCCTGGTGCGAGTCGATGACTCGTAGCCGATCACCCTCTCCGAGAAGCTGAAGCAGCAGACCGTTGAGCGTGCCCTTGACGTGCTCAGGCTCGTAGTGAACCCAGCCATCGCGGAAGACGCCATTCTCGACCAGATAAACCCCCTCATACTCGGTGTACAGGACTGCTGATCGGTGTCGATCGAGGAACATGTTCGCCCAATCTCGTGAAATGGTAGCCAGGTACTCGTAGGACTCCCAGGCGACGCGGGCTGACTCCGGGCAGGTGAAGGCACAGGGGTAGAAGCTGAGAAGGCAGTAGTCGAAGTACTGGACGCCGACGTTGTTGAGGTACGGGTACGGCTGGGCCGCGGATGTTCCGCTCAGGACGAGTGGCAGGTAGTCGTTCTGTCGGGCGGAAGCGACCTCAATCCGCTCAATATAGCTTTGGCGGCAGCAGCGGGGAATGCCGAGTAGTTCTCCGAATTCGTCGTCCTGCTGTGCATGTTCCGCCCGCATAGCCGCCAGGGCGTCCTCAGGGTTGGCCGCTAGGTACACAAAAAGGTAGCCGTCGTGTGGCGACTCAATGGGCAACTCGAGTCCGTACTGGTTGGCCCAGCCCCCCTTGGCCGCATCCGGTGCGTGAACGTACTTGCGATCATGGATGGCGAGGCGAAGGCCGTGCCTCTCCATGAGATCCACGAATGCGTGGATCTCGCGCTCGGACACTTCCGTACGCGCGGTCTTGCGCCCGGCGGCAGCAAGGAGGAATTCGCGGACCTTGATCGCGGGGAAGCGTCCCACAAGGTCGTCGAATAGGCGCCCCCGGACGACATCACCCATGGGTGGCCTCCCCGACACGATGTCCTATGTGATCGATGAGCTTCCGGTAGTCGGCGCAGAACACAGTCGGGTTGCGGAAGCCACTCTCGCGACTGTAGCGGTGGGGGTAGTAGCCACCGCCACAGACCACTTTGTGCTCGCAGCCCAGACACTGGTCGGCGAGCGCGAGTTCACCAACCTGGCGAGCGCGGACGGAAGGATGGTCGAGCACATCGTCGAACGAGTGGTCGAAGACGTTGAGCCCAAGAACCTCCGCGTCCGGGCACGCGGCCTTCACACAGTCGACGGCTTCCACTGCACCGTCGGTTGCCACGGTGACGAGGTTCACCGGCTCGAGGCCGAAGGATTCGACATCCCCCCGACCGCCATAGAGGTGCTCGATGATCTCCTCAAACTTGCGGATAGGGATGTCGGAGCGATGGCCGTCGAACCAGTGATCGAAAAGTCTGACGAGCCAGTCACCGTAGACGGTGTCGTCGACAGTGTGCTTGCCGGTTGGCATGCGATCCCACGTGCCGTGCGGCTCCAGGAAGTCAATCTGCGGCGGATCGAGTCGAGCAAGGAAGTCGAAAACTACAACCGGGTCCTCGGTCACATCGATGACGGCCAAGATGCCACCGAATGCGCGGCGACCAGGTTCGGTGAGCAGGTGGCTGATTCCGCGCATCGCATCGTCGAATGACGGGTTCCCATTTGAATACACGCGGTAGCGATCGTTAACGTGACGTGGACCATCAAGGCTCGCGCCCACCCGTATTCGGAGGTCGGCAAGCGTCTCGGCAAGCTCGGCCGTAAGGAGGGTGGCGTTGGTCTGCGTTCCAAAGCCGATCTCGATCTCAGGCTGCAAGACCGTGCGTGCCCTCTCCACGGCCTTTCGAAAGAAGTCGGCACCGCGCAAAAGCGGCTCACCGCCGTGAAAGCTGAAGAACTGCTTCCGGAGGCCGTGCTTGACCGAGTGCTCCCGAACCCTCACCAGCGTCTGTTCGTACACCTCCCAGCTCATCTCCTTGGGTTTTCGCTTCCACGACGTGTTGCCGGAGTTGTACTCGTAGCAGTAGTCGCACATCAGGTTGCAACGGCTGTGTACCTTAATGAGGAAGCTTCCGAGCGGCGTGGGCTTGAAGTCATCCATCGTATCGACCGCCTTGTCGTTGGGTGGCCCATTCCACACACCGGCTGCATGTCGCCGCGGGCAGCGTATCCTCGCCTGACCTCCCGAGTTGGGCTCGCATCTCTCCCAGAAGTGCGGCGCGTCTCTCAAGAACAAGCGAGAGGTCTTCGCCCCATCTGCCAACTGTCGGTCCTCCAGCAAAACAGCAACGGTAGGCCCCATCGGGCCAGAAGCTCAGAAAATCGGTATAGAAACCAAGTGAGCGATTCTGGTCCACCCAGTCATCGAAGGAGCAATGCGCTCCCACCGTGGCGCCGGGTGTAGCAAGCGCATGCGCCCTTGCACGTCCGATGGAGAGCATCTCATCTTGGGCAAGAGTCCGGTGGAGAAATACCTGCGGATGCGCGCCCTCGAGAGCCAGCCACCGATGGCAGACAGTGTCAGCGTGTTCCCCGAGTTGCTCGAGGTTCCACTGGTTCTTGGAAAATGCGATGCGAAGCTCGTAGGGCACCCACCGGCCATACTCAGCGAGCTCGGCAGCGATCTCGCGCCAGTTGTCAGAGAGCACCCAGCGCCCGTTGGTGGGAATGAAGATCTCAATAACGCCGTATCCCGTCACGAGGCGCCGCACGAGACCAAGCAGTCGCCTGACGTTGAGAAACGGCTCGCCTCCGACAAGGGTCACATTGCGAAGCAAGCCTGCGCGCCACGCCCTCTCGATCAAGTCGTCCAACATCTCGTCGGGCATGTCGATGCCTTGACGGGGATCGCACTCAAGGTAGCAGTGGCGGCAGCGATGATGGCACCGGGTCGTGATGAAGAAGGCACAGCCGTACGGAACTCTAGGTCGCGCGTTCACGCCGTCCCCCGAACGAATGCATCCCAGATCTCAAGGCAAGTCGACACCTTCGTCGGGAGGGCGGTTGCCCGTTGCAGGTCGAAACCAGCGAGTCTCAGTTCTCGGTGGTTCTTGCGCGGGAGGAACAGGCGACGGTACCCGATCGCCTCAAGGAGCCGAAGCTTCGCCCTGGCACCCGCAACGGAAGAACAGCGGTACCCCCGGGCACGTCGGATGGCGCCGGTGGCGTAGACATCCGCTGGCCAAGGTGTGCCAACATGGGCCAAATGTAGCCCAAGGAGAAGCGGCAGAGATAACGAATCGCCGAGCAGGTTGGCGCCGAAGTGCCGACAGAACTTCTCCGAAGCAGCATCGAAATCAAGAACACCCGGTGGCACGCGGCCGGTCGTCTCAGCGACGAAGCGAAGCGACGCGAAGACCGAGATCACGGAGTCGGGGTCCATACACAGCCGCACGAGCCGCTCCGACATTGCACCTTCCCCAGACCCGCGGCGCCGGAAACGCATGCCGAGGCAGACGCCCTGCCGTCGAGAGGTCGCGAGGATGGGGATGCTTCCGGCCTCGGCCACACGAACCCACGCTCCCGTCGTTGTCGACGGGAAGTGGCCCCCGACATCGAGCACGGTATGCCCCCTAGTGGCCCGACGAAATCGAGCTGTGCGTGCGCCCAGCACTTCCAGAAGAGTGCGAAGAGTGGCCAGCGCAGAGGCCGTCCTCGACCTGGCTCTTCAATTTCTCAGCCACCCGGCGCAGGATTTCGTTCTTTGACTTCTCGAGTTCCTTGATGGCTTCGGGATCCACCTTCGATTTGTCCATCCGCTTCTCCTTTGGCTCGATACCCTCCGAAAGAGGGCGCCACCAGCGTATGTCTGCGCCGGAAAAACCTCAAGGAGCGTCTTCTCACAGCGCGCGTCAGCGCGTTTTCGGGCCTCTTGACACATCTATGGAATCAATCTTCAAGAAACGCGGGTCAGCGATCCCGATGAGCGCGGCGACATTCGAGCCACTTGATTTCGTTGCACTTCCCTTGCGATGCCAGCCGCGCTGAGCGTGGCCGAAATCCCGCGTATCCGCCTGCTCCTCTCCAGCAATGCAATGGGCAGTATCAGGTACCGGCAAGCGGCTTGAAATCGATCTCCAGGGTTTCAGGGTCGTAGTAGGCGGCAAAAGGCTTGATGTGAACGTTGTCGTCGAGGTCGAACGAATTCGCCTCCAGGAACTTTTGGGCTGCCCGTTCGACCTTCGGCCGTACGTCTCGGCTGACAGCGACCACGCTCTCCAGTTCCAGCCTGCGGGGCAGAGGCCCCTTGAACCCGAAGATGCGATACCAGTCGGGACCGTTCTTGTCCCGCAGCATGAGGGCCAGGGTGACGGCGTAGATGTACGCCTGCTTCAGCGCGCAGTCGACGTCGACTTTCCCAGGACGTTTGAGTTCCCACACACCCAGGCGAACGCCCTTTCCATGGCCACGTCGGGTGAGGATGTCGATGTGCCCGTCCGTGACCTTCGGCACGCCCTTGCACGCAGAGATGGGCAGGACGCACTGGAATGGGAAACCAGCGAGGCTCACTGGCCGGACGTTGGCGAATGTGCCGGAGAACTTGGTCTTCCTTTCGCCGTCCTCCATTTCCTCGATGATGCGAGATTCGACCGCGTGTTCCTCGCTGTGACCGACGACGTGGCCGGTTTCGGCGAGTCGTTTGAACTTCGCCCTGAACTCCCTGGCCTCCGGGCTCTTCCAGTCACGGCCGCCTTTCCACGCAGGGGTGCTCAACCCGAAGTCGCGGCGAGTTCTGCTCTCGTGCTTTGGCCCGACACGCAGCATGGGAGTCGGTGCCACTGTCAGTTTCGCCACGTTCTGGCCACTGAACCGGACGGAGAAGATCGGAGTGGGCGACCGCCTAGTGCCGCTTCCTGACGCCTCGGACACGGAGAGGTAGAACCGCAGCGGCTTCCACTCGTGAAACTGGCACGCGGCCTTCCTGACCTCGGGCTCTGCGGCGCGGATCGCATGCGCCAACTGGTCCGCCCGCGCAGCCGCCTTTTCATCCCAGAGTGCCTTCGTCTGCTCATACAGGTTCATGTTCAGCCTCCCGGCCAAGATCATAGTCCAGGCTTGTCGCGCCATCCCAGTTCACGCGACATTTCCACCGCACCTTGAGCACTTGCGGTTGTGCCGGTCGCACCGCGTGGCGTGGGCGGGGCGAAGGTGCGGCCGCAGACGACGCACGCCTCGCGCTCGTTGCCGAATCGATGTTGGTCGCAAGTCAGGGCGCGTAGGGACATGTTCTCTCCATTTCTGTTGTCAGTTCTTTCGGCGGGCATCCTGGGGTTGGACCGGGGCCGCAGCGGTGATGACGACAGGGTTGCAGCCAGCAGGCCGCCAACCACGGGCCAGAGTCGTCGCTGCGTCGTAGGCCGCCGCGTACTCGCGTGGGTGGCGCTGCTTGAGCCAGGCCGAGCGGTAGGTGAACAGAGCGTAGGCCAGGGCATGTGATCGGTTGAAGGTCATGTGTGAGCCGCGCGCCAGGCAGTCGAAGGCGCCGCGGGCCACGGTGGTGGAGACACCGCGAAGCGCGGCCGCGTGCTCGAAGCGCCGGGCTTCCTCGCGCTTGATCGCGGTGTCCTGGAGGCACAGTGCCCGCCGGAGGCGCTCACCGTCTTGCAGAGCGCATCCGGTTACTGCTGCTACCACTGCGATCACCTGCTCCTGGTACACGAGGACGCCACGCGTTTCCTTGAGCATGGACGTCAAGGGGCCGTCGGAATCACCACCGCGCAGCCAGTCTTTCATCATGCCAGCCTCGATGGTATCGGGCCGGGCCAGAGCCAGCAGGGCCGTAACTTCATCCAGGGATCGTGGCTTGCCGTTCGCCAGCGCCTGGCGAAACAGAGCGTCGTCGACCTGGAAGACATCGACGGCATCTCCGCCAGCGAGAACGGCGATGGCTGCCGGGTCGTCAAGCGGGATCTCGGCCGCGTTCAGGTCGCGCTGGTTTACGTCGAGAAGGCGGGAGTTGACGGCCGCCACGCAGCTTTCGACCGTGGTGACGGCCGCCAAGCCGTGCAAGACCAACGTCGCTAGCCCCTGCTCGCGCGCCTGTCGCAGGCTGAGGTCAGCGGTCCGGTGTCGCCCAGCCACGCTCTCGAAGAACGGCCTCACCAGCCAGGCGGACTGGGCATGGCCGCCACCGTTCATGGCAGGGCGTACCCTCACGCCGCTGTACTCCAGCGCGGGGAAGGGCGCGCCCATGTGCTGGGTCAGCCTGCCCAGCGCGAAGCAGATCATCTCGTCGAAGCGAGTCAGGTCGAAATCCATCGCGATGGTTGGCGGTGACGGCGAACAACTGAGAAACCGTTCGAAGAGCAGCCCGTTCGCCAAGCGGTCGAGGTTGGTGATCCCGAGCGCCCAGGCCACCAGACTGCCCACCGTGCTGCCGATACCCGGCCCCGTGGCGATGCCACGGTTATGCGCGAACGCCGCGAAGGCGTGTGCCACCAGCAGGTGCCGTGCCCAGCCCACCTGCCGCAGGGCAGCCAGTTCATGATCGAGGCGGAAAATGTAGGTCTCACAGTTGGCAGGCCATCCTCGGCCTGGCGCCTTCCGCAAGCGACGCTTCAGTCCCTGGTACGCCAGCCGCACCAGACGGGCGTTCGATTCCTTTGCCCAGGCCGTCTCCTCCTGTCCGGGCGGGTTGGGCGCGGCAATGATGTCGCAGGTTGGAATGATGGGCGTCCGGTCGATGTCGTCTTGGGTTGTGTTCTGCACCCCCATCTAATACAAGGGCGGTTAGAGTTTTCGGTGTCGGTCGGCCAACCGGGCGAAATTCCTAGGGCTTCTGCGGGCGAGTCTCTAAACTGTGAATATGGGTTTGCGCAGGAAGAAGCAGGCGGCGAGACGGGCGACGGCCGGGATCGCGCTTTCGCGCACGGAGCAGCGTGACCTGAGAAGTCTGTCGCTGCGGGCATTCGACGACCCGTGGGCTAGGCGGGCGCGGATCGTGCTTGCAGCAGCGAGGGGAGACACTGGCGCCAAGATCGCGCGGACCTTGAAGATCTCACCAGCCACGGTGTGCAAGTGGCGCCGCCGCTTTGTGGCCGAGCGACTGGGGGCGCTGCAAAGTCGGGTGCGGCCACGGCCATCGCGCCAGATGGCAGCGGAACGTGTGGCCCGCGTGCAGAACCTGCTCGGAACGCCGGGGCTGAGCACCCGCGAGATCGCGGCCCGCGCGAAAGTGAGTCAGACTAGCGTGGTACGCATCCAGCACAAGATGAAGGAACAGCGAGAATGAGCATGCGGGTGCGGATTCACCGGGGCAGCCACGAGATTGGTGGAAACTGCGTTGAGGTCTACTCGGGTGGAGCACGGATCGTACTGGACCTGGGCCGCCCGCTCGATGCCGGACCTGACGACGACGTGCCGCTTCCGCCGATATCCGGGCTGGATGGGAATGACCCGTCGCTGTTGGGGCTTCTGGTCTCGCATCCGCACCAGGACCACTACGGGCTGGCCAGCCAGGTGTCGCCCAAGGTTCCGGTGTTCATCGGTGCGGCGGCTAGCCGCATCTTGCACGAGGCAGCCTTCTTCGGCTGTGCGGGCCTGACTTGCGCGCCGGCTGGCCTGCTTCGGCACCAACAGCCCTTTGAGCTGGGGCCGTTCCGCATCACCCCATTCCTGGTCGACCACAGCGCGTTCGATTCGTACGCGCTGCTGGTCGAGGCCGACGGGCGGCGCCTGTTCTACACGGGGGATTTCCGCGCCACCGGCGCCAAGGCCGCGCTGTTTCGTAGGCTACTGGAGCGCCCTCCAGCGCCCGTCGACGTGCTGCTGATGGAGGGCACGAATGTGCGGGGAGATCCTGGGCCTCGTGGCGGCTGCCGGACCGAGGCGGAGGTGAGGGCCGCGATGGCGCAGACCATTGGTGCCGCCCGTGGGTTGGTGCTGGTGGCGTACTCGGGGCAGAACATTGATCGGCTGGCATCGGTTTTTTCAGCGACCCGGAAGGCCAGGCGAGAACTCGTGCTCGACCTGTACACGGCGGTCATCGCGGCCGCGACGGGGAACCCGAAGATCCCTCAAGCGGGATTCAGTGGCATTCGTGTGTTCGTTCCACAAAGCCAGCGCCGCCGGGTCCTTGAAAGCCGGCGGTTCGAGTACGTGCGCAGGGTCAAGAGGTGTCGGCTGTACGAGCGACACATAGCCGCTCGTGCTGGCAGGCTGGTCGTCACGTTCCGCAAGTCGATCGAGCCCATGCTGGACGCGCTCCCCTCCGCGCTGAAGGGCGCGGTAGCCATCTGGTCCCAGTGGCCAGGATACCTCGATATGCCATCGGGCGCCGGCACTCGCGAGTTCTGCCGGCGACATGACATCCCCCTGATCGTCCACCACACCTCCGGCCACGCCAGCATCGCCGACCTGCAACGACTGGCCGGGGCGTTGAAGCCAGGGAAGGTGGTACCCATCCACACCGCTGCGCCGAGGCTATTCGAGAAGAATTTCAAAAATGTGGCGCTATTTGCCGACGGGGAGGCGTGGGAGGTCTGAACGATGGCGCAATCTCGACAGCAGATGATCGAGACTTGCCCAAAATGCCGCCGCGATCAGTGAGAGCGTCGACCCGCGCTCATCGAAACTCGCATCCACCGGAAGTCCTCACACACAGCCAGGAGTGCCGACGCTTGCGAAGGGCTCTTGCGACGGCAGAGAGGCAGGCGGAAACTCCGCCTGCCGGAGGCTGCCCATGCTCAAGATTCGCAAGCGACTCTTCCAACTGCTCGAGGGAACAGAGCCGATTGGCCGCATTCTACAGCTATCGCTGATGACCCTCATCGCCCTCAATGTGGTGGCGGTGATGGTCAACTCGGTCCAAGACCTGGCGACCCAGTGGCAGAGGCCGCTTCATCAGTTCGAACTGTTCTCGGTGACCATCTTCTCGATCGAGTACCTGCTGCGACTCTGGGTCGCGCCGGAGCGAGCAGCCTACGCCCATCCGCTGTGGGGCCGGCTGCGCTACCTCGTCACTCCGCTCGCAATTTTGGACCTGCTGGCCGTTCTGCCTGCCTTCTTGCCCGTCACCCTCGACCTGAGGTTTCTGCGTGCCGTGCGCATGATGCGGATGCTGCGCGTGGCAAGGATGACCCGCTACTCGAAAGCGCTCAAGACTATTCGCGGCGTCCTCGCGGATCGGCGGGACGAACTCCTGGCGACGGCCTCGGTCCTGCTGCTGGTTGTGGTGCTCGCGTCGAGCTTGATGTTCGAAATCGAGCACGACGCCCAGCCGACCGTGTACACGAGCATCCCCGCGACTTTGTGGTGGGCGATTGCCACGCTGACCACCATGGGCATCGACATTCGCCCGATTACTCCCCTGGGGCGGCTGCTGGCGGGCTGCATCGCCATCTGTGGCGTGGGGTTGTTCGCTATTCCGGCAGGAATTCTCGGTTCGGGGTTTGTCGAGAAATATATGGCACAGCGAAGCGCCAAGAAGATGTGCCCTCATTGCGGCAAGAGCCTGGAGGAGCCCGCGGAAGGCGGTGCCGGGCACGTTGCCTGACCTTGCCGTCTCAGGCCGCAGCACACGCCTCGCAGAAGCAGGCGTCCGTCCCCTCGCCCGTCACCTCGGTCAACACCGCCGCCGTCGCGGCGTTGGTCGTGTTACCCAGCCGGGAATCCAGCCGACCAACCACTGGCTGATGCCACGACCGACGTGCGGCGCGGCGGACGTCAGCAGCAGGGCGGCGGCAGCGGCCTTAGTCGACGCGACATCGTGCTCGTGACTACCGCGACCAAGCTCAGGTAAGGGCCTACCTCAGCTTCTTCGTTGCCGCCGCCCTATCTAAGGAAGAATCTATTCTCCTTGGCTCCTGTAGTACTCCTCGGCCTCGGCCATGGCCGCATTGATCTCGGCAGCCTGGGTTGCGCTGCCGCCACGGTCTGGATGAGCCTCGACGATTCGCTGTTTCCACTGTGTTCGAACGGCTTCGAGTGTTCCCGGCGGCTGATCGAAACCTAGGCGAGTCCACCATCCCTTTGGGGTATCGACGGTCGGCAAGGCTTTGTAGCCCGCGAATGCTTGGAGCAAATCGCCCACTCCCCAGCGTGCGATGTCTCGAATGGCCTTAATGTGGTGACCGATGGCCGCGAGGTTGTCGGCCACGCGGTGCCAGCGGTCGCAGGCGAGACAATGAGCGACGCCTTCGAGTTGGAAGTAGACAGCGACGCCTGGATCTCTTGGCTCGCGCGCCTGGCCGTGTGGCAGTCCGTCTCGCCGGGTTAGCAAGTCACTGGAGATCACAACTTCCGACGCTTCCAAACGTTTCAGCTCTCCGAAAACGAAGAAAACGGCCTCGGGGATCGTGATCCCGACTTTCCTTTGCCACCCACTCTCGCGCGTTGCGCTTTTGATGCGACGGTGAAAGCGGGCGCACTCGCGTTTCGCGCTACGAGGGCGACCGGCTGGCCATGACAGCGGGTAGGGTTCAATCATGACTGCCCCCCGGGCGCTATGGCCAACCCGACCGGGTCAGCGTGACAGATTTCCGCATGGAGAACCATGGGTCCCAAACGTCTTGTGCCTTCATGCCTAAATACGGGCTGCGTCTTGTTCATCGGGGTCTCCCCAATATGTTTGCCTAGGCGGTCGGGATGAGGCCGACATCGGCCTCTCCGGTGCCGCCCGTGCCGGCCGGCTCTGATCGTGTCTTCGGCAACGCGGAGGGAGGCAAGGCTGTCCCTGTCCGCATTGCAAAGGGAGGTTCGCCCAGAGCTGCCAACATCATTCGGAGATGCCAGATTTCTTCCCTCCAGAGAACACAACTTCCCGAGTGAAAATTGTTCCGGCCAGCCGGTTCAGCTTCACCGTTTAGGATGTTGCCCGCGCGGGCCGCGCGGAGGCACCCCGAGATCGCCGTCAGGAAGCGTCGAGCGGCCTCGTACGCATGGGCCGGAACCGCTCTTCAAGAAGCGCCGGTTGTAGACTGCCAAGAGCGCGGGATCATCCTCGACCGCCTGCTCTCGATGTCATTGCCAGTGTGCGGTGGCTGCGTTCGACACGGCTCGGAAACCGCACAAGAGTGTGCTCGTCCCCCATTCCTGGTCGAGGCGCGTGGGTCGGTGTCACGTGCCGAGATCTTCCAACGCATCGTCTCGCACCGGCCCAAGACCCCGGCGGTCGGTGAGCGCAAGGTCGAGCGCGAGAAGAAGGATCTGCGCGCGCTGGGCGTGCCATCGGGGCGCCGAAGTAAGAGCGGATCTAATGATGGCGGCGTGCGCGTCTCCAGGTTCAAGCTGGGCCAGCGGGCTCGAACTCCAGCGCCAAGATGTTCAGGCGCCTACGCACCAGCGCCCGATGCACATGCTACCGCGGGTGCGCCTAATGGCGGTGCGCGGATTGGACTTATCTAGTGATGTGCCGACGGCTTCCATGGGCGCCCGTGGCATGAACCTGTTGGCCTCCGTAGGCGGCTGGCCCCAAGTGCGGCCGAGTCCTGGAAACATGACTGGGAACCTACTCAATGTTCTGGAGCAGCTAGACTGGTCAGATATGCAACTTATCGAAAACTGGTATGGTTTCCCAGTGACGCAGTGGACCTATCTTAAAGATTCGGCGTTGCGGCATGGAATTTACGCGATGGACCTATCTTCAAGATTCGGCGTTGCGGCATCTAATTTACGCGATGGACCTATCTTAAAGATTCGGCGTTGCGGCATTCCCCCCAAGTTCTTTGGACTCACGGCCGCATACCGGCCGTGAGTCCCTGCGCCCGGTCGGTTTCCCCTACCTCGCTCGCAACACGTCGGCCGCCCCGGCCGCGTCGGTCAGGACGTCCGCCATGTAGGCGGCGGCCAGACGATCCGGGAGGCACGGTTCGAACTTCGACAGGCGGCCTCGGGCGCAGCTCTCGGCGAAACGGAGGGCGTCGTCCTGGTTGGGGCGATTCTGCTCGCGGAGCGCGTCCAGCGCCTGACGGATGGCCACTTCGCTCGCGCCCGCTTGAGCCCGAAAGCGGACGTACAGGTTGCTGGTCGTGACCTTTTCGCCCAGGACGCTCTCAAGGACCTTGCTCAACAGGTTGTTTGCTCGGCCACCGGCGAAGGTCCAGAGACGATAGCCGCCGCCCTCGGCTTGCAAGAAGAGTCCGTCAGCAGGCAACTCGGCGTTCTCCTGGCGGACCAGGGCCATGCGGGCGCGGGCGCGCTGGCTCCAGGCCGGGTCGTCGGAATCGGGGGCCAGGACCTGCCGCATGGCCTGGCACAACTGAGGGCCATACAGGTGTCCGCTGCCTTGCCAACGGGCGAGTCCACCATCCTCCACGGGTTCGACATGGACCACGGCGTTGGTCCAATCGATAGCGATCGCGCGCCACGCACGCGCGGCCAGCGTGAAGCTCAGGTGGCCAAGCTGCTCCTGCTCTACAAAGAGAGCGTCGATGGTACCGATCTCCTGTGGTCCCCATAGGACCGTCAGGGTCTGCGGCGCTGAAAAGACGGCGTAGAGTTCCATGAAATTACGGAACCCGTACAGGCGCTCGCCGCGCGGACCGAGGCCTAGTCGACCACCATCCTGGTGCAGGATGGATTCGGCCAGCATGTGGCTCACAAGCTCCTCGCGATCACCTTCGGTCAGCCCCTGGAAGGGCGTCGCATGGGCCACCCAGGCCCACCAGTCACTCGCGGGAACACCTTCTTCCTGGATGGTCAGTGCAAGAATCTGATGGGCGAGCAGGTGCGCGGCGCGGTGGCTGAGTCGGATCGGCTCGACAAAGCCTTCCCGGAACAGCCGAATCAGCCCTGCCGCTGTCCAGAGTGACTCATCATCCACGGCCAAGAATGTGCAATTGGGGATCGTCCCTGGCCGCCTTCCAGTGCGGCCCATCCGCTGCAAGAAGGCCGCGACTGTTGGCGGGGCACCAACTTGCAGAACGTGGTCCAGATCGCCAATGTCGATCCCCAACTCCAGCGCGCTGGTGGCCACGATGACGCAGTCCTTGCCAGCCTCGAACGCGGCCTCGGCCATCCGCCGCTCATCCAGGGACAGGGATGAATGTGTCACGAAAGCATCCACGCCCAGGGCACGCAGGTTCTTGCCCATCGCCTCGACGCCACGCCGACTGTCCACGAAGACGAGGCGTTTCTTCCCTGGGTGGAGTTGCGCCACCACGTGCGCGGCGTTCTCCTCGCTGCCCACGAAATCCAGGCTTAGCCTAGGCGCGATCCCCGTCGCTGGCGCACGAAGAACCTCGCCCGCACGTTGTGAGCTGCCCGACGCCCATTGGAGGATCGCCTCCGGGTTGCCGACCGTGGCGGACAGTCCGATCCGCTGAATGTCCTTGTGGCAGAATCGGCTCAACCGCTCCAGCAGGGCCGAGAGGTGCCCGCCCCGATCGTCGCCCGCGAAGGCGTGGATTTCGTCGATGACCACGGCGCGGAGGTTGGCAAACACCCGCTCTGTGGGCACCCGCGCGCTCATCAACATGACCTCCAACGACTCGGGCGTGGTCAACAAGATGTCCGCCGGATCGCTGAGAAACGCCTTCTTCCGGCCAGTATTGACATCCCCGTGCCACTTGAACACGCGTCGGCCGATCAGGCCCGCATAGCGTTCTACGCGCGCCTCCAAGTTGTTGAGGAGAGCCCGGAGCGGCGCCACGTACACCACGGAAACCGGCCGCCAGTCCTGCACGTCCATCTGCGAGAGCAGGGGAAAGAACGCCGCCTCCGTCTTGCCCCCGGCCGTCGGAGCAAGAACCACAACGTTCTTGCCGTCCAAAATCGGGGCTATGGCGAGTTCCTGGACCGGGCGGAGATCCTGGAACCCCAGTCCGTTGACGATCTGGTACTGGAGCGCCGGGCTCAGTCGGTCGAAGGCGGCGCTCATGCGGGATCCCCAGCCCCTCCTCCGCTGCCTTTCCCGCCTTCGTCCAGATCCAGTTGAATGTCGTCGACGGATCTTTCGATTCCGGCTGCCTCACGCTCGTCCGCATTCATGTCGGACGTGTCGATCTTCAGCTGCCAGTGGATAGCCGGATCGAAGGCCGCGTATTCTTCCACTTGGTCCAGCAAGGACACCAACTTCTTCAGGAAAAGCCTGGGTGCAATGCCGACCTTGCCGCCAAGATTGCCGGCCACAGCAGACGCCAGGGCCAGGATCGTCGGGTTCGAGACCTTCTCTGCAATCCTGTCGGGGTGCTTGGTTGGATAGATGTCCCGCACCCGCATGCCAACCTCGACCAGTCGCGCTTGGTTGAATGCGTGCAACCGCACCTGCACCGCGCGGCTCGAATCGAACTCACCCGTCGGGCCGAAGTCCACGTGCAGTCGCTGCGCAAGAGGGGCGGACCGCTTTACACCCTGGGGTCCGTCGAAGAAGGCTGGCGTTCCCGTGATGAGCAGGTAGAGGCCGGGGAATCTGCCGTTGGAAACGTCGTCGCTGAATTGCCGAAGGGCGTTCAAACCCTTCTCGCGCACATCGCCCCTCACCCGCTGCAACGTCTCAACCTCGTCGAGAACCAGCAGCAAACCCTTGCGGCCGATCTGTTTCAAGACCTCCAGAAGCCCTCGGAGAAAGCCTCCGGCGCCGAAGTGGTCGATCTCGCCCTTTATCCCCGCCGGGCGCTTCACTTCAGCGCCCACGTTCGGCTGGCCCATCAGCCAGGACAGCAGCCCTTCCTCGGTCTGGGTGTCGCCGGCCACACGCGCAGCATAGGCAGCCCGCAAACACGCGGCGAACTGTGCCTGGGTGGCGCTCACTGTTGCCAGCCGACGCTCAAGCAAATCCCCCACGGCCAGGCTCACTGCCTCACCGTTCTTTGCGTCGACGTCACCTCGCCCGAGGATCTCTTCCTCCAGGGCGAAGAACCATTTGTCCACCAACGCGCGAAATGCTCCCGATTCCCACTCCCGCGTCTGAAGGTTCTCCATGGCCCGCCGATAGACGGTCTCCATGCGGTGCAGAGGAGTTTCACTTTCAGAGATCTGCACTTCAGCGGAGGCAAAGCCCATCTTCTGGGCTCGGTGCTGAATCCATCGCGAGAAGAACGTCTTCCCCGCGCCGTAGTCGCCCCGCACTGCCTTGAACACGCCCTCGCCCAGGGCCGCACGGCCCAGCTCTTCGTCGATCGCCTCCTCGAACCGTTCCAGGCCAACTGCGAACTGCTCCAGACCACGTCGCGGCACCGTGCCGCTGCGAAGTGCCGCGATGATTTCGCGCCGACGGACGATGGACAGGTCGCTCATGGGGTCATCCGGTGAAAAGCTGTTCGAGCAGCGAAAGTTGAAGTCGAACCAGGCCCTGGGCTCGGTCATGCACTAAAACTGGGTGTTGATCCAGGTTCAGGCGCTGCGAGACCTCTGCCACTGTGCTCGGGACGCGGAATTTCAGCAGGTTGAGCCGACCAGCGAAGACGTCGTCGGGCATGGCGCCTCCGTGTTCCGCCAGCAGGTCCACCACCGGGATCACATGGGTGTCCCAGAAGTCCTGCTCGCGCTTGGCCGCCTCCCTGTAGATGTCGGTTTCGCGCAGCAGCGCGGCCCAACGGGAGACCGTCGGCGCTCTGGGTGCTAACGGCTTCGGTGCCTCCACCTGGGGTAACGTGAGCTGCGCGATCGCCTTCTCCTCAGCCTTCGGCTTGCGGGTTGGTGGGGCGGGATGCGCGACCGGCGCGACATCAAGCTCCAGATCCCACCAGCGGGGACGCGGGAAGCTGCGCAGGTCGAGTTCTTCGTCATTAACGCCAATCGTTCGAACCAGCTCATCGGACGCGATCAGCACCGCAGGCGTGACCACCTCCGCCAGCGAGCACCCGCCGTGCGTTCCGCGATGGTGTACGGGACCATATGTCTCTGTCTCCCGGTACAGCAGGGCCAATCGGTTCTTGTCCTTGGATCGCCACGCCCCGTCGCCGTCGAAGACGATTTCGTTCGGCGTTGGCTGGTCGTTTGGTCCCAGCTCCCGTGCCCGCGCCGACAGCGCGTTCGCTCCCGGACGGTTCATCTGAAATCGATCTGCTCGCACATGCCCGTGGTCTGCCACCAGAAGAACCGCGCGGTGTGCATGGGTCGCCGCCCCCAGCAGGTCGGGCAGCACCTTCAGCGTCTGCACCCGATACGCGACGTCGAGTCCTGGCCCCACCTTCAGCTGGTCATCGATGGCGTTGATCACGAAGGCGACTACCCGGTCATCAGCGGCAACAAGATCCAATGCCTTGCGCGAAGCGCAGCCCGGACGATCCTCCGCCTCTGCACGCATGAGCAGCCGCGATCCGTGACCGAGCAGCTTGCGCAGACCTGCGTGACCGTCGAACCGATCGGGGTCGTCGGCCGTGTTCCTGCCTTCACCGGCAGCAGGCAGTCGACCAGCGAAAAAGGCTGCTCGACTGACCTCGGTGAGGGTTGGCAGCGCGGCCAGCATAGGTGGTAGCAGGTCGCCGGAGGCACCCTTGGGCTGCCACCGGACCGGACCCCAGCGATTCTCTTCGAGATCCAGCAGCAACTCCACGGCATTCGCCCACGACATTCCATCGAGCAGCAGGATCAGGAGCTTCCGGTGCTCATCCCCTGCAAGGAACGAAACCGCAAAGCGGTCAATTGCCTCGTCGTTGGGGACCACGCGATCGGTCTTCCGATGGGCCGCCCACAAGGGCAGCGCCTGCGCAAACCGCTCATCCATTTCGTCCCGAATCTCGTCCACCCGGGCGACCACCGCTGCGATCGAGCTATCCAGCCGATCCGTCTGGGCTCCCCGCGCAGCCAGCCGCGCCCAGTCCACAAAACCGCCCTCTCGGGCGTAGGCTGTCGCGAGTTCCGCCACCACATCAGTGGCAATCTGGCCATCGACCTTTCGCAGGCTGGTCAGGTATCCCAGCAGCCGGGCAGCCATGCGAGCGCGATCGAGCTGTCGCTTGTAGGGCTCGCGCGACCGCAGTCGATGGGTCTCCAGCGCCTCAAGCCGCGTCCGCACGTCGGCCAGCCGCTTGGGTTTGGGATCGGCCAGCGCGGCTTCCATCGCCCCGGCAAGTCGCTCACGGCCTTGGGTCAACGCGGAGGGAAGGAACCGACTCGTTCCAAGAACCTCCTTCAGCTTGTCGTCGGACAGCAGCAGCTCGGCGGTTTCCAGCACCCGATCCAGGACTCCCTCGTCCGAGAACTGCAACGCAAGCCGCTCGGCCAGGTTTCCCCACCGCGCAAGCAGCGGTCGCTGAGCAGTGACGGCACCCTTGAGCTCCGGGTCCAGATCGGCCAGACGCAGATTCAGCCATGCCTGGAAATAGGGACTCCCGTCCAGTGCCTCGCGCGCACCCTGAAGGATGAATGCGAATGCGGCGACTTCGTGCCCCAGCCCACGTTCCCAGGCCCGCCAGGCTATGCGAGCCACCGGCCCGCCACGCTCTGCCAAGAACTTGTGCAGTGCCTCGCGCAGGTCGGGCCTTGCCTCAAGCACACGGCGGAAGCCACGAAGATCGCCATCAGCTCGCGTGCAATGAGCCGTCACGCGCTCCTCGGACAGTGGGGCATCTGCTGGAAAGGCGACCATCCTTTCCAGGTACTTCCTCCATGCGGTTTCAAGATCTAGTGTGGCGCCCGACAGCGCCCCATAGCCGCCAGCAGCGTCAGCCAGCAACGCGCCTTTGAGTGGGCTGGCCAGCACGTCTGCGCTTACGTTTTTGGCGCCAAACACACGCGCCAGGCGGCGCTCCTCAGTCACCGAACGTATCCTGCCGCCCGCCACGCGGCTCGTGACATCGAATGGCAGCCTGCCCTCGAAGTCGACCAACAACGCCAGCGGGGCTCCCCGCGCATCGCTCAGGGCCTTGCGAACCAGCAGTTCGCAAGTCGCATGTACGACCTTGAACCGGACAGGCCCCCTCCCATCGAGGCCGACCGTCACCGCATCCAGTCCGGGCGTAGGTGCGCCGAAAAAGGCCGTGGTCAGGGTTCGGTGCGGGCGCGCGTGGATGCGCCGGATCTCCTCCTCAAGATCCCGCTCTGACAGCGTGGGCGCGTTCGCGTTCATCTCGGCTTGGTCACCTTCCACCAGAACTCCAGGCGCGCCCCAGCCCCTGCCTTGGCCAAAGCACGACTCGCCACATCTCGCGCAGCCGCGAGGCCATCGAGCCCTTCTCCTGAACCCTCTCCCACCACGGCCGCCGATTGCGGTGGCGGTGGCGGCGGTGCAGCCGCAGGACGCAGAATCTTCTGCCCGTCGACCGAGAGCGCGGGCAGTTTCCCGGCCAGATCGACGTTCAGCTCGTCCGCCGCTAGCGCATCTGACAATTGAGCCAGCAGATCTTTCGCTCCCGGCCGATCAGCGCTCCCCAGGGCCTCAAACACATTGAAGTAGACGTCCTCGTTGAGAACATGCGCCACCTTCGCGGCGTGCTGAATGTGCCGCTGCAACGCCGCCCACGAGGACGGGGCTGGGTCGAACGTGCCGAGCACCTGCGCCAGCTCCACGGGATCGCGAGTTTCGAGCAAGGCTAGCAGCTCCGTCGCGCGCTGGGCTGTTGTCAGGCGGGCGGAATCGGCCGCGAAGAACAGGCCGCGCCTGCCCAGCAGTTCAGCCACTCGGTGTGCCTCGTCCCGAACCGCACTCGCTCGGGCTGTGGAGACCAGGTCGTACAGCTTTCGCAGATTCCGCGCTGTCCGTGCGCGCCCGCCCAGCGAAATGCCGAACAAACGCCCGGCCCGATCCACGGCCTCCTGCCACGGCTGCTCGTCAGGCAGCGCCGTCTGAACCAGCTCCACGTCGCCGGGCAGCTTGCCGAGAACCAGATCCCTGACCGGCGTTCCTCCTCGCAGCAACTCACGCCGCGACGCCAGTCCGTACGCCAGCACCTCCAGATCCGCCACCTCCTGTGGCACGCCCCTTTGACCGGCAGGATCGAGCCGCTTCTGAATCTGCTCGACAGTTGGGGCTTTCTCTATCCCGTCCTGACGAAGCATCCGCTCGATGTCGTTCACCCACTCTGGCCTCAGGGCGGCCGATGCCTCGGTGACGGCGACGATCCCGAGCTGCTCCGGGATCTCCCAGTCGGCGCGTTCCTGGCGCGTGATGGCCAGACGCTGGCTGTCGGCTTCGCACAGGCGTTCCAGTCGTTCCTGTGCCCCCTTTAGTTTCGCCGGGGTCACGCTGGCAAAGTGCGGGTGGCGCGGATAGCGGAGGTTGAGTAGTTCCTCGACTGCCTTGGCGACAGCCCGGTCGAGCACACTCTCGGTCACGCCACGGATCTCCCAGCCCGGCCAGAGGACATGAATGTGCTTTTCAAGTTCGTGGGCCTGATCCAGATCGCCCTCCTCGGGTTTCTTCAACCCGTAGGCCGCGTCCAGCGCCCTTCGCACGCGGGCGCGTTTCTGGGCACGCAGGTGCTCCAACTCTTCCCTCGCCCGTCGCTGATCCTCGGGACGAAGATTGGCCAGATACGTGCGCATCGGATCATCCAGGATGCGGTCGATGATGACCAGCTCCATCAGATTCTTCTTCACGGGATCGCCGAAAAACCTGGGCAGCCAGACCACGGTGGGCGACTGGTGATTCTCACAGAAGGACTCGACCCGGCGCTCGTCCTCTTCTGGTCCGTGGCCCGCCTCGTCGAATGGGTAGTCGATGACCAGCTTGAAGTCGGCCTCGGCCGGCGCCGTCAGGGCGGCATCGTCCATCTCGCGCACGTTCCCAAACTGCACCACCCCGTCCCGTCGTGTGCCTCTCCACGTCACCTTGTGTGCCACCGTGGCCTCGGCTCCGGCTTCAATGCCCAGCGCCTCGAACAGGATGTCACGCAACATCTTCCTGCCCGCACCGGGCGAGTAGGTGCCCCGCGCGGACTCGATGATCGGTTGCACGTCCACACCTTCAAGCAGGACGCTCACCCGTGGATCGCCGTCGCCTTCGACCCGCAGCTTGCTGATTTCCACCGCCCACGAGCGCAGGCGGTCAGCGGCCATAGTGACCTCCTGACCAGGAATCGCGGAGCGCAGGGTGCCGTGGTTCAGTTGCACCAGGCGCGACACCGTCAGGTTGCGCAGCACTGGCACCCGGTCCACCAACGCTGAAAGGAGCAGGGTCTTGACGAATCGGTTGTCAGCCCGACATCGTCCTTCGCGGCAGTTCGAGCAGCCCAGATAGACCGGGTGGTTCTCGCGCAGCCGCTGGCACCGCTCTCTGTTGCCAGTCCCGTTCTGGGTCTGAATGCGCGGGAGCAGCTCATTGTTGTACAGGCGCTTGGCCGCAGTGAAGCGGTCGCGCATGTGCCCATCCATGGGTTCTTCCCCGCCTGCCAGGGCGTCGAACAGATCCCCCACTGCAACCAAACGTCCCATCTCGAAATCTTCCAGGTGGTCCACCAGAAGCTCGACCAGTACCTTCAGTGCCGTGCGCTCGCGCTGAAGATAGTGGGACAATGCCACCAGGGCTTCGATCAGGGCTGGGGAGAACGGATAGACTTGTCGGAAGGCTTTCTCATCACCCAGATCTCCCAGCAGGGTGGCCCATGCCTGCTGGCCGAGGCCTCGGCGCATGGAATCGAAGGCCTCATCCAGTGTGGCCTTGGCTGCTTGGTCTTTTGGCCGGACCACGCGCTTTTGCACCACCGTGGGCAGGTTGCTGTCCTTCAGTTCGATCCTGTTGAACCGTCCCTGCCAGAACGCCAATGCGTCCCGCAGCGCCTGGTATTCCGCACCGATGAACTTGTCGTCTACCAGTTCGCTAATGTCACGCTGGCGCGCAATGAAGCTGATCAGGGGAACGTCACGCCGCTCGTCTTGGGCCTCGACCAGTTTGGACAGCTTCGAAACCTCGGTCGTCAGCCAGTCCTTGTCAGCCGCACGACTGGCGAGCCACAGGATCAGTTCGTCCAGGAACAGCACAACCGCGTGGTAGCCAAGGGCAGCCGCGTGGCGCGAGAGGCGTCCCAGGCCGACGTCCAATCCCACGAACCCCGCGTGGTTCTCCGCAAACGCTGGAAAGTGAGTACGCACCAGGGCCGAAAACAGCCGGTCGCGCTCCTCGCGATCCGGGGAGCGCCGGGCGCGGTCGAAGCTGGCCGCATCCCAGGTACCCTTCTCGGCCAGCTTGCCCCAGCCTGACTTGCCCCCCGCACCGGCGTTCAATACGGCGAAGAACTTGTCATCACCGAGGGTTTCTCGTGTCTTCTGGGCGTTTTCGAACAGGGCCGCATCTTCGAACAGCGCGGGCAAGGGCGCATCAGGGTGCAGCTCGCGGACCCGCGCCAGGTAGCCAGCGAAGATGCTCTCCTCGCTCGACCGCGCCCCCACCATGTGGAAATGCAGGCGCAGGATCTTCTTGTCCTTGATCCACTCGTGCTTGGCCCGCAGCTCGTGCAAGTCCGCATCGGCCCACGCGATCGGCTCGTTGGCCAGCAGCAGGCTGAGCACGGCCATGAAATGGCTCTTGCCTGATCCGAAGCTGCCATCCACATACGAGGCTTCGCTGTTCCGCTCGCGGATGGCCGATTGGACGAAGCCCAGCGCCCGGTCCAGGTTCTGCACGATGTCGGGCGTGACCGCATAGGTGTCGATGATTCGTTTCGGGTGCGCCACTCCCTCTGACAGGCGAACGACGAAGTCACTCTTCTTGACCTCATGGGGCAGGTCCAGGATGTCACGCAACGTGCTCATGGTGTCTCCGACTCTATGGCCTCAGCCTTGGCCTTGGGCGCTCTGGCTTTTCGTCCGGCGGCCGTTCGCAGCGGCCGCCAGGCGCGAAGCTCGTCCAGGGTGAGCCCCAGCTCGCGGGCCTTTTCAGTCACGAAAGACTCGTAGGAATCGCCCATCCGCTGACCGTCGAAAGACGGATCAGGTTCGTTGTGCCATTGCTTCAGCCAGGGCAACAACTCAAGCAGGCCAGCCAGGATGGGCGCTAGCCGTTCCTTGTCCCAGCCATCCTGATCCTTCCGCTGCTGGAATAGCGCCGCGAGTGCCTGCGCCCGTTGCAGGTGATTCCATCCTGCCCAGCCGATGACAGGGCTCTTGTCCTCCTCGCGCTCGCAGCCCGGATAGGAGATGAAACGCTCCTTCGGGACGTCCAGCTTTCCGCGCAGGGACCAGTACGAAAACTGCTGGAAGTCGTCGGGCTCGTATTTGGGCGGCAACGGAACATCCACCTGCTCGCCACGATCTTCGGCCCGCTGGGCAGCCCAGGTCTCTTCCCAGGCTGCGTGCTTTTCAAGACCAGAATCGGAATATGCAGAGGCCGGCAGAAAAGGAACCGCGTCGTGGAAAACTGCATCGATGATCGCCCCGAGAGCATCGTCCCCGCCCATCACACGAAGCAATCGCTCCACCGCCACTGGCAGTTCACGCTGCAAAGCGCGCACGGAGATGGGGGCACTATGCCGCGCAAGTGCCTCCTCTGCCCACTCGACCAAGACAGCCCGAGCAGCATCCACGGCCCGCTCGGCGTAGGTTGCGACCTTTGAGGCGAAGACCCCGCGCGCTCCCCACCAGCGGCGCTTGAAAACGGCGGTCTCGATGAGGGTGAGTTCGGTGCTGGATGCGATCGCCTCCTTGCGGGCCAGCCACAGTGCTCGGTCAGCCTCTCCGAGAGCGCTCGGCGCATCTTCGCGCACAAACGGCCGGTCGCTCTTGGCCAGAGCCAGACCGCTGCTCCACCTTCCAGTCGCGGCACCCTCGGCAAGGCGGAAAAGATCGTAGACGGCCCAGTCCATGTCCTCTTGGAGTGCGACCATCCGGCGTTCGAGTAGGTCGGCTTGAGCTTCGGCGTCCCGAAGGGCGGCCGTTACGTCGGTTTCAGTCCCGGCTATGCGGCGAACGACCGCGATGGGATTGAGGGCACGCTTGGCGGCGACCAGGGTTTCCATTTCGCGGGCCACGGGGGCTAGTGCGCTGGGGAGGAGAGTCGGAATTGGCATCTTTCCCATGCCAGTGCCAGCAAACGCATAGCGGTTGTCCTCAGGGATGCCCTTTTCTGGTCGTGCCTCCGAGTGCGTGCTCTTTGGATAGAAAACCTGCTTCATCCAGAAACAGGCGACGGAGCTGTTCAGGTAAGTGAGGAGGGCAAGGTGGTCGTCCTCGGTCGCGTCGGCTCCCAGCTTGATGATTGGTGCCGTCCTGTTGAACACCTTGCCGCCACGGTCGAGGACGAAGTGATTGTGCGTGGCGACTTCCGCGAAAGCGATCGAAAGGGGAGTGCGGAAGCGCGCCCGCTGAAAGCGACTCCACTCCCACCAGGTCATGCCAAGCTCTTTGTGGTTCCCATTTGGTTCGCGCCGGAGCCACAGCAGTGCCCTATACGGCCAGAGGAAATGGTGAACTGCCGGGCTTTCTGTGGCGGCGACCGGCAGGAGTTCACCATCGTACGGAAACAGTGTTGTGTTCGGCTCAGTGATTGCCCAGTCGCGAACGACTTCACCTTCAATGTTCTCGACGATGAACTGGTCACTCACTCCCGCGTTCCGAAGCGCGTGACGTGGACAGAAGTAGATATCGTCTGCGCGGGTCATGCAACCAAAACCAATCTCTCTCGCGACCGTGGTGAGTCGTTGCCCGCACGATTCCTCGATTCTGGCCTTCATCTCGGCCGCCCCGCCCCCACCCAAGCTCCAGGGATGCTTTGCCAGATTGGAGCGCAGGATTTCTGCAACAGACACGTACTCGTTCTCGAAGCCTACGTCCTGATGGTGGGCGGCAATTCCCGACCAGACCTTGCCGTGCTCGGCAATTTCAGGCGTCGTGGGCTCGCCCCGTTTGCCCATGACGGCGCAGACCTTGTCGCCCACTGCGGGCCGGTTGCGCCCGAATAGGATGACCGTAGGTGTCCCGTGGCCGGGGATGTACGCGCCCGAGGTATCTACCACCTCCGACAAGTCCACATGCGGTAGCACCTTCTCTATCAGCGCCTTGCCAAACTCACGCTTCATGAAGCTGTTGGCGTTGATTAGCCCGACAAACCCGCCTTGTGCTGCCAACCCGAAGAAGCGCTCGGTGAACGGTGCGCTCAGTGCGAACTCCCGATAGCAGGACTCGTACCGCTTCCTGTAGGTATCCCCCCGGGCCTTGTCCTTGCACTGGATATACGGTGGGTTTCCCACAACTGCCTGATACCGCTGAGAGAGAACGCGCTCCGCCTCATCGGTATCCTCCAGATCGAACATCTGGTGGCCCCACATGGGCCGCACCTCGGGCGTTGCCAAGGATGACAACCGCGTCTGCTCATCTTTCCCGCCGTGGAGCAGCGAGTCCGCTACCACCAGGTTGGTCACGATCCGTGGCGCCTTGGCCAGCCGATCGATGCCTGCCGCCTCCAGGTAGGCGAGCGTCAGTCGGAAACGAGCAATGGCCACGGCATACGGGTTGATATCGGCGCCGAACACCTGACCGAGTGCCTTGGCCGCATGATCGCGCCGGTTCAGGCCGGGGCTCGTGCGTTGGTGGTGCTCGAACAACCGACCAAAGGCCCCAAGCAGGAAGTGCCCCGACCCGCAGGTGGGATCGACAAGCTGCACGTGGTCCAGTCCGAACTCGCGAATGGCTGGCTCAAGCGTCTGGTCCAGGATGAATCGCTCGACGAAACCAGGGGTCTGAAGAAGCGCGAATCGCTTGCGCACACTCTCTGAAAGGTCCTGGTACAGATCCCCCAGGAATCGGGTGTCGCCGTCTTCAAACCGAAAGCGGAGCCCGCCCTCGGCATCGGTTTCGTGCAACAGCGCCAGCAGCGCCCGAACGCTGTCGTTCGATGGCGAGAGCCGCCACGCTGGGTTGTGCGCGGGTCCCAGAACGTCGGCCGCGCCGGGAAAGCTGGCCAGTTCGCGAAACACGGTGAGCAGGTAGTCGCGCTCAGTGAGAGACGGCGCGATCTCAATGAAGTGCTGTAGAGAATCGGCCGCGCCCTCACCGGCAATCCGTCGCCGGTCGAGAAAACCCCGGTCTTCGAGTACGCGCACGAACAGGCAGGACAGAATCCACGCCGCCCCGACTTGTTCCACCATGTGCCCAACCCACTCGTCGAAACCGGCGGCGGTTCGCGAGCCCGACTTTTCCGCCTCCCAACGCTGGCGCAGGGCGTGCTCAATCGCTGGCTGCTTGGCCCGGGCAGTCAGGTCCGGTATCAGCGTCTTCGCGAGCAGGCCCGCCATCTCCTGGGTCAGCGTCTTGCCGGCCTTCTTGCCCCCGCCACGCGGCTTCTTCGTCGCCATCAGAGCGCTCCCCCACGGTGCAGGTTGCGAATCCAGGGCTCGGGCACGCGCAACCGCTGGGCATGCGAGGTGAGCGGAACCGGCAAAGGCTTGGTACCGGCGTCGATGGTGGCGGGTGTGGCCGCATCGTCCGTCGGATTGACCAGGAAGATTGCAGGCGCGTCGTCGCGCTGGGCGCGCTCGACCAGAGCAGCGACGACATCTTCAAGGCCGTAGCGTGCCAGGATCCCAAGTTGGGTCAGCACCAACGCCCGTGATGTGGCCCCGGGGGCAAACAGGGAATCGAAGGCCCGCTTCGCAGCCTCTTTCATCAACCGCCGCAGGTTTTCCCAATCATCGCCGGCTGCGGTGCCAGCCCGGTCGGCGTCGTAGACCACCTGGGACTCGACGTGCCAGGCATCCATCAGACTCGCTGCCTCGGCTAGGACGAGGGTTTCGATGGAGACATTCCTGGCGCCAAACCGCCCTTCCAGCTCTTCGGCGGCAGGCTGGTCGTAGCCAGCAGTGACGTCGAGAACGCGGAAGTTGCGCTTCTCGATTGCCAACCGCAGCTTGGCGTCGAACTCGAGCGCCTCCTGGCTTTCTTTACTGGGACGTGGGGGACGATGGCTGGTGTGGGTGGTCGAGAGCCGCTGCACATGCCGTGTCTCGAACGACGTCGGGGGCAGTGCGCCTGGTCGGGCATACGCTGATTTCGTTTCGTCCCATTCGAGGCCGAGCGGCCGCACCAAGTCGTCCAGTTCTGGCCGTTCCGGCGGAACCTGCGCCTCTGGATAGCGGGCGCGAACAATACGCCGGATCGCGTCCGGGGTGGTCAAGTGGGGCGCCATGGCGCCTGCGGACAGTGCTATCGCCCGCGCTGCCGGCAGGCCGCGCGGATAGATCTCCAGGCGCGCGCTGCGAGCGGCATTTCGACTGGCGTCGGCTGCGAGTGCGACCAACCGATCCAGGGCAAGGGACGCCAGGGCCGTATCCTTGACGATCGTGCCAAGGGCGTCCTTGACCTCCTCGGTGGAGGGAATCGGCTCGCGTTCGGCCAGCTTGTCGGCGCAGACACCAAGGTCGCGTGCCACACCCAAGGCAGCCTGGCTATCCGCCAGCCAAAGGCGGTGATCGATTCGCCCCTGCACCAGGGATTCGGAGGTTTCTGCGGCCACCCGCACCAGCGCCTCGGCGATGGGATCGGCGCCGCCAACCTGGATGGCACCGGCGCGATGGGGGATGTCTGCGGCCAAGCCCTCGGCGATGCGATCGATGGGGCTGACATGGCCGAGTCGGTCAAGAATTTGGACCACCTTGGCCTGAAGGTCGGCCAGGTTTGGATTCTCCTGCCAACGCTCCTTGGCCCTGGCAAGCGAGGCATAGACTGCCGCGCGGGTCACACCAAGCCGCCTTGCAAGAACCACGGCCTCATCGCAATGCTCGTCGGCAGCCGCACCCGGGACGGGTTCCAGACCGAGGAGTTGGGCCGTCGTTTCAAAGACCTTTGAACGCTTGGCGCTGGGACTGGGGACGAATGCCTCGATCAGGTCTTCGAGGGTGGCTGGAACCGCAGCTTTGCTGAATCGCGCGCTGCTCGCTTGCATGAAGTCTCGCAGGATGCTCGCCGCGCCAGGATGGCCGGACAGGATGTGCTCGACCTGAGATCGGGGCGCCGACGCCACGCCCGGCAGGGTCCCTAGCCCGGCGTCGTCGAGAAGGCTGACGGCATCCGAGGGAAGCCCCCGCACGCAGGACGCCCCGACCCACGTGCCGTTGTAGTTGGGGAAAAAGGGAGGCTGTTCCGCCAGAGCCAATCGCTCGCCAACGGCGGCGCGAGCATCATCGAGGAACTTCAGGATCTCCTGACTTGTGGTGCGCCCTACGCCACGGGTGGAGGAAAGGCGGTTGTGCGGCATCAACAGCAACTCGCCCAGTGTGGTCATCCCGGCCCGGTCGATGGCGTTCTTGGCACGCACCGAGAGCGGCAAGGCGGCGACGGGCGTGGCTGCCTCAAGACGAGCCAGGTCCGCTGACGTCGATGCCACCACGCCGTCGCTGACCTCGGTCCAGGACGCCGTGGCAAAACAGCCGACCCACTCGACCCGCATCTGCTCGGCACTGGGGTATCGCGACGCGACCTCACGTGCCAGGGCGCGCCTGAAGAAGCCGAGCAGGCGGGAACGCACGCCTGCATCGAATCGCTCGCCAGCGATCCGGATCTCGTCATTGGTGGCCACAGCCGGTCCTTCAACATCGCCCCAGCGAGGTCGGGCGCCGGTCAGCATTTCGTGCAACGTCATGGCTGTGGCCCAGCGATCGGCAGCGGCATCCCATCGCCCGCGCCGATCGAGAAATGGATCGCGGTAGACAGGCGTGCCCGCCGTGATGGCCGTGTCGGGAATGGCGGAGAGTGAGAAGTCGAAAAGCAGAAGGTTGCGTTTCTTCTTGGCCTGACTGGGCAAGATCCCCAGGTTTGCGGGCTTGATGTCCCGATGCTGGATGGCCTTGTCCTCAAGCGATTCCAGCGCACGAAGCAGATCCTCGCCCCAGCGACGTGCGAAATCGAGACTCGGCGGTCCGTCGCGTGCAATCAGGGTTGCCAGGGTTTCGCCCGCATCAGCCATCAGCAAGCACGCCCGATCAGCGAGGGTCAGTTCCTCGACCACTGTGACGATGCGGTCGCTCTTGAGCGTTGCGAGCGACTGGAGCACCCGCGCTTCGCTCCGCACACGCTCGTCCAAGTCGGGCGACAGGGCGACCTTCAGCGCAAACTCGGCGTCGCCTCGTTTCACGCGCAGCACGCGAGCCGTCGAGCCCGTGCCCAGGATGTCCTCGACGGTCATGTCGTCTGACAGCCGGTCACCCGGGCGGGCCTCCAGGGGATTTACGAAGCTCTCAGCCGAGTCGCTGCCCGGCGTGGTGGCGACCTCAAGAAGGAGATTCAGCCAGGCGATTGCGCTGTCTGCCCGCTCGTGCGGATTCTTTGCGGTCGCGAAGGCCACCACCTCGTCTATCGACCGCATCCTGCTGGCCCCGGCGGCGTCTTTGTCGTCGGCAGTGGATCCAGACACCCGTGCCGTTGCCACGCCCGCTAGATCGTCGCGCGCCGCCGCGATCGATAGAGATCCGCCGGCGAGCAGCTCGGCCCGCTCGGCCAAGGTGGTGCCCGGCGGACGCCCCGTGAGGACGTGATACGCGACCGCGCCGAGGGAGAAGACGTCGGATGAAGAATCGGCAGCAGAGGGATCTTCCAGGACCTCGGGCGCCAGATAGACGGCCGACTGGTCTTGGGTGAGCGCGGTCAGGTGTACGGTGCCAGTTGAGTCTTCAGCGGCCGCGAGCTGGAAGTTGTAGAGCCGCACCTCGATCACCCCTGTGGCCGGTGCCCGCCGCACCAGAATGGCGCGGGGGTTGAGCCCTCGGTGAACGATCTGCTTGCGATGGCAGAACTCCAGGGTCTGGGCGATCTGCTCGATGATCAAGATGCGCTCGTCGAAGGTCAGGTCTGGGTTGGCGCGCAGAAACACGTCGAGCGGAACCGCGTCCTCGACGTGCTCGAGAATCACGCACGGACCACCCAGCGGGCCGTCGGCCACGTAGTCGACCAGATGCAGGATGTTCTTGTGGTCTGACAGTGCCGTCAAGTGCTGGGCTTCGCGATGGGCAGCACGAAGAAGCTGCTCACGGCGTTCCGCAGTGGTTCCGGTGGGAATGAGAAAACTGCGAACACGGCGCGTGAGATTGTCGACGGACTGGTGAACCCCGAGGTGGTCCTGGTAGTGCCGCCCGTCCTCCAGCAGCTCACGCAAGAGGAGTCCTTCGACCTTGAGAGCGGCCACGCTCGGCCGCAGACCCAACGCCAGCAGCGCCCGGTGTGTGGCCACGCCCGTGGGCCGATTGACGGGATGATCGCGCAGCGACTCTGGGGCGCCCGGAAACTCGCCGTGGGTGATGGCCTGGCGAAATGTCTCGCGGGTCACGACATGCATCCGCCCATTTGGCTGAAGCCGCAGGTCGAGATCCTTGTTGCTGAGGAAAACGAGCGGCTGCACCCAAGGACGCCGCAAAGCCCGGCTGGTCGTGTCCCGTGCGAACTGCTTGTCGAGCAGGCTGCCCAGCACGCGGGCCTTGTGCGTCGTCGTACGCAGTGGGTTCTCGATGAGGCTGCGCCCACCGCCTGGAAGCGTGAACTGCCAGTCGACCTCGTCGCCCGTGAGAACGCCGGGATGACTCTTGACCTCCACCAGATAGAGCGCGTGGTAGCCGATGATCAGAAGGTCGATGTCGTACCGGCGACCGCTGGGGTCAACGAGATCGACGAAGGCCCAGAGACGGTAAGGGTCGGTTTCAGGGAGCTCGCGGACCACGAAGTCGAACGCTTCCCGCTCGTGCGGGTGCGAAGTCTGTCCCGGCGTGATGATCCGGTCCTTGCCGAGTGCCATGTGCTACCCCTTGGCTCCCAGGGCACGGGCGAGCGCCGCCACCTGCGCTCGCGTATCAGGCGGGACGTCGTCGCTGACAAGGGCTCGATCGACGGCGGACACTCCCAGCGCCCGCAAGTCCTCCGGCGAGGTCGCCAGGCGAACGATCCGCGCTGGCCGTGAACTGGAGAAGTACGCCAGGGCCAGCCCAAAGAGCTGGCGCGTGCCAGGGTCGTCCGCCACCAAGACCGACTGGTCCGCCAGGTCGAGCTCTGGCCTGCCGGCAAATAGGGTCGCCGCCGACATCACGGCACCCGCGCCAGTCAGCAAGATCTTGGTCGATGCCAAAATCCCGGCGCCAGCGTCACGCGAAAGTGGGCGAGCCGAGAGCCCCCACGCGGCCGCCACAACTTCCAGGATAGGCCCAAGTTCCTTCGGCCCAGATGCAACCGAGCGAAGCAAAGTCGACGCTTCGGTGGGCGTCGGTCCCGGCCAATCCGGGCCGCAGGGCTCGTCGTCCGCGAGCGCGGGCAGATCGAACACCACGCGCGGCGCAAACCCGGCCGGGTTTCGTACCGAGGCATCCCGGACCAGCAGTTCGATCCGGTCCCAGTCCTGGAGGCCACCCCGGAATGCCTTCCAGCGGGCATCAGCGTCCGGCCCGAATCGTCGCGCTGTCCCAGACCGCGCCTCCAGCAACCCCAGGCCAAGGACTGCGGCGCGGTAGAAGCGGTCGATCTCGGGCGCTGACACAGGAGGCGTCATGGGGCAGCGGTAGCATATCCGAACCCCGGCAAAGCGGCGCGATTCTAAGCGTCAGACGACGGCGGCCTCGGTGCGAGGCACGGAGTTGTGATGGCCGGCGGTGCTCCCGTTCAGGAAAGGCGATCCCATGAAGACCGGCGTGGGCTGCATGGGAGGTGGACAAGAGCGTGGTCACTGTCCCGGGCCGGGTGTCCCGGGTGTCCCAGGTGTCCCGGGTACATCCGCTGTCTGAGGGACATACCGCGCGAAGACCGGCCGCAAATCGGCGAGATAGTATCCCCGGACGTTCCGCCGGTGTGCCTTGGGG
>Ga0181530_10000981_pt1 | contig 36427 bp, 28 predicted proteins | sample PEATcosm2014_Bin_42_FD_119769 | JGI IMG/M metagenome (GOLD analysis project Ga0181530, IMG submission 119769) | Peatland microbial communities from MTU Mesocosm Facility, Houghton, MI, USA - PEATcosm2014_Bin10_60_metaG | ecosystem: Environmental > Terrestrial > Soil > Wetlands > Peat | place...
CGGGAACACAATTGCGACGAAGTCCAGGGGTACTACTTCAGTAAGCCTTTAGCCGCCGGCGATTTTGGCGAGAAACTACGGAGAACCGCACTCGTAGGGTTCGATTCGAGCGATTCATGCCGTACCGCCGGGCAGCTGCAAACATCCGTCAGGAGTTAACAACGCATGACGAGAAGATGGACAGTGCCCGGTGAAAGCCCCCCTCCCAAATCAGGAAGGCAGCTATGGCCAATCTGATCAGTACGGCTTTACCCTTGCAATCGGCGCTGGCGCCGGAAGGCGGTCGCAGTCGCCGGAGCACGCGCGTGTTGCTGACGCTCCCGGTCAGGGTCTCGGGTATTGACGAGGACGGTCGGCCATTCGAAAGCGAGGGCGAGACTCTGTGCGTCAATAAACATGGCGCCAAGATTCGCATCAGCCATTCCCTGCGCTGCAAGGAAGTGCGCATCACCCTCCGCTCACGGCAGCGCTCACAGCGAGCGCGGGTGGCGTATGTTGACGAAGCACACCCGGGTGAATTCGCTATCGAACTCGAAAGGCCAGAAAACTTCTGGGGTGTTTACTTCCCTCCCGCCGACTGGGAGGCGCTGGATACGCGGCCATCTGAGGAAGTGAACTCAGCTCCAGGGTTACGGTGGGATGGGCGCCGCGGTCGTGAGTCTATCGCCGCGACCCAGCATGGGCCTGACGTCTGCGAGTGGTTCATCTTCGAAGGCCTGCGTACCCCCGCCACCGAATCACATGCAGAAATGGAACGGGCGGTTCGCCTGGGCCCATTTGCAAGCGAGAACGAATGCCGCATCCTGTTGCAAAGTATGCAGCAGTTGCCCAGATTTAGCCGTAGCGCTCTGGCGGTCCACAAAAAACCCAAGCGACGAGAGAAACGAACCCAGGCAGAGTTGCCGGTTCACATTCGCCGGCCGGCTACGAACCAGAAGCCCCAACTTGCGCATACTGTGGATATCTCAAACTCAGGTGCGCGGCTTGCTGGGCTTGCTGGTCTTGAGGAACCGCTCAGCCTGGGTGAGATTATTGAAATCGATTGTGACCGGCGAAACGCCGCGTTCCAGGTAGTCTGGATTGGCTCGCCGGGTCAAGCTACGGAGGGCCAGGCCGGCGTCGCGTGCCTGACCCCGGAAGCAAATATCTGGGGATTGGACCTGTCGCGGCAAACGGCAGAAGAACCGTCGCCCCAGGAAATTGCGGTCGCGCGTGCGGTGCAGACCAGACTCCTGCCCCAGGAATTCCCTCTATTACAGACTCTCGATTACAGCGGACGCTGCACCCAGACGCGTACGGTAGGGGGAGATTATTACGATTTTCTCGACATGGATTCGGGGATGGTTGGATTCGTGCTCGCCGATGTCGCCGGCAAGGGAATCGCGGCCGCTCTGTTGATGGCCAATTTGCAGGGGAGCCTCCGCAGCCACACGAATATCGGCGCCATGGACTTGGCACAAGTGCTCGCTTCCGTGAATCGCCATTTTTACAAGCATACCGAGACCCACAGCTATGCAACTTTATTCTTTGGTTGCTACGACGATGCTACGCAAACGCTGCGCTACGTCAATTGCGGGCATAACCCACCCCTGCTGTTGCACCAAGGCGGCGTGGAGCGGCTGACTGCCACCGCCACGGTAATCGGATTGTTCCGGGACTGGGAGTGCACCGTCGCGGAAGCTCATTTGGAATCAGGAGACATCCTGTGTATCTATAGCGACGGGATCACGGAAGCCACGGGCAAGGAGGGAAAGGAATTCGGGGAAACGCGTCTCCTGGAGGTACTGTGCCAGAGCCGAAATCTTGATGCCGCCTCCATCGCGCAGAGGGTGGAGCAGGCCGTGGAACAATTCAGATCAGGTGAACAAGAAGATGATTTGACGATGGTGATCGCTCGCACCATGCGGACAGCGGCAAGAACCCGTTCGTGACCGATCACACTTCGCCACTGACCCAGAGGTGCGGGCCGCTCAAAAGGAAACCTTGCCCCGGGCCCGCAGCTCGCCGGGCAGCAGCGCGTGGTAGATGAATTCGTGGACGGGGGTGGGAAACTTCCTGGCGCGTCCCAGCCGGACTATCGCCCCGCTCTGCGCTTCGAGTTCCGAGGGCCGCCCGGCCACGACATCGCGCTGCATCGAGGCGGTGCCGTCGGGCGGCAGCGAGTCGATGAACTTCAGCGTGCTGGCTACGGACTGATCAGGCACCGGGATCCCGCAGGCGTTCGCCAGGCCTACGATCTCCCGCATCGCGCGCTCCAGTAGCGATCGGGTTTCGGGCAGGCTGCGGATCACGCCGATGGGCGCCCGCGTCACTCCACCCACGCCGCCGAACGAGGCGATGAACTCAAACTTCTCCCACAGCGCCACCTGAATGTTCTCCGGGACACGCACCTCCATCCCGGTGGCCTTCAGGCACGCCGCCAGCTTCTCCAGGCGCGGCGTGCGCGTGTTGTTCCACTCCCCGAGGGTGATCACCGGAGTCAATCCGCCGTGGCGGATTACTCCGGGCGCGGTGACAAAGGCGATGACGTGACACATGCCGCCCAGCACGTGCTCCGGACCGAGCGCAGCCGCCAATTGGTCGTAGGCTTCCACGCCGTTCTGCAGCGGGACAACCACAGTCTCCGGCCCGATCAGGCCGCGGATCTGCGGCGCGACCTGCGGCACCTGCTCGGCCTTGGTGGTGACGAAGACGGCATCAACTTGTCCCACGCTCGCAGGATCGTCGGTGGCATGCACCTGCGGGATTGCAAAATCGCCGAGCGGGCTCTCCACGCGCAGGCCGTTCTTGCGCAGGGCTTCGAGCGTGGCGCCGCGGGCGATAAAGACAACTTCGTTGCCGGCTTTGGCCAGGCGGCCACCAAAGTAGCCTCCCAGGGCGCCGATTCCGATGAAGGCGATTTTCATTAGTGTCTTCTGCCAAAGATGTGTTGGGGAAGAGGTTGTGCGCAAAATTTTTGGTGGGCTGCGCGAAGAAGGACCGAGGCGCCCCATGGGCCTGCCCCGAGCGAAGCCGAGGGGCCGGTTTTGACAAGGGGCTCTCCGACACTCACCCGCGCAAATGAGGCTCGGCTGGCACGCCTTCGCGTTCTATAGTCACGCGGAATGCTGGCCGAGTCACGCGTCCCCGTCCCTGTTCTGAATCCGGAACAAAACTCAGATTTTTCCTTGACATCCATCCTGCTGCTGTAGGCTGCAGCATAAATGGTGAGCTATGGTTGCACCTACGGTCGAGGCCATGCCTAATTCGGAGAGAACGAAACGTTCTGTCGAGAGTTTGCAGCGTCTCTACGGCTCAGCGGTGGCCCTTGCGCTGTACACGGCGGTCAGCAAGACCGTGGTGACGTCGTCGTCCGGAACTGTGAGCCTGAACCATGTCAGTCTGATCTGGTTCATCCCTTTCCTCGCTACTCTGCTGGCCTTCTACCACGGTGCGCTCCGGCACCTGGATGGCACTTACATCTTCACCCGGCCTACCCGCCCACCGGTCCTGCTTTTTGATTTTCTCCTCTTGTTCATTGAAGCTGGACTTTTGGTTCGGCTCGCATTCCAGATTTCGGACCCTGCCGCGTTCGGCGCAGCTTACATCATTCTGCTCGGATCTGACAGTCCTATGGGCGTTCGTTGTGTTGTTGGTGGACAAAGTAGCATTTGGCCGAGTTCAGAATTGGCTGTTCATAAATCTGGGTACGATGTTGCTGCTGTTGGCAATACAAGGCACGTCTTTTCTGGATCGATACAAGCCGTTACATCTAGTCATCATTGCAAGCTTGAGGACCGTGCTCGACTACGCATTGAACTGGAAGATGTTCTTTCCCCCCGCGACCGAGGAGTCAAAGCCCTAAAGGAAGGGGGACCAGAGAAAATGAAGATATACCTAGCGGGCCCACTGTTTACTGCCGCTGAGCTTCTGTTCAACCGCAGTCTGAAAAAGTTGTTACAGAAGGCCGGTCACCGTGTATGGCTCCCGCAGGAGAAGGAGCCTCGCCGCAAGACAGCGGCCGCGATTTTTTCCAAAGACTGTCGGGGACATTGGCCGAAGCCGTGTCCCGATGGCATTCCCGCCGTTCTACGGACAGGGCATTGCGTTGCAGATGACGCAGAAACTAGTTATTGGACCGTCGAGCCACATTCGCGCTGTTTTTCGGGCTAACTTCACAGCGGGAACCGCCGTCTCCGTCGGAATGCAACAAGCAAATCGGGCCGCCACCCTGCTGATGTCGCTTTGGATGTGCTTTAACACAAATACCTGCTCTAGGAGGATGGTATGTCTCTCCGTATTCGCCGCGCCACCTTGGCCATGTTGGCTGCCGCTGCCATAGCAGCCTCAACTCCATCCTATGCGCAGTCAACTCTTGTCGAGGGCAAGAACATCGTCGTCCGGGCCTACCCGGCCAGCCCGTTTAGCCCAGACATTGCAGATGCGCTCAACTCCTTCAAGAACGTGAAGGTCTTAGAGACTTCCAATGCTTTGATCGTCGAGATCAAATGGTACCTTCAGGCGTGGGCGACGGCAGAAGCCAAGCGAACCGGCGAGCCAAGCGACGCAAGCTTCTGCTCCAAGTCCCGTCAGGCCTATCTCTTCCATGTCGCTAAATGGCATGTCAACAGCGACGCGACTTATTCGCTGGTTGTCAGCAATTGGTATGTTTTCCACGTCAAGAGGGCCGCGCTGGGAACAAACGACGAATGCACCCTCATCCGGGCGAAGACAAAGTGGTCAACCGGTCAGCCGCTGATGTACGGGGATCGCTCCGCCCTGCTTATTGGGATTACCCAGTTTGACAACACGGTGTCGCTGGAACGAATTGCAGTCAGCTACAAAGTGTCGGCCACCCCTGCCGTCGCAGAGAATATTACGGACCTCGGGACGGCGATCTCTGCACTTACGGGAATTGCTGCCCCAGCGGGTGGTATCACAACGAAGGAAGTGTACCCTGTCCCCCCTCCGCCCCCGACATTTGCCACCTATTTCAAGACCTATCTTTCCCTGGCGAAGATCAAGGGCAGAGAGCGGCTGCCGATGGATTTCAACGTCACTTACGGGCTTTCCCAGCTCCCGCAAGACGCGTCTCCCCCGGGAGCCCAGAATCTGCCGCCCGCCTACTTCGCTGTCCCCTACGAGGCGCGTATCTGGGTGCAACAGCCGGAACGAAACTACAAATATATGCAGTCCTGCGGCTCCCTACCTCCCGGGCTCGAGCTGAACGCTGAGACTGGAGTGATACGTGGCACTCCAATGCCTGGGGCGACTTCCACGAGCCTATCCCCTTGCGCCGCTCCGCCGCCTTGCCCTCAAGCGACGCCATCCACTCCCTGCTCTCCCCCTGCTTCGCCGGCCACCGCGCCACCATGCACCGCTGCGCCGGCTCAGGCACCGTGCCCGGAGGCACCGGCAGCGACCGCTACTGGTATGTACAAGCCCTACCGCTTCGGCGTTGACGTTAAAGCAGCAGCTAGCCTGGCCGACTGCAAGGCCGACCCCAGACCGAGCGACTGCGTGAACATCATGACTAGTATTTCGCTTTCCCCGCTTCCGACCGGACAAAATGCAAACGCTACCACGCCGCAGAACGCCCCTATGGCGCCTGGAAAAGGCCCGGCCGGGCAAGGCGGCAAGCAGGGGCAAAACAACCCGAACGCCCAGAATCCCGGCCAAAACGGCGGGAACTCACCTCAACAGAGCTCGACAGTCCCCACCGTCGATTGCACGGCGACCGACCCAAGCACGCCGTGCTCTTTTGCTAGCACATTCCATAGCGACGATCACGAAGTATGGGACGTAAGCCTCGGCATCGCCATCCCCGGCGTACGGGAATCCATATACTCGCCCTCGAACCTGACTGCGGCTCCGTCTGTCACAACACACACCGACGCACTCGCATTGATCGATGTCTACCCTCTGGCTCATTGGGCGAACAAGGAAGCGCTCTGGTATCCACACCTCAACTTTGCAATCCCCGTCACTAGCCAGCCGCTCCACCGGCCAGCCTTCGGCTTGGCCGAAAACATCGCGACATGGAAATTCCTGCAGAATAGCGGTTTTCCGCGAATCAGCTTTTTTGCCGATGTTGTTTATTTGAAGGATCGAATTCCAGCGCCTGCCACTTCGCCGACGATGTTGAAAAATGAGCGCGTCTGGAAAATGGTCTACGGACTCGAAGTGCCAATCAGCGCGATAGCGGGCGCGGTCGGCAAGGGCGCAAAGAGCGCAAAAGGTGGAAGTGGAAAAGGAGGCTCGTAGCCCGTGGAAATCCCGACAATTTACGCGGGCCCCATAAGCTCTGTTTTGACGACCCTTGCGAAACCGTAACCGTAATTCGCGCAAACAACAAAATGGGCACGGCCCCTAGGAAGCCGTGCCCTGATTGCTTTCCACCCTTCTACGGACAGGGCATTAGGTTGCAAACAACGCAGGGACTGCTGATCGGACGATGTTCGCACAGGGCCGGGATCGCAGCCTCGCAGCGCCCGTTTCCGTTGCCGTTTACCGGCTTGGTGGGTGCGGTGGTGAACTGCTCTTCTTCGGTCGAGCCGGTGAGCGCCGTGGTGGACGCCATGCCTTGGCCGACCACCTGCGTGATCTGGTCGAAGTACCCGGTACCGACGAAGCGCTGATGCTTGGCCGCGTCGTAACCGTGCTCGGCGTTCGCGAACTCGCGCTGCTGCAGCTCGGAGTAGGCCGCCATGCCGCGGTCGCGGTAGGCACCGGCCAGTTCGAACATGCCCAGGTTGAGCGAGTGGAAGCCGGCCAGGGTGACGAACTGGAACTTGTATCCCATGGCCGCCAGCTCGGGTTGGAAGCGGGAGATGGTGGCTTCGTCCAGCTTGCGCTTCCAGTTGAACGAAGGCGAGCAGTTGTAGCCCAGCAACATCTTGGGGAACTTGCTCAGGATGCCGTCAGCAAAGATCTCCGCTTCCTCCAGATTGGGCTCGGAGGTTTCGCACCAGAGCATGTCCACGTAGGGCGCGTAAGCCAGGCCGCGGGCGATGGCCGCCTCAATTCCGCCCCGATAACGGAAGAAGCCTTCCGAGGTGCGCTCGCCGCTGATGAACTCGTGGTCGCGCGGGTCGCCGTTGGAGGTGAGCAGGCGCGCGCCGTTGGCGTCGGTGCGGGCCATCACCATGGTGGGAACGTCGAGCACATCGGTGGCGAAGCGGGCCGCCACCAGCTTCTGGATATTCTCCGTAGTGGTCACCAGCACCTTGCCGCCGAGGTGGCCGCACTTCTTGGCCGAGGAGAGCTGGTCCTCGAAGTGGACGCAGGCCGCGCCCGCCTCGATCATCTGCTTCATCAGCTCGAAGGCGTTGAGCGGGCCGCCGAAGCCGGCTTCGGCGTCGGCGATGAGGGGCGCGAACCAGTTGATGTGGTTCTGCCCTTCGGAATGATGAATCTGGTCGGCGCGCATCAGCGCCTGGTTCAGGCGCCGGCAGAGATTGGGACAGCTATCGGAAGGATAAAGACTCTGGTCGGGATACATCTGGCCGGCATTGTTGGTGTCGGCGGCGACCTGCCAGCCGCTGACGTAAATCGCCTTCAGCCCGGCTTTGACCATCTGGATGGCCTGGTTGCCGGTCACTGCGCCCAGGCAGGGTACGTAGGATTCCGTGTGCAAAAGTTCCCAGAGGCGCTCGGCGCCCAAGCGAGACAGGCTGTGCTCCACATGCACGGTCCCGCGCAAGCGGACGACGTCGTCCGCGGTATACGGCCGCTCCACCCCCGCCCAGCGCGGGTTGGTGGCCCAGTCTTTCCGAATCATTTCAGCCGTTTTGGCTGGTGCTGACATAGTGCTCTCCTCGTCAATCTTTGGGCAGCGCACTGCCCCAGCGTACTCATGCACCCCAGTGGCCAAAGGGATGTGTTTCTCCTGATTAAATATATGTTTTGGAATGAATAACTTGTGTTCTGAACTTCAACTTACGTCAGAGTGACGAAGGGCCAGAGTGACGAAAACTTCGTCACAGTGACGAACCCGGCCAGATCTCGTCACGGGTGATGCCCAGCTTGCGAATACGGGAATTCAGGGTGGTGCGCTTGAGTCCCAGTCGGGCGGCGGCGCCGGTAGGTCCGGCGATCACGCCTCGCGCCTCCTTCAATGCCTGCACAATCTGTTCGCGCTCGCCCGCGTCGTCTGCGGAGCGGGGCTCGGCGGCGGAGCGCGAACCGGTATCGGACGCCGGCAAACGCAGCTCGGCCAGCGGCAGGCTCAGGCTCGCGCCTTCAGAAAGGATGACGGCGCGCTCGATGAAGTTCTCCAGCTCGCGGATATTCCCCGGCCACGGCCAGCGGATCAGGGCGTCGATGGCCTCGGCGGGCACGCGGTCGATGTGCTTGCCGTTCTCCGCCGCGTGCTTGTGGACGAAATAATTCACCAGCAGCGGAATGTCGGAGGCACGCTCGCGCAGCGGCGGCACCTGCATGGGGAACACGTTGATGCGGTAGAAGAGGTCGCTGCGAAACTGGCGGGAGGCGACCATCTGTGACAGGTCGCGATTGGTGGCGGCGATGAGCCGCACATCCACGCGGATGGTGCGCGTGCTGCCCAGGCGCTCGAACTCTTTCTCCTGCATCGCGCGCAGCAGCTTGGGCTGGATTTCGAGCGGGATGTCGCCGACTTCGTCGAGGAAGAGCGTGCCTTTGTTGGCCAGCTCGAGGCGTCCGAGCTTCTGCGAGATGGCGCCGGTGAACGCGCCCTTCTCGTGGCCGAAGAGTTCGCTCTCCAACAAGCCTGTAGGGATGGCGGCGCAGTTCAGCTTGACGAAGGTGCGCTCGCGGCGGCCGCTCAGGTTGTGGATGGCGCGGGCGATGAGCTCCTTGCCGGTGCCGGTCTCGCCCAGGATGAGGACGGTCGAGGTGGTGGGCGCGACCGTCTCCACCTGGTGCAGGATGCGCTTCAACACCGGGTGCTCGCCAATGATCGATTCGAAGTTGTACTCGGTGCGGATTTCGCTTTCGAGGTAATGCTTCTCCTGGGCGAGCTTGCGGTTGAGCACGGCGATCTGGCGGAAGGCGAGAGCGTTGTCCACCGCGATGGCCGCCTGATTGGCAACCTGGGTCAGCAGTTCGAGGTCGTTTCGGGTGAAGGCGGACTCGCGCTTGGAGGCGACGCTCAGCACACCCAGCACGCGGTCGCGGTTGATCAGCGGCAGCCAGCAGCCGGAGCGGATGCCTTCCTGCAGCAACTGGCGCGTGAACCCGGAAGGAAAGCGGGTCAACTGGCTGAAGAGATTGTCCACCAGCAGAGGCTGGTGGGTGGTGCAGCTTTGTCCCGCGGGCGAGTCCTCGACGGAAAAAGTGGTCCCCTGCCGGATCAGGCCCTTGCCTCCGGGAAGATCGAGGGCATAGACCTGCAGCAGGTCGCGGCCGGCCGAGTGCAGCTCCAGGGCCGCGTAATCGTGGCGGATGATCTTGCGCAGCAGCACCGAGATGGCGACAAACAGCTCGCGAAAATTACGGTTCGCCACCAGCAGGTTGGTGACGTCCAGCAGCAGCCGCAGCCGGTCGCGCTCGCGCTCCAGTTCCTGCTGGTGGGAGAGAGACGGCTCCGGCGGCGGCGATGGATCCAAGGATGACAAGGGGAAGCACCGCTGCCGATTGTAAACCAGGGGTCGTGGCGTTTCGCGGTGTGCCGCTATCCCGCCCACTCGGCCGCGACCGTGCGCCCAGCCTGCCGGTTGAAGGTGGAAGCGGCTTCCTCGGCGGTATCGTAGAACTCGAAGATCGAGCCCAGCTTGGTGATCTGCAGCACGTCCTTGACGCGGCTGGTCAGGCTGGCCAGCTTGATTTCGCCGCCGACGCCGCGGGCCGAGGTGTACAAGCCCACCAGGGTACCGAGGCCGCTGCTGTCAATGTAGTTGACTTCGGCAAGATTCAGAACGATCTGACGTGACTCGTTGAGCAGGTCCTTGACTTGGCCCCGAAGGAAAGCAGTCTCTTCCCCCATGACGATTCTGCCGTAGCAATCGACGATAACGACACCGCCCTGGCTGCGGGTGCTGGTCTTGAGCAACATGGGTACCTCCCGGAATAGCGGATCGGAGCCGGCCGGACCCGGCACAGTTCGTGTAGGAGTATCACCCTGGCGAGCAGGCTGTCAACGTGGCGGGTGCGTCCACACCGGGTATCAGACCGCGGCGGCAGCCAACTGCTCGACGTCGACGCCGCGCAGAAACACCGTCGCCTGCTCCGGCAGGACGGTGTTGATGAACATCCCCGAGCCCAGCTCGAAACCGGCGACGCGGGTCAGGCGCGGAATGATGCTCAAATACCAGTGGTAGTACTTGACCCCGGCGACTTCGGCGGGCGCGGTGCGAATGGTGTAGTTGAAGTCGGGATTGTCGAGGCCGACGTAGAGCTTGGCCAGCACGGTGCGCAGCACGGCGGCGAGGTCGGCGATCTCGGCGTCGCTGCTGTCGCCGAAGCTGGCCATATGCCGGCGCGGGTAGATGGCGGTAGCGAAGGGCGTGGCCGAGGCGAAGGGCTCCACCACCACGAAGTGATCGCTGGTGAGCACCACGCGCTTATACTCGGCCAGCTCTTCCTCGATCATGCAGCAAAACATGCACTCCCCGAACTCGTCGAAGTGGCGCAGGGCTTCGTACAGGCGCTGGCGCACCTGGGAGGAGATGACCGGGGTGCCGATCATCTGCGAGTGCGGATGCTCCAGGCTGGTGCCGGCGCTGACGCCGTGGTTCTTGAAGATGGTGATGTGGGCGACGCGCGGATCATCGCTTACCGCGTGGTAGCGCTGAAGGTAACATTGCAGAATGGTGCGCACCTGCTCCGGCGGAAGCAGCGCGGTGGTGAGCGCGTGGTCCGGGGTTTCGACGATCACGTCGTGGATGCCGACTCCGCGGATGGTGCGCCGCGAGCGCTCGATGTGCCATTCCGGCTCGCCTTCCCGGGTGAGCGCGGCGAACTTGTTCGGGACCACCCGCACCGTCCAGTGGCCGTCAGGCTGGGAAAAGCGCAGAATCTCAGGCGGCGCCAGATGCTCGTTGCCGGGACAGAACGGACAGGTTTCCACGTAATGCGGGAGTGGGGCGCGCGCCTCGCGCTTCACGCGCATCTCTTCCGGGCGCTTGGCGCGCTCGGTGGCCATGATCACCCACTCTTTGGTGAAGCGGTTCTGGCGCAGTTCCGGCACGGTGGGGCAGGATAGCAAAATCCAGGCGCGGCTGCTTTACGAATCGATGAAAAACGGCGCGGCATGAGGTTCCCATTTCGGCGCGGCATAAGCTCGCTCCGAAACAGGCGTTATCGGCGGTGAAATCTTGTCTGCAGCCAAGTCCCGGGAACCGCGTCCAATATCTTTGCGCTGGGAAAACTGCTGGTAGAATCGAAAGCTTGATTATTCATCAGGGTGGAGCAGGACCCTTAGCATGGGATCACGTGTCAGGGCACGACTTTCAAGCTTGCCCTGAGCGCAGTCGAAGGGTGCCGTTAGGAACCTTCGTTGTATTGTCATTCCGAGCCCGCCCGAGCGAGCTTTGCGAGTGGGGGCGAGGCGAGGAATCTTGGTGTTGTCGCACGATCTTAAGAAACGGCGGAACAGATGATTTCTAAACACAACCCCAGGATCCCTCGACTCGCGCTCCGCTCGCAAGCTCGCCTCGCGCTTCGCTCGGGATGACAATTCCTGAGACTCACGGCACGACTCAAGTCGTGCCCTGACACGTGATCCCGCACGAAGCGTTTTGGGAACGGCTAAGAGCCCTAGACCGGGGACATGACCCGGGAGCCCTGCTCCACCCGAGATCAATAATCCAGGCAGAATTTATGGCTGAAAAAATCCCGGTAGGAATCCTCGGCGCCACCGGACTGGTGGGACAACGGTTCATCCAGTTGCTGGAGAACCATCCCTGGTTCGAGGTGGCGTGGGTGGCGGCGTCGGAGCGCTCGGCGGGGCAGACGTATGGCGAGGCGGCGCGCTGGAAGCTGCGCACGTCGATCCCCGAACGCGTGGCCAGGATGAACGTGTCCGCAGCCGAGCCCGCGGGCGCGCCCAAGGTGATTTTCGCCTCGCTCGATGCGGGCATCGCCCGAGAGATGGAGCCGCGCTTCGCCGATGCGGGCTGCGCCGTGATCTCCAACTCCAGCGCCTTTCGCATGCACAAGGACGTGCCGCTGGTGATCCCCGAAGTCAACCCCGAGCACTTAAAGCTGGTGGAATGCCAGCCGTGGCGGCGGAGGTCAGGCGGCTTCATCGTCACCAACTCCAACTGCTCGGTGATGGGGCTGGTGCTGGCGCTGGCGCCGCTGCAACAACAATTCGGCTTGGAGCAGGTGTTCGCCGTCACTATGCAGGCGGTCAGCGGCGCCGGTTATCCGGGCGTGGCCTCGCTCGACATCCTGGGCAACGTGATCCCCTACATCGCCAAGGAAGAAGAAAAGATGGAGGAGGAAGCGCCTAAGATGCTGGGGCGGCTGAACGGATCGACGATCGAGCCCGCGCCCTTTCGCATCAGCGTGCAGTGCAACCGCGTGGCGGTGGAGGACGGGCACACGGAGTCGGTCTCGGTGAAGCTCGGGAAGGCGGCGAAGGCGGAGGCGTTGATCGAGGCGTGGCGCGGGTTCCGCGGCAAACCGCAGGAGATGAAGCTGCCGGACGCGCCCGAGCAGCCCATCATGTACGACACGGCGCCGGACCGTCCGCAGCCGCGGCTCGACGTGGAGCGTGGCGGCGGCATGTCGGTGAGCGTGGGCCGGCTGCGTCCGTGCAACCTGCTGGACTGGAAGTTCACCGTGCTTTCGCACAACACCATCCGCGGGGCCGCGGGCGCGGCGCTGCTGAATGCCGAACTGCTGAAGGCGCAGGGATACCTGGGTTGACCAGCGAGCCTCTCCCATGATCGTGATGAAATTCGGCGGCACGTCGGTGGAGGACGCCTCCGCCATCGACCGGGCGGCGTGCATCGTGCGCGAGCGCGTGCCGGAAAAACCGATAGTGGTGGTCAGCGCGCTGGCCAAAGTCACCGACCAGCTTCTGGCGATGGCGCGCGCCGCCGGCGCCGGCGACCGCGAGAAGGCCCTCCAACTTTCGCGCGCTCTGCGCGAGCGTCATTACACCGTGGCCGGAGAGCTGCTGGGGACGGGCGTCTTCACTCAGTTCCACTCCGAGCTGGGAGCGGAGTTCGACGGCCTGGACGAGCTGCTGCGCGGGCTCGCGGCCGTGCGTGAGCTGACCCCGCGGACCTCCGACAACGTGGCCTCGTTCGGCGAACGCATCTCGAGCAAGATCGTCACGGCAGCGTTTTCCGCGCGCGACATCCCGGCGCGGCTGGTGGATTCGCGCGAATGCATCCTCACCGACAGCAATCACACCCACGCCATCCCCATCTTCGACGAGACCAATGACCGCACGGTGGCGCGGCTGAAACCATTGGTGGACGCGAAAAGAGTGCCGGTGATGGGAGGCTTCATCGCCGCCGATGCTCAAGGCTCGACCACCACGCTCGGCCGCGGCGGTTCCGACTTCACCGCCGCCATCGTGGGCGCGGCCCTGGGCGCCGAGCGCATCGAGATTTGGACCGACGTGGACGGCATGATGACCACCGACCCGAATCTGTGCGCCGGCGCGCGCCGGATCAAGGTCATCAGCTTCGACGAGGCGGCGGAGTTGGCCTATTTCGGCGCCAAAGTGCTGCACCCGGCCACGCTGGTGCCGGCCATCGACAAGAACATCCCGGTGCAGGTGCTGAACTCGCGCAATCCCAAGAACGAGGGCACGCGGATCACGGCTCGCGCTCCGAGCTGCACCAACACCTTCAAAGCCATCGCCGCTAAGAAACGCATCACCGTAGTGGACGTGGTCTCGGCGCGCATGCTGATGGCGCACGGCTTCCTGAAATCCATCTTCGACGTTTTCGACCGGCACCGCTGCCCGGTGGACGTGGTCTCGACCTCCGAGGTCAGCGTTTCGCTGACCGTGGATTCCAACGAGGCTATCCCGGCGATCGCCGCCGATCTCGATAAACTGGCCGCGGTGAAATACGAAGGCCGGAAGGCGATCGTTTGCCTGGTGGGGGAGAACATCCGCGGCACGCCGGGCATCGCCGCCAAGGTGTTCACGGCGATCTCCGACATCAACGTGCGCATGATCTCGCAGGGGGCTTCGGAGATCAACATCACCTTCGTGGTCGAGGAAGACGACGTGCCGGAAGCGGTGCGCCGGCTGCACCAGACGTTTTTCAGCGAGCTGGACCCCAACGTGTTCGCGTAAGTGTTCTAGAAGAACTACCGACCGCTTTAGCCGTGCTGTGACTCGCGAGGATCACGTGTCAGGGCACGACTTCCAGTCGTGCCACAAACGCGCCCTACCAATTGTCATCCCGAGCGAGGCGCGACGTGAGCTTGCGAACGGAGCGCGAGTCGAGGGATCTTGGGGTTGCGTTTTTGAGCCGTGTCTTTTCCTCCAGGACCACGCTGGACAAACAGAACCCGAGATTCCTCGCCGCGCCCTCACTCGCAAACCTCGCTCGGGCGGGCTCGGAATGACAATACAAATGCGCTCCTGACGGCACCCTTCGACTTCGCTCAGGGCAAGCTCGAAGTCGTGCCCTGACACGTGATCTCGCACGAAGCGCCGCTTCCCTACTGGTTATAGCGCTTCTTGTAGAACTCCAACTGCTGCTGGATTTGCTCGGGCGTCAGCCCTTTGGTCCATTTGTGGTAGTCCGAGTTCATCGCCTCGGCAGTCACGCCGGGCATCAAGCGCTCGGCTTCGGGAACGAACTCCGTGTAGAAGCTCTTGGCCACCTCGTAGAAGCCGTGCCACTGGGTGTAGTCCGGCCCCATCATCGCGGTGCCCATGCGGGCGCGGCGGCCCTGGTGGTGCCACAACTCGTAGTAGGTCCACTCGAGCTTCTCGTCAAAGGGAGTCTGCGTGAGCTTGCCCGCGGCATAGAGTTTATCCATGATGGCCTTGGCCGGCTTGGCGAACTTTTCGTTGTAGAGATCGACGGTGCCGTCGTACTGCTTGTAGAAGTTTTCCACCCAGCCGCTGGCGTGGCAGTTGGAGCACACGTCCTGCATGGCCGAGCGCCGCATCTCCCAATGCTCCAGCTTGAAACTGACGACGGGACGCAGCGTCCAACTGATGCGGTCGCCGACATCGTGGGTCACCGGCTGATGGCTGGTGGCGCTCATATGGCAGGTGGCGCAGGTGGGCGCGGCCGAATAGTCCTTGCCCACGATCCACGATTTTGAGTCCAGATTCATCTTGGCGATGTTGGCGCGGAACTGGATGCCATGCTTGGACTCGGTGTAGATCTCGATCTGCGGGTGGTCGGGGCCCATGTGGCACTTGCCGCAGTTTTCCGGCTGGCGCGCCTGGGCGGAACTGAAACCGTGCCGGCCGTGGCAGGCAGCGCAGCTACCCTTGCTGCCATCGGGATTGACGCGCCCGATGCCGCTGTTGGGCCAGGTGGTGAAATCGAACTTGCCGTCGCCTAGATATTTGACCTCGCTGCCGTGGCACTGCCGGCAGCCGTTCGCGGCGGCGGGACCGCCCTCCACGATCTCGCCCAGCCGGTTGTCGAGGGACCCGATGAACTGGGCTGCCCCGGCATGGCGGCTCTTTTCGAACTGGTCCACCTCGGCCTTGTGGCAACGCGCACAATAGAGCGGCGTGACGATCACGGCAATCTTCTGCCCATAATGATCGAAGGCGGCGGGATCGCCGGCGTTCGCGCGGTGGCAGCCATAGCAGTCCACCTTCTGGCGGGCATGCGCGCTGTCGCGCCATTGGTCAACGATTCCCGGCGTGCTGTCAGAGTGGCAGGCCAGACACTGCTGGCCTTCTTTGGAGACCTCCACCCGGGAGACGGCTTTGGTTTTCTGCGCAACTGGGCTGGTCTTCTGCGCCAGCGCTACGCCTGAAGTGAGGATGATGACGAGCGCCCAAAGACGTCGCATGCAACACCTCCGGAAAAAGCTCGCGACAAGATACACCTGCCGAGCCGGAAATTCCAACGAGTGTCAGAGGCCCCGCTATGGGGGTTCCATGACTTATGGCGGTCCCTGAGTTACATTATTGCGCCATGAACCTGCTTCTTCTCGGCAAAGGCAAGACTGGGTCGCTGGTGGCGCAAGTCGCCCGCGAGCGCGGACACCAGGTGCGCGCCCTGGGTAGCATCGACAACCCGGGAGGCGCCGCGCTGGGCCGGGAAAATCTCCAGGGCGTGGACGTGGTGATCGATTTCACCACGCCCAAGGCGGTGGTGGAGAACATCGCGGCCTGCGCGCACGCCGGGACGAGCATGGTCGTGGGCACCACCGGCTGGTACGGCGAACTGCCCCGCATCCGCGAACTGGTGGAGAAGAGCGGGATCGGCTTTCTCTACGCCTCCAATTTTTCCGTGGGCGTCAACGTGTTCTTCGACGTGGCGCAGGCAGCGGCGGCAGCGCTCGGGCAGGGATACTCGGGCGCGATCGAGGAGCGCCATCACGCGCAGAAAAAAGACAAGCCCTCGGGGACGGCCGCAGTGCTGCAGAAAATCCTGAAAGAAAAGAGCGGCGTGGAGTTAGAGATCACTTCGGTGCGCGAGGGCGATATCGTGGGCACGCACATCCTCACCCTGCGTTCCGCGGGCGACACCATCACCCTGGCGCACGAAGCCCACTCCCGCCGCGGCTTTGCCGAGGGCGCGGTGCGCGCCGCCGAATGGCTGGCCGGCAAGAAAGGCTTCTTCGACTTCAAGGACGTGTGGCGCGGGATGTAGGCAGGCGAGCAGAAAATCCTTCGTGAAAGATCACGTGTCAGGGCACGACTTCAGTCGTGCCAAAAGTTCGAAGCAAGGATTGGGCTTTAGCCCCTGTGGGCCTGGTGCGGATGGCGCACAATAACTCAAATGCGCAGGGGCTAAAGCCCAACTGAGTAGGCGAGTGACGGCACCCTTCGACTTCGCTCAGGGCAGGCTTGAAGTCGTGCCCTGACACGTGACCCCTCACGAGCATGTTAGGTTTGCAGCCCAATCAACAAAACATACCTTGCCGTGTCGCTCCGAGACTCCTATGAGATAGTGTGTCAGCACGGACACCGGATGCTTCTCTCCCACAAGATCACCGCGGTTGACCTGCACGCCTGCGGCGAACCCGGGCGGGTGATCACCGGCGGCGTGCCCGATGTCCCCGGCCGCACCATGTTCGAGAAGAAAACCTGGTTTCAGCAAAACGCCGACGGCCTGCGCAAGCGCATGCTGCGCGAGCCCCGCGGGTATCCCGCCGCCAACTGCAACCTGCTGCTGCCGCCCACCGATCCCCGCGCCCACGCTGGATTCATCATCATGGAGCAGGTGGAATACCCACCTATGTCGGGCACCAACACCATCTGCGTCGTGACGGCTCTCCTCGAGACCGGCATCGTTCCCGCCAGCGAGCCCAAAACAGTCCTCGTGCTGGAAACTCCCGCCGGGCTGGTCGAGGCGGAGGCGGAAGTGCGCGGCGGCAAGGTCACGCGCGTGACCTTCGAAAACGTCCCGGCATTCGCCACCCATCTGGACGCGAAGATCGAAGTCCCGCAGTTCGGGACCGTGACCGTGGACGTGGCTTATGGCGGGATGTTCTACGTCATCGCCGAAGCCGCGCCGCTGGGGCTGCGCCTCACTCCCGACGAAGGCCGCGACATCGTGCGGGTGGGAGAAATGATCAAGGCCGCCGCGCGCGAGCAGTTGCCGGTGGAGCACCCGGAGAATCCCGGCATTCGCGGCATCACCATCGCCGAGTTGACGGCGCCGCCCACCAATCCCGCCGCCGTGGCCAAGAACGCGGTGGTGGTCTCGACCGGCAAGCTCGATTGGAGCAAACCTTCCACCTGGACCGGCGCCCTCGATCGCTCGCCCTGCGGCACCGGCACCTGCGCCCGCATGGCCGTACTGCATGCCAAAGGCAAGCTCCGCCTGCATGAACCGTTCGCGCACGAAGGCATCCTGGGCACCATCTTCACCGGATGCCTGGTGCGCGAGACCTCGGTCGGACGGCATCGCGCGGTGGTTCCGACCTTGAGCGGCGCCGCCTGGATCACCGGCTTCGCCGAGTACGTCCTCGATCCCCAAGATCCCTTCCCCGAAGGCTTCACGGTGGGCGACATCTGGGGTGCTGGCGCCGGCCAACCCCTGAAGTAAACGTTCCCTGTCCGACACGTCCCAACACCTCAGTAACTTGTGGAAACCACCGCCTGGGAAATAATCAAGGCTGACCCGATGAAGATCGCACGGGACAAGCTCGTGGTGTGGAGTGCGGTGGTGCTGGCGCTGCTGCAGACGGCGGCGGCGCTGGCGGCGCGGCGAAGCTATGGCCTCACGGTATTCGGCGATCTGGTGCAGACCTCGTTGCTGGTGATCGCGATGGTGGCGATGTACCGCAACGCCATCCGGGCCCGCGGGCGGACGCGTTTCTTCTGGGGGCTGATGGCTGCCGGCTTCGCCCTGTGGACCGCCTCGCAACTGGGGTGGACGTACTACGAAGTGCTGGCGCGCCAGGAGGTGCCCAACCCCTTCCTGGGCGACGTGGTGGTGTTCATCCACCTGGTGCCCATGATGGGGGCGCTGACGCTGCAGATGCAGTCGGCGCATGACCAGCAGTCGCTGGAGCTGGGCTCGCTGGACGTGGTGCTGTTGCTGTTCTGGTGGCTGTACCTCTACGTGTTCGCGGTGATCCCGTGGGAGTATGTATCCTTCAACGTCACCCGCTATGGCGACAGCTTCAACACCCTCTACCTGACCGAGCACCTGCTGTTTCTGGCGGGGGTGGGAATTCTGTGGTTGAAGACGCGCGACCGCTGGCGCACCTTGTACGGCAGCTTCATGGGCGCGGCGCTGCTCTACGGGTTCGCCTTCTATGCCGCCGACGTGGCCATCGACCTGCACCACTACTACACCGGCAGCGTGTACGACATCCCGTTGGTCGCCGCCATGGCGGCGTTCGTGTGCGTGGGTGTGGCGGGCGGGCAAATCAAGGCCTCGGAGGAGCCACCCTCGAAAACCGCGCCCAACCCGTGGTCGGCACGCTTGGCCATGGCGGCCATGCTCTCCATGCCGGTGCTGGCGTTGTGGCAGGAGTTCAAGGGCGACGCTCCACCCAGCGTGCGCCACTTCCGCCTGGTGGTGACCCTGGTGGCGCTGCTGGTGCTGGGCGCGCTGGTATTCCTGAAGCAACACCTGCTCACCCGGCAACTGGCGACCCTGCTGGCGCGCTCGGAAGACTCGCTGGAAAAATACAAGCGCCTGCAGAAGCAACTGGTGCAGTCGGAAAAGCTGATCTCGCTGGGACAACTGGTGGCGGGGGCGGCGCACGAGATCAACAACCCGCTCACTGCCATCCTGGGATTCTCCGAGATGCTGGCCCTGGAAAAGAACCTGACGCCCTCCCAGCAGGACTTCGTGGAGAAGATCCGGCGGCAGGCGCAGCGCACCAAGGACCTGGTCTCCAACCTGCTGGACTTCGCGCGGCAAACCCCCGGGCAGAAAACCGCGGTGGATGTGAACGCCTTGCTGCACACCGTCATCAAGCTCAGCGAGACCCGCATGCAGCGGCGGCAGATTCGGGTGGAACTCGACCTGGGGCTGCGCCTGCCCACCGTCTCGGCGGACAAGAACCAGCTCCTGCAGGTCTTCCTGCACCTCTCGCGCAACGCTGTGGATGCCATGGAACCGCAGGGCAGCGGCGTGCTGCGGGTGGTGACCCGCGCCGAGGAAGACGAAGTAGTCATCGAATTCTCCGATAGCGGCGTGGGATTGAAGGAGCCGGAGCGCGTCTTCGATCCCTTCTACACCACCAAGGGCGTCGGGGGCACAGGATTGGGACTCAGCGCCGCCTACGGCATCGTCCAGGAGCACCACGGCAAAATCGTCGGCCACAACCGCGAGCAGGGCGGAGCCACCTTCGAGGTCCGCCTCCCCATCATGCTCAGCCAAAAGGCAGCCGCGGCGCTGCCGCCTGCGGTCGCCAGCGCGAAGTCGGGTGTCTAACGGAGCGGGCGGCTTACCCGAACGCGCCGAGTGAAACCGAGTCCTTACTTCCAGCAGGAACCCCGAGGGTCGTTGACGTTGGGTTTTGTCTCGGCTGCTTCGCGGAATGAATCGCAACCTATGACCGATCCGCGATGAGGAGCGCGAAAGTCAAAATCCCCACTCTTCCCAACGGCAGGGAAGGGTAGGGCATCCGCCGGCACAGTCGCAGCCCTGCCATTGGGTGTATACAGTGTAGATACGTCAGAGTATACTGTGTATCATTGGGAAGGAGTTTGTTCATGAAGGCGCAAATGGTCAAGTGGGGCAACAGCCTTGCCGTTCGCATCCCCAAGCCGGTGGCGGAGAAAGCCCGGCTGAAGGAAGGTGATTCGCTGGAGATCGAAGCCGCCGCCGAAGGGCACGTCGAACTGCGCCGGGCAACCAAGATCCCTACCCTGGCGCAACTGATTTCCCAGATCACTCCCGAGAACCGCTACGCCGAGATCCCGACCGGCGCGGAGGTGGGGAAGGAAGTTGTGGAATGGTGACCCCGTACGTTCCCGAAGCCGGGCACATCGTGATGATGGATTTCGATCCGCAGATCGGCCGCGAACCGGCCAAGCGGCGGCCGGCACTGGTGCTTACCGATCAGCGCTACAACCGGGCCAGCGGCCTGGCCGTGGTTTGTCCGTTGACGAGCAAGCGCAAACCCTACCCATTCGCACTTCCCGTTGCCGTTGGCCAGGTAGAGGGTGCTGTTCTTGTCGATCAGCTAAAAAGCATGGATTGGGCTGGCCGGAAAGCGAAGTTCCACTCCAAGGCTAAGCCCGGGTTAGTCAGCAAAGTGCGGCAATATATTGCTGTTCTGCTCGCAATTCGTTGATGCAATTCCGAGATACTTCCCCGCCGACCGCATTTTTTCGCGGGCTCAGCCGTCCAGTGCAGTATGATTTAGGGTTATGAAACTGCGCGGATGCGGCACTGCTCTCGTTACTCCGTTCCGTAAAGACGGCGCCATCGATGAACCGGCGCTGGGGTCGCTGGTTGCCTGGCAGGTGGAGTCGGGCATCGACTTTCTGGTGCCCTGCGGCACCACCGGCGAGACGCCCACGCTCTCACGCGAGGAATGGCTGCGGGTGATCGACATCACCATCGAAGTCGCGGGCGGGCGTGTGCCCATCGTGGCCGGCGCGACCTCAAACTCCACCCGCGATGCGGTGGAGAAGGCGCAGACGGTGGCCGCGCGCCGCGGCGTGGACGCCATCCTCACCGCCAGCCCCTACTACAACAAGCCCACGCAGGAAGGGCAGTACCTGCACTTCAAAGCCATCGCCGAAGCGGTGGAGAAGCCGCTCATCCTCTACAACGTGCCCGGACGCACGGGCGCCAACCTCGAGCCCGCCACGCTGGCGCGGCTGGCGCAAATCCCGAACATCATCGCGGTGAAGGAAGCCAGCGGCAACATCGGGCAGATCGCCGACACGTGCAATGCTGTCCCGGAGAATTTCCTCGTCTTCTCCGGCGATGATGCGGTGACGCTGCCCATCATCGCGCTGGGCGGCGTGGGAATCATTTCGGTGGCTGGTAACGAGATCCCGCACGAGATGTCGGAACTGACCCGCGCCGCTCTGGCCAATCAGTGGGACGCCGCTCGCCGCATCCACCGCAAGTACCTGGCGCTGATGCAGGCCAACTTCATCGAATCCAATCCCATCCCGGTGAAGGCGGTGCTGGCCATGATGGGACGGATCGAGGAAGTCTATCGCCTGCCGCTTTGCCCCATGAAAAAAGAGAACCGGGCCAGGCTGGAGAAGATTGCCAGCGAAGCCGGGCTGATGGTGCGGACGCTGGTAGCCGGCTAGGAATCCTTTCAAATCTCATTTGGAAATAGGGAGCGGAGTATGGCATCCGTACTCGTCACCGGGACCAGCACCGGCATCGGCCTGGCGACTGCGCTGGCCCTGGGCCGCGCCGGCCACCAGGTCCACGCCACCATGCGCAATCCCGAGCGCGCGCCGGAACTGGCACGCGCCGTCGCCCAAGAGAAGCTGCCGGTCACGATCACGCCGATGGACGTGGATTCGGATTCCTCGGTGACGGCGGCGATGGGCCGGATCCAGGCCCAGGGCGGCCACATCGATGTGCTGGTCAACAACGCCGGGATCGAACGCATCGGCTCGGTGGAAGAGCTGGCGATGAGTGAGTTTCGGGCAGCGATGGAGACCAACTACTTTGGAGCGTTGCGCTGCATTCAGGCGGTAGCGCCGGCGATGCGCAAGCGCGGCAGCGGCTGCATCATCAATGTGGCGTCGGTTGCCGGCCACGTCGCTTGCTCTCCATTGGCCGCGTACACGGCGTCGAAATTCGCGCTGGAAGCGCTCAGCGAAGCGCTGGCGCAGGAGATGAAAGCGTTCAACGTGCGGGTGGCGATCGTGGAGCCCGGTATCATCGATACGCCCATGGCGCAGCGGGCCGCTGTGCCGTCCCAATCGGCCTACCGGCACGTGCGCCGCTTCGCCAACCTATATGTGGCGACGCTGAAGAACCCGGCGCCGCCGGCGCTGGTGGCGCAGAAGATCCGCGAGATCATCGAAAGCGGAACGTGGACCCTGCGGCATCCGGTCGGGCCCGATGCTCTTGCGTTCCTCGAATGGCGAGCCGCAATGACCGACGAAGAGTGGGTCGAGTGGGGCGCCCTGGACGACAACGCCTGGTATCAGCGCCTGCAAAGCGATTTCGGCATGGACGCTCGTCCCAAGAGGTGACGCCGTCCCCCAGCCCGGCTTTGGGAGCACCAATGCGCGAGGAGATCGAGCGGCTGTACGAGCTGAAGGGCGAGGCCAGATCGGACGCGGCGCGGCGGGTGTTCGCCGAATTCCGTGACGCGCTGACGGCCGGGCGCATCCGCGCCGCGGAAAAAGTCGGGGGCGAGTGGCGGGTGAATGCCTGGGTGAAGAAGGGCATCCTGCTGGGCTTCCGGCTGGGAGAACTGGCGGAGACGGGCGAGGCGCTCTCCTTCGTCGACAAGGACACTTATCCGGTGCGGCGCTTCACTGCGGCCGACAAGGTTCGCATTGTCCCCGGCGGATCTTCGGTGCGCTCCGGCGCCTACGTGGCGCCGTCGGTGGTATGCATGCCGCCTATGTACATCAATGCCGGGGCATACGTGGATGAAGGCACCATGGTGGACTCGCACGCGCTGGTGGGATCGTGCGCGCAGGTCGGCAAACGCGTGCACTTGAGCGCGGCGGCGCAGATCGGCGGAGTGCTGGAGCCGGTGAATGCCTCGCCTGTGATCATCGAAGACGATGTGCTGGTCGGCGGCAACTGCGGGGTGTACGAGGGAACCCAGGTGCGGGCCCGCGCGGTGCTGGGCGCCGGGACCATCCTCACCCGCTCCACGCCGCTCTACGACCTGGTGCGCGGAGAAATATACCGCGCCGAGGGCGAACGGCCGCTGATCGTGCCCGAAAACGCGGTGGTGGTGCCGGGCACGCGCGCGCTCGACCGCGGCAAAGCTCGCGAGTGGGGACTCTCCATCTACGCTCCGGTGATCATCAAGTACCGCGATGAGAAGACGGACCGGGGCAGCGCGCTGGAAGATGCGCTGCGTTAATTGCGCGGCGCGGCCCGGTACGAGGCTTGGAAGCTTCCGCCGGAACCGGCGGCAAAGGCCACACACTCGATGCCCTTGACCACCAGCGTGGTGTAAGGGACGGGGCTGTCATTCCGGGAAATCCCCGCCAGCCGTCCGGAAGGTCCGTTGGCCGGCAGCAGCACCGCCAGCCCGTTCGCCCCCGGCGCGGCGAAGACCTTGAAGGCGAGAGTGTCGTCTTTCCAGCTCACGGCGGAGAAGAACGATCCATTGCGGCCATCCAGCCATTGCAGGATTTGCAGCGCGGAGACGATGGGCACGCCGCGGTTGAGCGCCGCGGCCACGATGCTGCGCGCCGTCGTGGAATCGGCGCTGTCGGTGTGCATGTTGGCGGTGAACACGCCGTAATATCCCAGCGGTCCCAGGGCGTTATCCAGCAAGGTATTGATGGTGAGCGGATAGCTCTGACCGGACTCATCCGTCATCTGGGTGGCGGCCTGGTATACGTCGAGGACGGCGCCGGTGCGGGTGGCAAAGCGCTGCGGCATCCCGGAGCCGGTGAACAGACCGGGCCGGTTGTTGACCCAGGGCTTGGGGTAATAGTAGTAGTTCGCATCCAGCCGAATGCCATGCTTGAGTTCGACCTGCGGCTGGGAATCGTAGTCGCTCCACGAAACGCAGTGGATGCGGCCGGTCTGCACCGCGGGAACGCCGGCATAGCGCGAAGCAAATGAGCTCAACTGCCCGGTGTAGAAGGCGTCCAGCGAGGCGGGGGTCCAGTCGGAGCAATCCGGAACGCTGTCCACGTGGACGGCGATCTCGAAGCCACGGGAAACCGCATCCACGGCCTGGTCCGGGAGGAGGGGATTGGCGGCCACCGCGGGCGGAAACAGGTAAGCGGAAGCGCGCACGCATTCCCAGTTCTCCACCTTGCAGCCCGGCGGGCTTGCCAGCAGATACTCGCTGAAGCGATTCGCCGTGGCGCCGTTGCCGGAGGCGTACATGGCGCCGTGATCATCGCCGGTCATCACCACCACCGCCTTGAAGCCGCGCGGCAGGTACCAGAAGCGCGGCAGGGGTTTCTTGACGGCGGTCATTTGCAGAATCAGGTTGGCCAGCAGGCGCTGCTGCTCGTCGGCCTGGGGAATGGCGATGTTGGCGAAGTCCACCCAGTCGGGCTGGGGATCGGTGCGCGACTGCCCGAAGAACAGCTCGTAGGAGCGGATAGGAGTGCTGCGATCGCGCGCCTGGCCGCTCCAGGCAGGATTGCCCTGGCGCGTGTACACCACCGACCGGCCCAGGTCGTAGGCGAAGGCTGCCGCCTGTCCGCGGCCGACGGTGTTCAGCGTGACCGCCGGGTGAGTGGTCGCGGTGCTCGCAGACGAATACAGGGTTGCGAAACTGGTGGCGCCCTTCAGCAGGTAGCGATCGGCCATGCCGTGATACTGGATGGGGTCGGCGACCAGGCCTACACCCGGGCCCGTGCTGGTGTTGATCTGGAGGTAGGCCTCGGAGAGCGTGCCGCCCGCGTCGGCGACGCCCAGCAATCCCGCCAACTGTTTGTCGGGACGCATGGCGATGAGGTTGCCGCCGCCCTTGACCCACTCGCTGATCATCGCCACCTGGGACGGTGTCAAAGCCATGTCCCCGAGCAGGACCAAGTCATAGCTGGACAAGACCGCGCTTGTAACCTGCGAAATGTCGAGTACGTCGAACTCGTTCAGACCTTCGGCGCGCAGGATCTCCGGCAGGTAAGCCGTGAACAGGTTCGCTCCGCGGGTCACCACCAGCAAGGGTACGGGAGCTTCGCTGGGCCCCGGCCGCACCGCCAGCGTCGCGCTCCCGACGGTGGACCTCATGCGCGCGGTGATGGTGGTTTCTCCTCCGGAAACTCCCATCGCCTGCCCGAAGCTGCTGACGGTAGCGATGCCCGGGTGATTGGACTCCCACACCGCCAGCCCGCTGAGGTCCTGGGTGCTGCCGTCGCTGTATTTGCCGGTAGCGGTGAAGCTGCTGCTGGCGCCCGCCACGATGCTGGCGCTCGCCGGCTTCACGGTGATGGCCACCATCGCCAGATCCTTGGGAGTGAAGACCACATCCACCCAATAGTTGGCGCTGTTGTTGCTGCCGCCGGGAAACACGCTGGTGGAGCCGTAGGCATACACGCCGTTTCCGCCGGCATCCTTGCTGGCGGGCGCGTGCAGCGGCGGCCTATCGACGCCGGACTGGGCGAAGTATTGCGGGCTGAAGCTGTAGTGGCCGGCGCTGGCGTGGTAGCTGGCCACGTACACTTCGCCGGCGTTGATGATTACCGGGACGGAGAACTCCACCTGCTGCCACCCGAAGGAGGTCTCGTTGCTGGAAGTAGCGGAGGCCAGCAAGGTCCCTGAGATGGTCCACAGCCGGGCCACGTGGGGGCTGGCATTGGCGCTGGCCTTGTAGAAACGGATGGCGCTGATGGCGCCGTTGACGTCGGACTTGAACTTCACGCCCACTTCCACCCCGGCATCCGGGCCGGTATCGACCACCGTGGGCACGTTGCTGGGGTCAAACAGGGTGTTGGGCTTGGAAGCGGCGGCGGTCGCTGTCGCCAGCAGCAGCACGGCCAGGAGAAGGCTGCGGCAGGAGCGGGTTGCCATACTCACTACAGTATCTTACGCAGCAACCGAAGCGCTAGGAATCGAGCTGGCCGGCGGCGCTTTCCAGCATCTTGGCGAACAGCGCGATCTCGCCCTTCTGGGTGGCGTCGGTATCCACGAACTGGATGCCGTAGTAGTACCCGTTGCCGGGCCGGTTGCGGACCACCCCCTGCAACCTCAGGGAAAGACAGTAGAAAGGCACGGTCAGCTCCACTTCCACCTGGTCGCCAACATCCAACTCGATGCCGGCGTACAGCCCCAGGCCGCCCTCGTTCAACTCGGTCCCGCGGCCTTCGGCGATGCGGGTGTAGTTGCCGTTCTCGAACACCAGGCGGATGGGAACGTCGAAGTGGAAGCGCTGCCAGCGGCGGTCGGCAGCGGAGGGCACATCGTCAACAGTTGGAATGGATGACATGCTGCTGGCATGGTAGCTGGGTGTGGGCATGCGTCCAAATTACCGAAGTACAGGGCTGGGAGACGCTGCCTTGTTGGGAAACCGGGTTGCACGCGGTTTCACAGTTGCTCAACATCTCGGAATGCTGGCTCGACATGCGGAACAGCGTGCCACCTGAAAAGTTGCGGGCTGGCTCCTGTGCGATAATTCGCGTGTTTCAACCAGGAATTTATGGCGAGTCCATCCTTCGCAGGCCGGCTACAGATCGCCCACGTGCTGTTCGTGGATGTGGTCTCGTACTCGGTCATGCCCATGGACAAGCAGGAGCAGACCCTGCGCGCGCTGCAGGAGGCCGTGCGCAATACCGATGAGTTCGTCCGCGCTCATGATTCCGACCAGCTCATCTCTCTTCCCACCGGGGATGGCATGGCCCTGGTGTTCTTCAACGACGCCGAAGCCCCAGCGCACTGCGCCGTGCAGTTGAGCCGGGCCCTGCAAGAGCAGGCGGATATCAAGGTTCGCATGGGCATCCACTCCGGCCCGGTGTACCGCGTGGCCGACATCAATGCCAACCGAAATGTAGCCGGCGGCGGGATCAACATGGCCCAGCGCGTGATGGACTGCGGCGATGCCGGCCACATCCTGGTCTCGAAAAGCGTGGCCGACGTTCTCGGCCAGGTCGGCTTCTGGAGGAACATGCTGCACGACCTGGGTGAGGCGGAGGTCAAGCATGGGGTCATGCTCCACATCTATAACTTGTACAGCGATGAGATCGGCCACCGTGAGGCGCCGCATAAGCTACAGACGGCGCCGAAGACGGCGATATCAGCGACTGCCCGCGGGCGTAGGAGGATGTTGGTTGCGGTGGGAGTGCTGGTGGCGGTGCTGGCGGTGGCGGCTGTCTTCTGGCTGAGGCGAGCAGGGAGAGGTTCAGCGGGCGGCACGCCTTCGATCGCGGTGCTGCCTTTTGTAGACATGAGTTCGGAGAAGAACCAGGAGTACTTCTCCGACGGCCTGGCCGAGGAACTGCTCAACGACCTGGCCAAGATTCCTGGGCTGCGGGTGGCGGCCCGGACTTCTTCCTTTCAGTTCAAGGGGAAGAACGAGGACCTGCGCACGGTGGGCGAGAAGCTGAACGTGGGCGCCATCCTGGAAGGCAGCGTGCGCAGGCAGGGCAGCCGGGTGCGGATCACGGCGCAACTCATCAAGGTCGGGGACGGGTTCCACCTGTGGTCGGAGACCTACGACCGGGAAATGAACGATATTTTTGCGGTGCAGGACGAGATTGCGCGCTCGGTGGCGGGATCGCTGAAGGTGGCTCTGCTGGGGAAAAAGACAGCAATACCTTCCGCACAAGGTACGAATGCCGAAGCCTACAACGCCTACCTGCAAGGGGAGTACTTCCTTAAGCGGCACGGCAAGGAAAACCTGGAAAAATCTCTCGGGTACTACGAGCAGGCGATCAACCTGGATCCCGGTTATGCCCCGGCATGGGTGGGGCTGGCTGCGGCCCGCAGCGATCAGGCGGACCGGGGCTACCTGCCGGTCGAGGAAGGCTATCGAAAAGCGCGTGAGGCGGCGGAGCGAGCGCTGGCGCTGGATGCGAACCTGGCGGAGGCCCACGCCGCCATGGGTGGAATCAAGATGAGCTACGACTGGGACTGGGCAGGCGCGGATGCCTCCTTCCAGCGGGCACTGGCCCTGGAGCCGGGAAACGCCAAGTTTGTCCGAAACGCTGGCCAACTGGCCAAGACCTTGGGCCGCTTTGACGAAGCCCTGGCGCAGGATCGCCGGGCGGTAGAACTCGACCCCCTCAGCGTGCCGGCCCACAACACTCTGGGGTTTGCTGCCTACTACGCCGGGCGGCGGGATGAAGCAGCAGCGGCCTTGAAGAAGGCCATAGAACTCAACCCGGAGTTCCCGAATTCCCACGCCCTCCTCGGCCAGGTCTATCTGGCGCAGGCGCACCCGCAGCAGGCGCTGGCCGAAATGGAGCGGGAGCCGGAGCCTGCTGTCCGTCTGCAAGGGCAGGCGCTCGCTTATTATGCCCTGGGGCGGAAGAAGGAATCGGACGCGGCCCTGGCGGAACTGATCGCGAAGTACCAGGCGGAGGCGGCCGTCCAGATTGCCGAGGTGTATGCCTTCCGCGGGGAGGCCGACCGGGCGTTCGAGTGGCTGGAGCGGGCCTACTCCCAGCGCGACAGCGGCCTTGCCGAGATGAAAGGCGACCCGCTGCTGAAGAGCCTGGAGCGCGACCCGCGCTACGCTGCCTTCCTGAAGAAGATGCGCCTGCCCGCGTGAGTGGTCACTGCACGTCGGAAACTTTCCCCTTCAAGAACGTGACCTTCAGGTCCTTGTACACATAAATCTGTTTGGCGCCGAGGTTCACGATCTTGTCCGGCTGGCCGATAGCGGCTACTACTTCGTCGATGGTCTGTCCCAACTGAATGGTCTGGGGTGGCGGGGGCGGCTGGTTCTGAGGCGGCCCACCCGGCCCGCCCTGTCCACCTTGGTTCCCCTGTGCGGCGCCGCCTTGGTCTTGCTGGCCGCCGCTGTCGTCCACGGTGAAAACCTGGGCGATGATGTCCATCACCTGCGGCGGGTTGGCGGTAGCCAGGAATCCCTTGGCAAACTGGAAGACCAGATCCGCCTTGAAGAAGGTGGGAGGATTGGTGTTATTACAAGAATCACAGGCGACGAGGCCCAGCGTGATCTTGTCGTTGGCCTGGTTGACGTCGATCTTGGAGGGATAGACCTTCTCGCCCACCTGGAACAGGTGGGTGGTCTGCTGCTTGCTGCTGCCGAACTTCGAGAAGACGCCGCCGATTCCCTTCATCACCGCGCTGTTGGGAGTTTGGATCTTTCCGTCCTGATACTTGGTGGGAACGATGCTCACGTCACTATAGGGCACGCCGAGAATCCCGCCCTTCTGGATGACCAGCACGGTCCCCGCTTCCACCACGGCCGGTCCGTTGGAATCGGCGCCCATCTTCACCATCGTATATTGCGCCCTGAGCTGGTCCGCCAGCGAAACCGTGGCCTGCGCGGCCGCCAAGCCTGGCATGATCCCGGCAAGAATCAAGGCGGCGACTTGGATTGAGATCTGGATTCTCTGTCCCATTGCGAAACCCTCCTGCAAACATCAGAAATGATCCAACTATCCAATGATCCAAAGATGTGGGAGCGTCAGATGGCGACACCATCACGCTCCCCCATCGGCTGCTTATGCCCGGCCCGTCACCCCCGCCGCGCATGATGGAGATGCCGGGGTCACTGGCCGCCTGAACCCTGTTTGACCTCCGCTTCCATCTGGTCCGCGTCCTTCTGTTGTTGTTGCAAGTCGCTGTCGACGTTGGTATCGGGAGTAGGCGCGGGAACTTCGCCCGCAGTGGTGCCGGTATCGGGAGCGGCGGGTACTCCGTTCTTGCCGGAATTCTCCGCCAGCGATTTGAGCCCGGCGTCCAGCGTTTCCCGGAAATGATTGTACATTTCCTGCAGGTCGTTGGCGTCCACGGAGCCCTTGGTCCCGACCGCGCAGTCAGCCTTCTTGCTGCTCTTGACGATTACCTCGACGTTGTTGTTCTCGTCGAGTTGGTCGCTGGTGCGTTGGATCACATCGCCTTGCGTGAGGGGGCACTCCTTGCCGTCCGCCGGGGTCAGGTCGACCTCGCTGGCCACCACAAAGTAGCGGAACTTGGGGTCCAGGGCCGGCGGCACTTCCTCTTTGTCGGCTGCCCCCGCCGCGGGAGGTGCGAACATGAGCGGGAGCAGGATGACCGCCGGCGTTGCCAGGGCATGGCCGCTGGAGCCGGAAGCCGTCTTGGGACTCTCGGCCGCGGACTTGTCGGCGGCGATCTGCGCCTTCACTTGGTCGGCGAGAGCATCTTTCACATCCTTGCTAACCTGTGTTTGCGAGCTGCCTTTCACTGCACTCGCATAAAGCGCGCCTCCATAAGCAGCTTCGAGGTTGGCGGCGATGAGCGGATCGGGAGATTCCAGCGCAGCGAAAAGATTCGTATCGGGCGCCAGCGACGCCGTACCGGCTGCACCTTCGGCCAGCCCGGCTTCATAGGCGGCCTGCAGGTTCGCGGAAATCATGTAATCCGTCAGCCAGAAGGGAGCGGCGACATACATTGGATACGGCTCGTAATAATAGCCGTAGGCGCCATACCAGGGGTTTCCCGCCCAGCCCCAATTGTAGTAAACCGGCGCCGGCCACGGATTGTAGGCCCATCCGTAATACGCGGGATGGTAGTAGTAAGCAGGCGCATAGCCGTAATAACGCGCACCGTGATAGTAGTATCCGCGATAGGCGTAGGCGTAGCGGCGTCCACCCATGTAATAGGTCCGCTGGTAGTACGACCGGCCGCCATGGTTATAGTAGGCGCGTTCGCTGTACCCCCGGCCGTGTCCCATGCCGACGACGCGGCGTCCGTTGCGCTCGGTGACCACATGGCGGCCACCATGCACGCCGTGGTCAATCCTCATGTTGTGGGCCTGGATGGAACGGACATTGCCGCCGCGGTAGTTCGCGGTTACTTTCCCTCCGGAGCGGGTGTTGACTTGCTTGGTGGTCGTTCCCCGGGGGGGCGTCTTCCCACCGGCGCTGGCATTGGTTTTACCTGCGTTGCTGGCGCCGCCTTTGGCATTAGCTCCGCCCGCGGCGCCGGTTCCACGGGTATTGGCGGCTCCGCCTTTGGCATTAGCTCCGCCCGCGGCGCCGGTTCCACGGGTATTGGTGGCGCCGCCCTTGGCATTAGCTCCGCCCGCAGTGCTGGTTCCACGTGTGTTGCTGGCTCCGCCTTTGGCATTAGCTCCGCCCGCAGTACTGGTTCCACGCGTGTTGGTGGCTCCGCGGGTATTGGCTCCACCGGCGGTGCTGGCGCCACGATTTGTGCTGGCGCCGGTATTGGGGCGGCCCGCCGTTGATGGGCCTCGCTGGGCGCTGCTCGGCGCGCCCTGCCTCGGAGCACTTTGCGGCGCGCGTGCCGCAGGCGCCGGCGCGTGGGCTGCCGGTGCGCTGTGTTGCGCGGGCGCGGCAGCAGCCTTCTTTTGGGCCAAAGCGAAGGCCGGGATCATCAAAAAGAGCAGCACGGCAGGCAATTTCCCACCAAGGTTTCTATTCCTCATCCTGAAGCTCATGACACCTCCTCGCTTTGCCAAGCGATTCGCCTCTCATCCAAAGATTTTGCCGGGGGGAGTGGAAAGTGGGATGCATTGTACACCCGTCCGGGCGGCTTGTGACGACGCTCTTTCCAGCCCGTGCCTGCTACTGAAACTTATCCAGCTTGTCGCGCAGCCCGGAGGCGACGTTGATGAGGTCATCGCTGACCATGCGCGTGGCCAGGATAGCCTCGGACAGCGGTACAGCCACGATCTCGATGCCGCGCAGGGCCACCATGGTCCCGAACTCGCCCTTGTGGACCAGGTCGATGGCGCCGATGCCATAGCGCGTGGCCAGCACCCGGTCGAAGGCGCTGGGGGTGCCTCCGCGCTGGATGTGGCCCAGCACCACGGTGCGGGTCTCGAAGCCGGTGCGCTTCTCGATCTCGCGCGCCAGCACGTTGCCGATGCCGCCCAGGCGCACGTGCCCGAACTCGTCGCGGGCCATCTCGGTGACCACCGGCGCGCCATGTAGCGGATCAACGTCGGTGGCCAGCTTGGCGCCCTCGGCCACCACCACCACGCTGAAGTAGCGTCCGCGCGAGTGCCGCCGCTTGATGATTTCCGAGACCTCGTCGATGTCGAAGGGCCGTTCGGGGATGAGGATCACGTCGGCGCCGCCGGCGATGCCGCTGTAAACGGCGATCCAGCCCGAGTCCCGCCCCATCACCTCGACCACCATCACCCGGTTGTGGGCCTCGGCGGTGGTGTGCACGCGGTCGATGGCGCTGGTGGCCACGTTCACCGCGGTGTCGAAGCCGAAGCAGAAGTCGGTGCCGCTCAGGTCGTTGTCGATGGTCTTGGGCACGCCCACGATCTTGACCCCCTGCTCGTGCAGCTTGGTGGCGATGCGCTGGGTGTCGTCGCCGCCGATGGCCACCATGGCCTCAACCCCATGCTTGGAGAGGTTCTCGATGCAGCGCTTCAGCCCGTCGGAGTGCTTGCCGGGGTTGGTGCGCGAGGTGCGCAGGATGGTGCCCCCGCGCGGCAGGATGCCGGCCACGCTGGCCAGGTCCACCTTCATGGTCATGTCCTCCAGCACGCCCCGCCAGCCTTCCAGGAAACCCACGAACTCGTCGCCGTAGTGGAAAGTCCCTTTGCGCACGACCGCCCGGATCACGGCATTCAGCCCCGGACAGTCTCCGCCGCCGGTCAGGATTCCGATCTTCATACCTACACCTCGAATGCGAACGACAGCAGAACACTCCAGTATAGAAGCCTGCCACGGGCCGTGGGGAATGGAAATTTCGGTGGATCAGGATAGGAAAAACCAACGCCCGGAAGCAAAAAGAGAAAAGTGCAGAAACGGGCGCGGGGTACAGGGCCCCGGTAGAGACGCAGCCGGCTGCGGGGCTGTCCAAATTAGCTGCCCCCACGGGTTGTTACTCCCTGTCCTAGTGTCATCCTGAGCTTGCGACCGCGTGGTTCTTATTTTGCGGCCCCGTTTTCAGGGCCGCGCGGGCGCAAGCGAAGGATCTTGGTTTCTGCCAACGCGCCGACGAACGTCTGCCGAGCCTCTGACCGCATGGGCTCGCACGACAAATACATAGATCCTTCGCTTGCCCTCACCTCGCTCGCGCTCGGTTCGGACTGCGTTCAGGATGACATCCCTGAAAAAATTCGTCGCAATGAAAAACTACAACTTGGACAAGGCCTGCAGCAAGCTGCGTCTCTGCAATGACAAGAGGTCTCTGCGGGCTCCGCGGCCCAGCTAATTCGCCGGTGCAGGAATGGCCGCCGGTTTGCCCTGCTCGATCACGTAGACTACAAGGAGCTTCCCAGCATCAGTCTCTTTCGCATCGTTTACCTCCAGTGAAGCGGACCCTTAGGCTTCGGCTTATTTAGGTTGATTGAAGATATCGACTGGGATCAGCACCGCCGGCACGGTCCCGTTATTCTCCAGCCAGTGTGTAGTCTCTTTGTCCTCGTGCCAAGTGTCTCCCGCACCATACTCTTTCACCACATCGCCTCGGTGCTCGGTAATCTTTCCTTGCAGCACATAGACCGTGCCGGGTCTGTCTTTATGGTTGTGAATCCCCAGGACGCCACCGGGTTCGACGGTCACCATACGCATCCGAAGTTGACGTCCTGCCATGCCCTCAATTTCAGGGCCCAGATCAACCGCGACAAGTGGCTTCACGGTAACGCCTTTGTTCTCGGTCGGCGCCGACTGCTGGCCGTTTGCGCTCCAAACTCCTGCGGTAAGCGCGAATCCGAGAAACCAACCCGCAAGCTTTAACGTGTGTTTCCTGTTCATTGATACCTCCTTTGCCGCTACAACACTCTTTTGATTTTGAAAAGGGAGCGCATTCTACCACCGTTTCGGACTCCTGAGGCTTGCGGGCGGGTGTTTGAGGCGCACTCGCGCATGGAGGAGACGGCGTTCGCGCCACACCGGCACCAGGATTGACTATGGTCATTGACTATGGTCCAATCAGCTTGGGAGGGAAGGGAATGCAGGAAGTGGCGATTTCCGAGTTCAAGGCCAAGTGCCTGGCAATGCTAGAGCAGGTCCGCAAGACCAAGAAGCCGATCCGCATCACCCGCTTCGGCAAACCGGTAGCCGAGGTCGTTCCTCCTTCGGCTCCAAAGCCAACGGGCGATTGGCTGGGCTCGATGAAGGGCAGCTTCGACATTGTGGGGGACATCGTGTCGCCGGTCATTGATCTGGACGATTTTGAGGTAATGCGCGATTGAAGCTCTTGCTGGATACCCACATCTGGCTGTGGAGCCTGCGTGAACCTGATCGTCTGTCTCGCCGGGTCCGGCATGCACTTCAAGCTGAGGACAATGAGCTCTGGTTGTCTCCGGTGAGCACATGGGAAGCCCTAGCGATGATTGCAAAAGGAAAGATTCGCCTGCACGAGGAAGCTGCAGAGTGGATATCAAAGGCGCTCGCGAACATGCGGGAGGCTCCCCTGACCCACGAAATCGCTCTCGTGGCGCAGCAGATGCCTTTGGAACATCCAGCCGACCGCTTCCTCGCCGCCACCGCACAGGTTCTAGGTCTGACCCTGGTCACCGCCGATGAGCGGCTACTCGCGCTGAAGGGCATCGCCACCCTGGCCAACCGCTGACGCCGTCCTTACCGCAGGGTGTCCTCCACCTCGCTCAGCCATTCCGGCTTCTTCAGCACTTCGCGCGGCTTGGGACCATCGGGGTTGCCCACAATGCCGTCTTTCTGCATCAGGTCGATGAGATGCGCGGCGCGGCCGTAGCCGATGCGCAGCCGCCGCTGCAAGAGCGAAGTGGAGGCCTTGCCGAACTCGATCACCAGCCGCACCGCGTCCTCGTAGAGTTCGTCGTGCTCGCCCTCACCGCCGTCTTCGCCGGAGTCGCCGGCCTCGTTCCTTTCTTCCTTGGGCGCCTGCAGGAATTTTTCCTCGTACTGGGCGATCGCCTGCCCGCGCCAGAATTCGACCACTGCCGCGATTTCCTTCTCAGTGACAAAGGGCGCGTGCAGCCGGTGGACGCGCGCCGACCCTGAAGGCAGGTACAGCATGTCGCCGCGGCCCAGGAGCGATTCCGCTCCGTTGGCGTCCAGGATGGTGCGCGAATCCACCTTGGTGGCCACGCGGAAGGAAATCCGCGCCGGAAAATTGGCCTTGATCAGCCCGGTGATCACGTCCACCGAGGGCCGCTGCGTGGCCAGGATCAGGTGGATGCCCACGGCCCGCGCCATCTGCGCCAGCCGGGTGATGGATTCCTCGACGTTGCCCTGGTCGAGCATCATCAGGTCGGCGAGCTCGTCGATCACGATGATGATGTAAGGCAGCCGGCGTGGCTCGTCGCTTTGCTCGTCGAACAGGCCGGGCTCATCGTCGTCGAACAAGCGGTTGTACTGGTCGATGTTGCGGACACCTTTTTCCGCCAGCGCCTTCAGCCGCCGCTCCATCTCGCGCACCGCATTGCGCAGCGCGTTGGCCGCCAGCTTGGGTTCGGTGATGATCGGGGTAAAGAGGTGGGGCACGCCTTCGTAGACGCCCAGCTCCAGCCGCTTGGGATCGACCAGGATCAGGCGCGCCTCGTCCGGCGTCGCCTTGTAGAGCACGGACATAATCATGGCGTTGATGGCCACGCTCTTGCCCGAGCCGGTGGAGCCGGCGATGAGCAGGTGTGGCATGCTGGCCAGATCGGCGGTTACGGTGCGCCCGTTGATGTCCTTGCCCATGGAGAGCGTGAGCTTGGATTTCGAGCCGATGAAGTCCTGCGACTCGATGATCTCGCGCAGCCATATGGTCTCGCGCTCGCGGTTCGGCACTTGGATGCCGACCGTCGATTTCCCCGCCATGCGCTCGATCAGAATGCTCTCCGCCTTGAGCCCCAGGCAGAGATCGTCGGCGAGACTGGTGATGCGGCTGTACTTGATTCCCGCCTCCGGCTTGAACTCGTAGGTGGTCACCACCGGGCCGGGATTGATCTGCGTCACCTGGCCGTGGGCCTCGAATTCGGCGCATTTTTCCGCCAGCACCTGGGCCAGGCGCTTGAGTTCGTTTTCGTCGATGCCCTGCTGCTCATCGGACCGGTGCAGCAGCGCGCTCGACGGCAGCTTGTAGGTGCCGCGAATCTTGGGCATGGTGGTCTTGGGACGCGTCGCGCTGTCGGCGCGCGTGCCGAACGCAGGCTCGGCCGCGACCGGCTCAGGTGTGGCAGCTTGCGGCAGCGTCTCTTCTTCGGACATGCGTTC
>Ga0181530_10000983_pt1 | contig 36380 bp, 31 predicted proteins | sample PEATcosm2014_Bin_42_FD_119769 | JGI IMG/M metagenome (GOLD analysis project Ga0181530, IMG submission 119769) | Peatland microbial communities from MTU Mesocosm Facility, Houghton, MI, USA - PEATcosm2014_Bin10_60_metaG | ecosystem: Environmental > Terrestrial > Soil > Wetlands > Peat | place...
ATCAATTTTCCGACGGTGAACGTCTCCTGTTCGATGTGCCCTTCGCGCGCGAGAAAGCGCATTTGATTGATCAGCCGCGTGACGCGCTTGACGCCATCGGCGACAACGGCGCCTAGCCGGCGCTTACGCGACCGTGGAAATGCCGGAGTCCGCCGGCAATGAAATGCGGATGACCCCGGGCTGGCCGGCCTGGGGCGGGACAATTTCCAGCTTGCCGTGGTGCGTCTCGATGATTTTCCGGCTGACGGTCAATCCCAGTCCCAAACCCACGTTGCGCGTGGTGAAAAACGGCGCAGGCGCCTTGCGCGCGGCCTCGGCGGTAAAGCCGGCCCCGTTGTCCTGAACTTCAATCTGAACGTCCGGCGCGCCGCCGCGATGGGCGTCGGTGTGCAGCGTGACGCCGATTTTCGGCTCCTTGGGATTCGCCTGAAGCGCATTGAGCATGATTTCAGCCAGCGCGTGTTTGAGCGCGGCGCGGTCGCCGGTAATGACCACGGGCTGGCCGACCGTTTCAAATTGCAATTTGCCGGCATCGGCGGACTGATGTTTGCGCGCTTCCTGGTAGGCCTCCTCGATCAATTTTCCGACGGTGAACGTCTCCTGTTCGATGTGCCCTTCGCGCGCGAGAAAGCGCATTTGATTGATCAGCCGCGTGACGCGCTTGACGCCATCGGCGAGGGCCTGATCCAATGATTCGCGAAATTCCCGGTCCTTGTATTTCTCCGCGAGCAACTGCTGGTGCGTGGCCAGCGGCACGAGCGCGTTGCCGATTTCGTGCGCGAGCCGGTCGGCCATGGATTTGATGAGGCGCAGATTGGCGGCCTCGACTTCCAACCGGCGCAACTGTTCGACCTGGGTGAGATCATCGGCCGTCAGCAACACGGAAACGGGCACGGTGGAATTGCCATGCCGGAACGGCACGACACTGACGCTGTAAACCGTGCCCGGCGAATTTTCCGGTTCGTAGCGATAGGGCCCCATCGCCGCGCCGGTTTTCAGGACCTGATAGATTTTCGCGCCGAGCACCTGCGGCAGATCGCTGAATTCGATTTCGCCGGTGCGTTTGTTTTTCTGGCCGAAGTGGCGGCGCGCGGCCTTGTTCGCGTGGAGTACCTTCAGGTCGCGTCCGACAACGATGCACGCGCTGCTGAGTTCGCGCAGCACATCGGTCATCATCTCATGGTTGCCGGTCAGCCGATCATGCAGTTCGATGTTGCAAAGGGCGAGGCCGACTTGTTCCAGCAGATGGAAGATGAGTTCCAGTTCGACGTTGACCAGCGGTTCGCCGGTGATGCGCACGTCGAAAACGGCCACGCCGGCAATCGTATCACGGGCGGGAATGGGCACGGCAACCTGCGCGCCGAGCAATTCAAATTCCTTTTGCGTTTCGACGTCGGCGCGCGCCTCGTCGCTGTCGCGGCGGAGAATCCGGCCGAGCCGGGAAAGCTGGCCGCCGATGCCGGAATCGAGCGAAAGCCCCAGATGTTCGAGCAAACCCGGCGAAAGGCCGATGGCGGCGACGGCGCGCAACCGGCGGCCGTCCTCCGGCAGAGAGGTGTCCGTGAACGGCGAGGGGCGGTTCAGGAAGATGGCGGCGCGGTTGATGCTGAGAATTTCGCGGAGGAACAGCAGGAATTGTTTCAACATCGCCTCGGCGTCCAGCGAATGGGTGAGAATGGACGAGAAATCGCTCAACACATCCAGCGTTTGGGAAGCGCTGATGACGCGGTTGGGCGACGGTTCGGGCGTTCGGAAAGACGGGTTCAGCGATGGCATCGGCGCAGGCGGTGGAAACGTTCGCGCAGGGTGCTGGGCTGCCGGCGCATTCCATAAACGTTCCAGCAACGAATTCAAAAGCCGGCTGCGAACGGGTTTGGCCAGCACATGGGTGACCCCGCGCAAAAAAGCCTCCTCCTCCCACTCGGATTGGGTGTCGGCCGTGTAAGCGATGAGGGGGGTTTTGGTGTCGCGGCGGCGGAGGCGTTCGATGGCCCAGATGCCTTCGACGCCCATCAAATCCACGTCGAGAATGCAGGCGTCGGCCAGTCCATGCACGAGCAGCGGCTCGGCTTCATCCACACTGAGGCGATGAACGACACGGCATTGCTCCGGATTCAGACCCGCGCGAATGGTTTCGGCGAAATCTGGATGGGGAGACAATACCAAAATGGTTTTCATCGCACTTCCAGGAAAAAATGCCAGTACTCGGTTGCTACTTCTGTGGATGTATATTCCACAATTCAAGCCCAAAGGTCAATGGAATCTTGAAGCCGGGAAGCGGATTTTTTGGCGTAAAACCGGAAAATCAACCGCTGGCGAGCAGTTTTTCCCAAAGGTTTTCGTTTAGCAGCGCTTTTTGGAGGAATTCCTCCTCGCCTTGCGGCGGGGCGGCGGGTTCGGGCTTGAGGGGCAGACGGAGGGTGAACGTCGTGCCGCAGCCGTGCTGGCTTTTGGCTTCGATTTTGCCGCCGTGATGGTGGACGATGAAAAAGCAGGCAATCAGATTGATGCCGTATTCGGACGGCACGCTGCTGCGCACAACAAACGGATCAAAGATGACGCGCAAGGCTTCCTCCGGCAGGCCCGGCCCGTTGTCGCTGATTTGAACGACGATTTCCGGTTTGGCCCCGGCATTCTGCAATTCCGCCGAAAGGGTGATGCGGCTGCCGGCGGGCAGCATGTCCAGTTCATCCTTCAGCAATAATTCAAACAGCCGGTGAAATTTCGGCCGGTCCACATGCAGCGCGGGCAACGAATCGGGAATCTGGTTTTCAATTTCGATCCGCCGGGCGGCAAACTGCTCCTGGAGCGGGGCGAGCACCGCGCTGATGATCTGGTGCAGCAGCACTTCGTCGGCGAATTGCGACGAGGCGTTGTTTTCCGACGCGGCCCAGAGGTCCTTGAGCAGGCCGTTGATTTTTTCAATCTGCGACTGGACGTTCTGGTGATACTCCTTCCAAAATTCGGGGTTGCGCAGGCTGTTCAAATCCTTTTTTTCCTCGGCCATTTTCCCGGGCGCGAGGTCGAGAAAGGTTTTTACCGCGACCAGCGAGTTGCGGATGTGATGGCTCAAGCCGGCGGCCAGCAGGCCGAGGCTCACAATGCGGTCGGCGATCATCATGTTGCGCAACACGGACATTTTTTCGCGGAGCAACTGGTCGCGTTCGGTCTGCACCATGAAAAATTCCAGGCCCTGCCGGAGCGTGAGTTCGAATTGCGGCGGATCCCACGGTTTGGTGATGTATTTGTAAATCGCACCGCTGTTGACGGCGGCGATGGCGGCGTCCGCGTCCGTGTACGCCGTGACCAGCAGGCGCAGAATCTGCGGGCGCATTTGCCGCGCCCGCCCCAGCAGCCAGACGCCTTTTTCCCCGGGCATCCGCTGGTCGGTCAGCAGCAGGCCGATTTCGTCGGCGTGCTGCTCGAACAGTTTGAGGCCGTCCTGGGCATTGGTCGCCGTCAGAATCCGGAACTGATCCGCAAAGGCGCGCGTGAAGTATTTCAAGGACTTCTCCTCGTCATCCACGTAGAGGATGGCGAATTTTTTGTAGTCGTAGAGATTTTCCATGTCCGGCCTTCAGTGGGTAGCCTGATTTGTCCGGACGGGGAATTCCAGCGTAAACTCACAGAACTTTCCCTGCTCCGTTTTCACCGAAATCGTTCCACCGGACTCCTTCACGATGCGGTAGCAGATGCTCAACCCCAGTCCCATGCCTTCGCCCACATCCTTCGTGGTGAAAAAGGGGTCGAAAATCTTGCCCACATCGGCCGGAGCGATGCCCGGGCCGTTGTCGCGAACCGACAAGATGCTGCTGCCGTTCTCAACCCGTCCTTCGATCCGGATGGCCGGCTTTTCATCCTGGAACGGCTTGGCCATCAACGCATCGAGTGAATTTTGCAGCAGGTTCGTGACCAGGTGGATCATTTTGTTCTTGTTCGCCCAGATCGTCTGATGTTCGGCAATCTGCTGGTCAATCTGCACCTTGTCCTTCCACTCATTGCTCAGGAACCGCAGCGCCGAAGCCACCACCTCCGCCACCTCCACCTGATCCCGGCTCTCGGTTTCGGGATGCGTGAACATCCGCAAATCCGAGACGATGGTCTTCACCCGCTTGACCCCTTCTTCGACATCATTCAAAACCTCGGCATAATCCTCCTGCTGCTCCGGGGCAAGGAACTGGCCCTTTTTGCGCAGGGTAAACAAACCGGTCGTGGCGAAGTTCAGCGGATTGTTGATTTCGTGGATGATGCCCGCGCTCATGCGGCCGAGCGACGCCAGTTTTTCGGACTGCACCAGTTGCATCTCGTTTTCCTTGAGCTGTTGGAGGCTCGCTTCCAGCGCCTTGCGGCTCTTGTCCAGTTCATAACGCAGGGCGAACTCGCGGAATCGCTGGCGGCTTTGGAAATAGGTGCCCACCACAACGATGATATCCATGAGGGCAATGAAGTAAAAGTTGATGAATACCACCCGCGTCGGCGGAATGACCCCGTGGATCAGGCCGGCGGCGATGTACATCAGCAACACCAGGAGCACGGCGACGATACTTTCCCGCGTCGTCCAGCGCAGCACGGCGCCCACCGCGAGCAACACCAGGTTCAGGGCGGCATAATACGGCGAAGCGAACCCTTCCGTGACCGCGATCATCCATGCGAGGAAGACCACGGGCAGCAACGGCACGATCACTCCCAGCCATTTGCCGATCTTCCGCCCCCGGTCGGTGAACAGCAGCGCCCAGATGATCGTGGCGATTGCATCGCAGGCCACCCGGAGCCAGAAAAACGACCACAGTTTTTCCCGGTAAACGAAATAATCCGCCGTGCTGCCGAGCGGCATGAGGGTCACCACCAGCGCGCAACCCACCTTGGTGTTGGCAATGCGCTGCTGCGCCTCGTAGGTGTGAAAGGCCTCGACAACGGCGGCATCGGCCATGGACGGATTCCTATACATGGTCGGGCTTCTGCGCTTCGAAATAAATGTTCACGCCGGTGCTGTCGGACTTCACCGCGCACAGGTCGTCCGGGGCCATGTCGGGCTTCAAGGCCAGCAAGTCGGCGCTCTTGCGGTAGAACAGGTGCCATTCCATGATATAATCCATGGTGATCCGGCGCGGGTTGTAAACATCCACGTTGGTGGTTAACAAAAGCCCGCCCGGGGCCAGCCATTCATAATAAATGTTCGTCAGCTTCCGGCACACCGAGTCGCTCAGGTAATCAAACAACCCGGCGCAATAGATCAAATCGTAACGTTCGTCCGTCGCGCGTTCAACGCTTTTGGCCGATCCCTTGAGGATTTTTTGAACGGATTTGTTGAAATACTTGATGGGCGTGATCCGGTGGCTTTGTTTTTTCGCCTCCTCCAGGACCGTCTGGCAGTGCGTGAGGGTTTCATCGTTGAAATCCATCAGGGTGAATTGGGCCTGATCGGCGAGATGGTTTTCCTGCAAAAATTGCCGCACTTCATGGGCGGGTCCGCAGCCCACGTTCAGTATTCGCGCAGTCCGGCCCAAACCCGCCGCGCGCGCCGTCCGGGCTTCGATTAGTTGCGCGAGATCCCGAATGCGGTTGCGGTGCGCCTCCGCCGGGGGTTGCATGAGGAACCAGAGATTGATGATTTTCGCGTACAAAGAACCGCCTTCCAGCGGGTCGCGCATCATCATGTTCACCATTTCATAATCCCCCGCGTAGCCCAGCGGCTTGGAGAAACAACGATAAAGAAAAGGGGAGCAAAGCAGCATGGGATGAAGCTGGCGCCGGCCAAAAGTCTGATGCGCCGGCCGGAGATCCGGGTCAATGCCCTGAAGCGTGCTCTCAAATTTTTCGAAAAGGTTTGTCAGTGCCGGCAGGGTCAGCCGGCCCAAGGCACCGGCGGTTTCCCGCGCCAAATCCGGCCGGTTGCCGGCCGGGGCGGAACGGAGGCCCAATTCCACCTGTCCCAACCAGAGCCGCAAATCGGTCAAAAAGGTCTGCATGTCGGCGATGACCACCTTGAATTCCGGCGACACCTTGTAAAGTTGCTGCCATTCGTGGATGAAGGCTTTGAATTCCCCCGCCAGCTGGCCGTCCGGTTGCGACGACGACGCAAAATTCAGATCCGTCCAGTGCGATTCATCGAGCGTGGCGTCGCACACCGTTTTTGAGCCGGCGTCCACGAGGTTGCTGACGACGGCGCGCCCGGAATAAATGGTCCGCTCCCTGAAAATGATTTTGAACTGGCCGAGCGTTTCGGAAAGTCGCGGCATGACGCCCGGGTTATACAGTTCAAAAACCACCGCGTGATGGGTCACCCGTGACAATGCGCCGTGCAATTCCACGCCTTCGCGCGTTTGAAACGTCACGCAGCTTTCCTTGACCCCGGATGGCAGCCCGGCAACCTGGGGTTTTTCCGCCTCGTTTTTCAACTGGCCGAATAATCCGTTCGTGCCGTTTCCATTGCCATTGCTTTTGACAACCTGGCTCATCTCACGGTCAGAATGGAACATTTTTCGGGCCAAAACAACGCGATTATTGTGTCCCGGCCGCACCTGGACACGGCCTCCATTTTTCTCCCTCTCCTCCCCCAAAGGAGGAGAGGGTCGGGGTGAAGTAGTTTGTCAATACACCGCCCATGCCATCGTCAAAATCAGCCAAGAAAGCTACCCCGAAGCCGAAGCGGAAAAAGTAAATTGGCGTGAAATTAGAGCGGTTTAATCAAAACTGTAGCCGCTATTTCGCAAGAAAACGCCTGAAAACAAATTGAAATTGATTGTTTCGCGTGGCTACGAAGTGACTGAAAACGCTCTAACCCTCAATTTTTCCATTCACTGAAACAATAAAAGACGAACCCCGTTTTGCGCCTTGTGCTTTTTCGATAATTGAGGGAAAACATTTTACAAACTTCTGAGCTTGAACCCAAAAAACCATATCTGTCCAGCCGGGTTTTAAGAAAAAAATAGTGTGTCCAGCCTGTTTCCACGCTTCAATTTCTTGTGGATTTTTACCAATGCGAACGTCTGCTGTGACGATAATCAAATCTTCCTCTTGGGCGAGTTTTCGCATCCAATCAACGTCATCCGTGCTTCCCGGAAACTGGTCTTTCAAATGAGTTACTTTATGGTCTGGAGAAACAAAGCCATTTAACCCTTTGGCGATTTTGGGAGCCAAGTTATTATCGAAGAAAAATTTCACGCTGCGAGCGACTGCTCGTAATCAACAGCTTCTTTCACGGATTCGGGACGGATTTCAAACCAGCGGGCAACTTCTTCAAACGATGACCCATTGGCTTTGTAGCTTCTTGCTAAATTTTGTGTTGGAATTCCTTCTGTAACAATTGTTGGCTGGCCGAAATTTTTCCTCGGATCAATAACAACATGGCGTTCTCTGCCAAGCGGCCACCAGCGTTCAAGCTTCGTTCCATCTCGAAATTCCAACTGCTTTAGAAATGGCTTTGTTAGTGCAGCAAAAACACTCTGGTCGGTTGCGATTTCTATAAGGCAAATATCACCAGTTTCATTATGCACATCTTGAAATATCTGGCGGCCATCGGTAACAAATTGCTTTGTGCAAAAGGGATGATTTGTATCAATGTAAAGTTTCTGCGCCTTCTCCCGGACTTTATGAATAATAGCCCAAGACACGCCTGCGTTTAGGAAAGCGTCAACGAATTTGATTTCAATCAAATCTAAGAATCCGAGTGCAACCTTGTTTTCGATGGGCGGTAACTGGCTTTCCCAAAGAGGAGGATAATTTTTCTGGCGCAGTTCGGAATGATAGCCGCGAAGCCAACGACGAATGCGTTCTTTTGATACGCCTGTGAGCCGCGATGCTTCAACAACGGTATAAATCCCCGTATTGAGGTATGTGGTCTGCCTACCCCTCATAAAGTTATTCACAGATTGCTCACAATTTCACAGGAGCATGGCCCCGGTCGCAAGGATTGTCAAATTCAGTTCACTTCGCCATCAAATCATGCTTCCGCAGCAGGTCCGTGAGCGTGGCGTTGAATTCGGCGGGCTTCTCCAGCATCAGCCAGTGGCCCACGCCCTCCATCAGGCAGTAATCCGCCTGCGGCGAAAGCGAATGGACGTAACTTTCGTAATCGGCGCTCCACATCGGGCCTCGGGCGTTGATGACGAGCACGGGCACGTTCACCCGCTTCAAATCCCAATCGGGCTGGTCCGGGCCGAACATGCCTTCCATCGCGCCAAACATCACGTATTGCGGCGTGGTAAACACTTCGGACAGCACCTGGTCGCGCAACGCTTCGGTGCCGGGAACGGGGAAAAAGGCGCCGACGAATTGTTTGACATGCTCGCGATATTCCGGCGTGCCGAACTGCGCGACAAATTCCCCGGCCTGCCCGGGAGCCCATTGGGGACGGCGCAACAATCCGTCCACCGACACCAGCGCGGCGACCTTCTCCGGCGCGCGCCGGTAAACGCGGCAGATGACCGGCCCGCCCATGCTGTGGCCGACGAGCGTGGCTTTGTCCACGCGCGCATCGCTCATCACCGCCAGAACGGCGCTGGCGAAGAAATCCGGCGTGTAGGCGGTGTGCGGCTTGTCGCTCTGGCCGTGGCCGGGAAGGTCAACGAGGACCAGCCGCGCCCGATCCGAGAGGGCCGGGACCTGGTCGCGCCAGAAGCCGAGATTGCCCGCCCAGCAGTGGACGAAAACAATCGTCTGCCGGCCCTGGCCCACCGTGACGTAATGGACCTTGTTCGTGCCGAAGGAAACAAAATGCGACTTCCCGTCAGCCAGCGTTTCGGGTTTCGGCGCGGTGGCGCAGCCGGCGAATGCAAACAGGACGGCGGCCCAGCAGGCGAAACGAACAGTTTTAATCATGCCCAAGATGCCCTTTCTAATAATGATTAATCGCGGGATGCTACGTGGACGGCGTCGCATCGGCAATGATTCAATTGTGCGGTTTTCAGCAGTTTGATTGCCAATTCACCCCCCCCCATGGCCTGGATTTGGCAGCCGGAATGCTGTCATTGGTGCGTGCCTATCTTTGGCACAACTCCTGAAACAGCGCCGCCGGTTGGCCCGCCCGGGCTGGCCGGCGGTCTTTTGTGGGCCGGCAACTTTGAAATGCACCACCACCCAAACACGTTTAAAAATGCCAACCCGCCGACACGAACACGGCGGAACTGATGAAATCATAGTTGCCGTTGGCGGTCTGATTGGACCCAATTCCGGGTGTTGATGACGGGGTGCTGCCGGTGACCGTGTGGGTAGGGCCATAGCCGAGTTGATAGGCAATGTCGAAGTCGAAACGCTTGCCTTTGTGTCCGGCTCCGACGCTGAAAAAGTAACGGTCCATGTCTGCCGCGAGCGGAGTGTAATACGCATTCGGCACGGAGTTTTCGTTATAGACAAAACCGGCGCTCGCGTGCCAGCCGTTGTCAAAATACCGCGTCACCCCAAACTCGTACATCCAGCTCGCCTGCCAATCCAGTGTCACAGGAGGATTTTGAGGCCCGCCTAGCGGTGGGTTTCCTTGTTGATAGATGGTTGTCTTTCCGAAGCTGCTCCAATCCGTGTAGTCCGCATCAAACTCCAGATTCCATTTTGGCGTCGGCCGGTACGAAAGACCGCACACAACGGTCAAGGGAAAATTGAAATCCATGTGTGCGGGCAGGGACGATTTTGGTATGCCTGCTGTATATTGCTCGAAATCCGTGTTGCCTTTTAAAGTGACAGTCGCCGGACTGCGGACAGTTGTGCCAATCGAAACTTGGTCTATCGGTTGCCAGCGCACCCCCAGATTGTAACCTACACTCCAACCGCTGCCCGAAAAGCGGTAAAAGTTGGTAGGCCAAAAGGTGGAATTGGGTTGCGGGTAGGAGGGTTGCAACCCCTGCTCCATATCCATATTCGCATAGTTCACCATTACACCGCCGCCAATTGAAAGAGATGGCAACAACTTGACCGCCACCACCGGATTGATTGTGATGTATTTCAGTGAGCCGTTCAGGGCCACCGTGCGGAAACCTGTGTCCTGCGGCCAGCTCATGCTGCCGCCGTAAGGCGAATAAATCCCCAATCCAAAACTCACCGGCAGGTTCGTGGGAGTGGGAGTGTAGGTGAAGAAAACCTGTGGAATCGCGGCGAGATTATCCGAACTGTGGTAGGTGTTGCCATGATTTGTATGGTAACTTGGTTCATAATAGATTCCATAAATGCCGCCCCGAAGATCGCAGCCTTCGAGCTGGGTGAGGCCGGCCGGGTTGTAGTAAATGGCCGACGGATTGTCCGCGGTGGCCACAAACGCCTCGCCGCGCGCGGTCGCAAAAGCATCCTGGTCCGCCAACCCGAAGCCATTCGCCGAAGCTTTCATGGCCAAAGCTCCTGAAACCATCAGCGCCAGCAGCCTCAAGGTATTGCGTCGGTTCGTCATCACCGATTCATGGGTTCCAACAACAGAATGAACACCGTAGATATGCATGGATAACGCGCCGGAGCAAGCAAATCCCAACCAACGGACGCAACCGGGCACCTGCATCGGAGTTGTGGCGGCAGGCAGGAATCCGCCATCACGTGAGAACTTCCCGAAACATTTTGTCGCGCCTTGAACCCCTGGACCGTAGCAGCCGACGTGAGTCGGCTCTGAAATTGCTTAAAAAGATGGAGCGGACTCACGTCCGCTGCTACGAGGGTCATGGTGAGGGCGGGCGTGAATGCTAATTCCGCTGAAAATGTCAAGGAACCGGTTTTTGAAAGATTTGCCCGGCGCCTTCCGTAATGGAAGCAGGCGAACATGTTGGATTTACTTCAAACCAACTCCCGCCGGGATTCAGGCCGGCTTTACTTTCATCCGGCATGGGGTAGAATGAACAGCGTGAAAAAAGTCGTACGATTCATGGTGGGATTTTTGTTGTTTGGAACCGCCATTTTTCCGGCTCAAGCCACCTTCACCTCGCTCTACATTTTTGGCGACGGCGTTTGCACCACGACGACCAATGCAGTCGCCGGGCCATTATTCTACGGCCAGCGCAAATCCAACGGCCGGGTCTGGGTTGAGTTGCTGGCACAGCAACTGAGCCTGAACACCAACTTCTGGTACTCGAATAATATCTTGAATCAAGTGCCATATACCAATTTGTCTGCTTCCACCACCAACTGGTCCTACTCCACTAACAACCGGTCTTTCTTCGGCAATTACAGTCCCGTTCTGATGACGAATCTCAACCATTTTACCACGCCAGCGGATGCGGCCACCGCACTGTTTATCGTATGGGTCAACGACGCCGATTTTGTCGGTTGGATGGGCACTATTTATCCTTCCACGAATATCGTCACGTGGACGAACGCCATAAACCAATCTTTGACCAACCATTGGAACATCATCACAAATCTGTATTATGCCAAGGGCGCTCGTACCTTGATCATGCCGAATGCCGTGGATATTAGCGAGATTCCGCAATACGACGGCAACCCTGCGGCCATTAAGAGTTTTATCCGCCAAAGGGTCATTGGTTTTAACACCGCTTTTACCACCCTTTTGAATCAGGCGCAAACAACCTTGCCCGGGATTGTGATTTATGAGCCGGACTTTTTCACTTTGCTGGACAACGTGCTGACAAATGCTGCCGCCTATGGATTGACCAATGCCCTCTCTGGTGGACAGAGTATTTGTGTGCTTGATAGCTCGCTCACAGACTTGTCTTTGAATGGCCCCGGCACAAACTATATTTTTTGGGATCGGACAGATCCGACCGCAAAGTTCCATGCGGTGCTGGCCGATATCACCCATCAACTCATCTCGCCGGTGCAAATCAGCAATATCACATTCCTCAATGGCACCAACCAGTTGGTGATGGCCAACGTTCCGATCGGCCAGAAAGGCTTGGTGCTGGGCTGCACGAATCTTTCGGCGCCCAGCTGGACGACCAATCTGCTCGCCGGCGGCACCAACACGTTCAACAGCACCAGCACGACGCAATCGGTCTTTGTCCCGGCCTCCGGCCCGCTGTGGTTTTACCGGCTGAAATTCCCCTACACCTGGGCCTGGCCGTAACCCGCCGGCTACGCCATTTTTGCGAGCGCTTCGTAACCCCAGCGCAGCATCCGTTCGGTGGTTTCCCAGCCGATGCAGGAATCGGTGATGGAGACGCCGTAACGCAGGTCCGCCGGATTTTTGGGAATCGGCTGGCTGCCTTCGTGAATGTTGCTCTCGACCATCAGGCCGATGAGCGACCGCGTGCCGTCCACGCGCTGCTGAATCACGCTGCGCCACACGTCCTCCTGCCGCGCATGCTGCTTTTCGGAATTCGCGTGGCTGCAATCCACCATCAGCACCGGCGGCAGGTGTTCCGATTTCAATTTTTCCTCCGCCGCGCGGATGCTGGCCGCGTCGAAATTCGTCTGCGCGCGCCCGCCGCGCAACACGATGTGCGCGTCGGAATTGCCCGCCGTGCGGACGATGCTCGTGACGCCGTCCTGGTCAATGCCCAGAAAACTGTGCGGATGCCGCGCCGCGCCCATCGCGTCAATCGCCACCTGCAAACTGCCGTCGGTGCTGTTCTTCAATCCGACCGGCATCGAAAGGCCGCTGGCCATTTCCCGGTGCGTCTGCGATTCCGTCGTGCGCGCGCCAATCGCCGCCCACGCGATCAAATCGGCGATGTATTGCGGCACGATGGGGTCCAGAAATTCCGTCGCCGCCGGCAGGCCCAGACCGGTGATTTGCAGGAGCAGCCGCCGCGCGATTTTCAAGCCCGCCTCGATGTCCTGCGAACCGTCCAAGTGCGGGTCGTTGATCAGCCCCTTCCAGCCGACAATCGTGCGCGGCTTTTCAAAATAAACGCGCATGACAATTTCCAGGCGGCCGGCAAATTCCTCGCGCAGCGCGTTGAGCCGGGCGGCGTAATCCAGCGCGCCCTTTTCATCATGGACCGAGCACGGGCCGATGACGACGAGCAGGCGCGGGTCTTCCCGCCGCAATATGCGGATGACCCGTTCGCGGCTGTGCGCGACCATGGCGTTGACGGCGTCGGGCGCCGGCGACTGCGCCTTCAATTCCCGCGGCGTCAGCAGCCGGACGATTTCCTTGACGTGTAAATCCTGCGTCCGAAACATGATGACCACTATAGCGCAGGTTTGCCCCGCGGAAAGGCTGAACTCAATCGCAACCGGACCCCGGGCGCAACCTGACACCACGGCCATTTTTCTCCCCGCTCGGGCGGGGCGGGGAAATTGGCGGCCGTGTCACGTTGCGCCAGGTTTTGGGAGTGGGATTTGTTGTGGAAGTTGAACGCAATGCCGGTTAGAATTCTCCAATGATTATTATGAAAGCAAAAGCATTCGGCGCTTGGACGGCGGTTTGTGTGTCCGTCCTGGCGGTGGGGGGCGTGTTTACATCGCCGGCGGAAGACGCGGCAACAAACGAAATCCCGCACAAATCCTACACTGACACAGTCGTGTCCGTTGACACGAAGGAACACACGCTGGTCCTGGACGGGTTTTTTTCGAAAAAGACATTCAACCTTGGCGACAACTGCGCCTGCACTTTTGAGGACAAAGGCGCGGGCGCAATCGGCGATTTGCATCCGGGCCAGCGGGTCGAGGTTGATTATCAGGAGATGCACGACGTGCTCGTGGCCGACCGCGTCACCCAGGAACCGATGTATTACGAGGGCACGGTAAAGGCCTGTGACCCGGCCGCACGCACAATTATCCTGCACGGACGCGGCCGGGACAAGACGTTCCCCATTGCGGCCGACTGCAAGGTGTTGCTCCGCGGAGACAAGCCGGGCTCGCTGACGGACATTCAAACCGGCAATTACGTCACGGTGACCTATGAAACCCCGAACGACAAGCCGACCGCGCGGAAAATCACCCAGACCAGCGAGACGTTCACCGGCTCGCTGACGGCGGTTGATCTCGATACGAAAACGGTCAAGGCCAAGTCGCTGTACGACACGAAGAAATTCATCCTGGGCGACAATTGCGCCATTGTGATCGCCGGCAAAATCAACGGACGACTGGCCGACCTGAAGCCGAATGACAAGCTGGCTTTCAGCTATGACGAAATCAACGGGGTCAATGTGGCGAGCCGGATTGCGCTGGTGGGAAGACCGCAGTCGGCGGAAACAACGCCGGGCGGCCAATGACGGCGTAATCACGTTGCCGGGCAACGGCCGGTTTGAGCGCGTTCCAGACGGGGCGCGCTCGTTTTTTACGGTCATCGGCCGCGGCTGCCGGGCCGGCGAGCGGCGCTTCGGAGCCTGACAAAAAAACTGTGCCTGCCAGCCGCCTGTGGTAAACATTTCGCGGTTTATGGAAAACACCATCCTTCCCGGGCGGCTCCGCAAATTTGAAATCCCCGGCCGGGTCACGTTTGCCAGCGGCAACGGCGGCCTGCCCAAAATCAACATCACCACCGGCCAAAGCACGGCGGAGATTTATCTGCACGGCGCGCACATCACCGGTTTCCAGAAAAATGGCGAACTGCCGCTGCTGTTCATGAGCCGCCTCAGCCAGTTTGCCGCGGGCAAGGCGATTCGCGGCGGCGTGCCGGTTTGTTTTCCGTGGTTCGGCCCGCACGCGAACGACGTGACGTACGGATTTGCGCGGATCACGGAATGGAACCTGATGGAAACCGCCGCCACGCCCGACGGCGGTGTGACGGTCCGCTTCCGGCTGCCGGCAACGGCCGCCAGGGCCGGCGGGCCGGCGTTTTGCGCGGAATTTGTCGTCGCCGTGACCGACCAACTGGCGATGGAACTGATGGCCACCAATGAATCGGCGGACCGGAATTTTGACTTCGAGAACTGCCTGCACACCTATTTCGCCGTCAGCGACATCAACCAGGTTTCCATCGCCGGCCTGCAGGGCGCGCCGTTTGATGACTTCGCGGCCGGGGCCGGCGGCACGCGCAAGGTGGAAAACGGTTCCGTGCTGCGCATCACGCAGGAGACCAACCGCGTCTATCCCGGCTCAACCGGCACGGTGGAAATCCACGACAAAAAATATCAGCGGACCATCCGCGTGGAAAAATCCAACTCCCATTCCACCGTGGTCTGGAATCCGTGGACGACCCAGAAAATGCCGGGCGACTTCGACCCGGCGGAACACAAACACATGGTCTGCGTGGAATCCGGCAACTTGAAGCAGAACAAAATTTCGCTTCCGCCCGGAAAATCCGCGGGCCTGAAGGTGGTTTTAAGCAGCCGGCCGCTTTGACGAAATGATTTCGGTCATCGAACATCAACCCGGCGGTGCGGACATTGACCTGGTAAGACAGGTCGAAGATATTTTCTCGCCGACCGGCATTTTGTCGAAGGCGAAGAACTTTGAATTCCGTCCGCAGCAGCAGGAAATGGCCGTGGCCGTGGCGCGCGCGCTGCAAAACGGCGAACACCTCGCCGTCGAGGCCGGCACGGGCGTCGGCAAATCGCTGGCCTATCTGATTCCGGCGATCTTGTTCGCCGTGGCGCGGAAAAAGAAAGCGGTTGTTTCCACCCACACCATCAATTTGCAGGAACAGCTCACGGAAAAAGATCTGCCGATGCTCGCGCAGATTTTGCCGGTGAAATTCAATTTCACGATGCTCAAGGGCCGCGCGAATTATCTCTGCACGCGCCGCCTGCACAAGGCGATGCAGCAGTCCGGCAATCTGTTCACGTCGTCCGAGGCCGAGGAACTCCAGCGCATCGCCGAATGGGCGAAGAAAACCACGGACGGCAGCCTGTCGGACTTCGACATCGAGCCGGACATGAAGGTCTGGGCGCAGGTTTGTTCCGAGCGCGGGCTGTGCTCGCCGAAAATCTGCGGGCATCCGTCCGATTTCGCCAAGGACCACGGCGTTTGTTTTTTCCAGCGGGCGCGCAACCGCATTCTGTCGTCGGACGTGCTGGTGTTAAACCACACGCTGTTTTTCACGCTGCTCGGCGGCGTGGACGAGGACATTAAGGGCGGCATCCTGTTCAAAAATGATTTTGTGATTTTCGACGAGGCGCACCAGATGGAAAACGTGGCCTCACGGCACATCGGCCTGAGTGTGTCCAGCGGACAGGTGCGTTACGCATTGAACCGGCTGTGGAATCCGCGCACGGAAAAGGGCCTGCTCGCCACGTTGCACAAGGGCGGCGCGGTGAAGCTCGTGGCGGACATTTTGAGCGAAGCCGACAAGTTTTTTGAAAACGTCGAGGCCGCGTGCGAAGAAATTCAGCAAAATGCCAAACGCGACAGTTTCGGCGGCGGCGAAGGCGGCGGACGCCGGCGCCCGTGGACCGAGCTTCGCATCCGCCGCGCGGAACTGGTGAAGGACAACGTCACGCTGCCCATCCAGCGCCTGCGCGAGGCCGTGAGCGACCTGATCAAATTGAGCGAGGACAAGGACATCGGGCAGGAACTGGTCGAGTGCAACCGGCGTCTGGCCGAGCTGCGCGACGAGGTGAAGGCGTTCCTCGAACAAAGCGCGCCGGAGCACGTTTACTGGGTCGAGCGCAGCGGCAAGGCGCACAAAAATCTCGCCTTGAACGCCGCGCCGATTGACGTGGCGGATTTTTTGCGCCGGCGCCTGTTCGAGAGCGACACGAGCATCATCATGACCAGCGCGACGCTGGCGACCAAAGTAGGGCAGGCGTCCCGCCTGCCCGGCGAGCGCGCCAGCGCGAGCAAGGAAAAGATTGGACCAAAGATATCTTCGCCAACTGCGTCGGCGCGGGCAGGCGAGACGCCCGCCCTACGTTACTTCGCCAAGCGCGTCGGCGCGGAGTCCGCCACGCAACTCCAGGTCGGCACGCCGTTCGATTACGAACGGCAGATGAAATTGTTCGTCGCCAGCAAAATGCCCGACCCGCGCGAGGCTGGTTACGCCGACGCGCTGGAACACTGGATTGCCCATTTCGTGAAGCAGACGCACGGCAAGGCGTTCGTGCTGTTCACCAATTACAAGCTCATGCAGGAGGTCGCCGAGCGGATGGAGCCGTTTTTCAACAAGCTCGGCGTCGCGTGTCTGGTGCAGGGCCGGGGCACGCCGCGCTCGACCATGCTGGAAAAATTCAAGGACGACGTGGACTCGGTGCTGTTCGGCACGGACAGCTTCTGGCAGGGCGTGGACGTGCCGGGCGAGGCGTTGAGCAACGTCATCATCACGCGGCTGCCGTTCGCCGTGCCGGACCATCCGCTCATCGAGGCGCGCATCGAGGCGATTGAGGCGCACGGCGGAAATTCCTTCAGCGACTTTTCATTGCCGGAAGCGATTTTAAAATTCCGCCAAGGCGTGGGCCGGCTGATCCGGACGAAAACCGACACCGGCATCATCGTGGTGCTGGACAATCGCGTGCTGACGAAGCAATACGGCCAGGCCTTTCTCGACGCCCTGCCGAAATGTCCGGTGGAGATTGTTTGAATTTCAGAACGTCCGCAGATTGCGCTGATTTTCGCACACGAAGAAATTTAAAATAAAGAATCTACGGACAACTCAATCACGACCATAACCGATCAGTTTGCGCGTGGACATGTCCGGCGGACCGGAAACACTGCCGCAAAGGTCTTTGGTTCGCTCATAAAGCGAAAGGCGTGGTTTGCGGATGGGCCGCTTGTTGCGTTTTTGATTCTTCAACGGAATTTTCTTCATGTATCACTGTTGCCGGTTTTTCAAGCCCGTAGGGCTGGAATCTTTGTAGTTCGACGATGCCAATGAATCAAGCTCCGTCAGGAGCGAAATCGGCAGGGCATTGGCGAATATGCCGCTCCTGACGGAGCTTGATTTGGGTTCTACAAAGATGTCGCTACGGCGCTGGCTGCGGATTCTCGATGTGCTGCCGAAATGTCTGGTGGAGATTGTTTGAATTCCTATCCGCGCGCTACAAGCGGAAATATTTCCGGGTGCTCAATGCGCTCCAAATCCACATCCACATCCAAGTCCGGCCAATAAAGATGACGGCCATTGGAAAATTCCACATTGAACAACCGGTTCACCGGCGCGTCGTGAAACCATGGAAAATCGTCGAAGCCGAGAAAATACTCTTTGCCCGCGACGAACAGCCAGAAGCCGTGCGGCGAGATGTTCAGCACTTCATTTGTCATGTCTGATTTGTTAATTTCTGTATTGAATTCATCTTGCTCAAGACAAGATGCCAGGAATTTTCTTTTAAGCGGCAGCAAGATATAGAAATCCCTTTCGATTACAGATTCAATGCGTCCAAACAGAGTTAAAAGAGTGTTGTCAGAACCCTGATAATAATTCGGAAGCTGTTCAACAATGTCTTTGTGGAGTAACCAATCGTCCATTTTGGTTCTATTAGTTCAAAATATTGGGATTGGTTTATTCCCGCCAAAATCTCGTGTCGAGAAGAAATTGGCAAATAGCTTTTGCCTGTGACATTTTGCAGCCATGACGCGCACGGAAAAACTCCTGGCCCAATTCATCGCCCTGCCGAAATGTCCGGTGGAAATTGTCTGAGTGCCATGGATTTTCATGATTTCCTGAAACTCACCGGCGGCATCGGCGCGCTGGCGTTGTTCGTTCCGTTGGCAATCGGCATCATCCGGGACAACGGAGCCGGCCAGAGCTTTGCCACCTGGCTGCTTTGGGCGGCGCTGGACACAATTTTAACCATCAGCCTTTTTCTGCAACACGGGAATTATCTCCTGCCGCTCGGTTTTGCCGCCGGCGGCATCGTCCTGACGACGCTGTTGCTGGTCAAGGGACGTTTCGCCTGGAGCCGCATGGACAATGTCATTTTGCTGCTCGTGCTTGGCTGCCTGATTGGCTGGAAAATGGGCGGGGCCAAGACAGCCACCGTCGCCGCCACGCTGGGGATTTGCCTGGCGGGAATTCCCGGCCTGGTCGAGTTATGGCGGAACCCGCAGCGCAAAGTGGGCAACATCTGGGGCTGGTATGTGCTGGCCAACGGGCTGGCCTTTTGGGGCGGAACCGCCATGACGGTGGAAGAATGTTTCGCTCCCGGAGTGTTTGCGGTTTATTCCCTGTTGATGTTTTTTGCGAGCCGGCGGGCGCGGAATTCTCAGTAACCCCGTGGCTTTAGCCCGGTGATTGGCAATGTCAAAGCGTTCCTGTGGCGGCGGGGCAATGCGTAATGCCTCCGGAGCGCGGCTGTCTCAGCCGCAGCACATTCAACAGCCTCAAAACCCGCGGAATTTCATGCACTCATTTGGCAATCCTGGCTGCTGCGGGTGGGACACCCGCGCTCCGTTCCGTTTGGGAAACACGCCCAAGATGCGCCCGTCACGAATTCGAAACCAGAACGTCACTTGCGAAATCCGGAAAGCGGATTACATTCATGTAGTTAAGTTTAGCAGCGGGCGTTGGGCATAAATCGTGTGTTGCCCAACGCTCGCCTTGTTTTTCCAGCCAAAACTCGACACCCCTGGTTCCGGCCGTTAAGCTGCTGGCGCATGACGCGCACGGAAAAACTCCTGACCGAACTCATCGCGCTGCCCAGCGTGAATCCCGCCTTCGCCCCGCCTTCGCCTGCGGTAGGGCCGCGCTGCCGCGCGGCCTCGGACGACCAGCAGGTCGTCCCCACCAACCCGCGCGTCGGTGAAAAACGGGTGGCGGATTTTCTCGCCACCGTCGCTGCGAGCGCCGGACTCGAAGTCGATTTCCAGAAGGTTCTGCCCGGTCGTTCCAATGTCATCGCCCGGGTGCTGCCGCCGGGTATAATCCGCCAGACCATCCTGCTCGCGCCGCACCTCGACACCGTCGGGGCCGACGATTCGCAATTTGTCCCGCGCCGGAAGAACGGCCGGCTACACGGGCGCGGCGCCTGCGACACCAAAGGTTCCGTCGCCGCCATGCTCACTGCGCTTTGCGAACTGGCAAACACGAAATCGCGTCCGCAGGAAACTGAAATTATTTTTGCCGGCCTGGTGGACGAGGAAAACGCACAAGCCGGTTCGCGCGCGCTCGTAGGACAGGCTTCCAGCCTGTCCAGCGAGCGTGACAGCGCGAGCAGGAAAAAACTTTGTACCGGCTTCGCCGGTGCGGGCAGGCAAGATGCCCGCCCTGCTTTGGCCATTGTCGGTGAACCGACAAGTTTGCAGGTCGTCACCGCGCACAAGGGCAGTTTGTGGCTGCAACTCGAAACGCGGGGCCGGGCGGCGCACGGCGCAACGCCGCAGCTTGGCCAGAACGCCGTTCACCAAATGGCGCGCATCGTGGACGCGCTCGAAACAGATTACGCGGCGCAACTGCGCCGCCGCCGGCATCCGTTGCTGGGCACGGCGACGGTGAACGTCGGCATGATTTCCGGCGGCGCGCAGCCGAACATCGTGCCTGACCGTTGCATCATCACGATTGACCGGCGCACGCTGCCGGGCGAAACGGAAGCCGGCGTGCGGCGGGAGATTGCCGTGTTGCTGCGCGCGAAAAAATTGTCGGCGAAAATTTCCAGCACGAAGCTCGCGCCGTGCCTGTCGCTGGAAACAAATCCGAAGCTGCCGTTGGTCCGGCAGTTCCTGCGGAGCGCCGGCCAGACGCGGCCCATGGGCGTGGATTTTTTCTGCGACGCGGCGGTGTTGTCGGACGGCGGCATTCCGAGCGTGGTGTTCGGCCCCGGCGACATCGCGCAGGCGCACACGGCGCATGAGTGGATTTCGCTGGATTCGCTGGAGCGCGGAAAAAATCTGCTGCTGAACTTTCTGAAATCGCTTCCCTGAACCATTCGGTTTCCATATTGTTTAACGCTCATGTCCACGGCAAAGACTGAAACCATTCCGACGGTTGACCACAAGCAGCACGCGGCATTTTTCAGGCAAAGCGGCTGGCTGATGATCGCGACGATCATCCAGGGAGGGATGACTTTCGGCGTGCATCCGCTGGCCAAAAAGATTTCCCCGGCCGAATACAGCATTTTCGTGACGATGCTGATGCTGACGGCGCTCATTCCGACGATGCCGTTGCAAATGGTCTTCGCCCAGCAGACCGCCGGGACGCTGGCGACGAACCGCGGACGCCAGCTTTCGTTGATGATCCGCTGGGGCTGGCTGCTGACGTTCATCGTGTGGGCGATGATCGCCCTGTTCGTCCTGGTGTTCCAGAATCGCATCATGGCGGGCTGGGGACTCACGAGCGCGATGACATTGTGGGTGACGCTCGCGGCGTTGCTGATGAATCTGTGGATGCCGTTGTTCTCCGGCGTGCTGCAAGGCCGGCAGGATTTCTTCTGGCTCGGCTGGGCTTCGATCATCAGCGGCATCGGGCGCGTCGCGGTGGCCGTCCTGATCGTGCTCGCGTTTCATGGCGGCGCGACGGGTATGATGTTCGGCGCGTTCGCCGGCCTCGGGGCTTGGGCCGGTATTGCCATTTGGAGGTCGCGCGATTTGTGGCTGGCGAAGCCGGAACCGTTCGACGGGCGCGGCCTGTTCAAACAAGTCGCGCCGTTGATGCTCGGCTTCGGCGCCTGCCAGTTCCTGTTCACGACGGACACGATGTTCGTGAAGGCATTTTTCCCCGGCGACGAAATGGCATCCTACGGCGTGGCGGGAACGATGTCGCGCGCATTGCTTTGGCTGGTGCTGCCGCTGGCGGCGGTGATGTTCCCCAAAATCGTCCACGCCAGCGCGAAGTCGGAAAAAAGCAACCTGCTCGGCATCGTTCTGCTCGGCACGGCGGTTCTGTCGGTTTGCGGCGCGGCGAGCCTGTGCCTCGTCGGGCCGCTGGTGGTGAAACTGGCTTTCAAGGCGGAATACGTCGCCGAGACCACGAAACTCCTGCCGTGGTATGCGGGCTCGATGATCCCTCTGGCGCTGGCGAACGTGCTGGTGAACGACCTGATGGCGCGGGCCAGATTCAAAGCCGTGTTGCCGATGGTGCTGCTGGCCGCGGCTTACGGATTCACGCTGCCGTTCATGCTGCACACATTTCCGGGCCGGATGGAAGTGGCGCTGCAAACGCTCGGCGTTTTCAACCTGTTGCTGCTGGCCGTGTGCGCCTGGTTCACGTGGGGCAAAATCGAAGATCGGAGATAGGAGTTCGGAAATGGTAGCGATGGCGGTCCAAGCGAGTCCCCAACTTCTATCTGCTATCTCCCATCTCCCAAATCCGGCCCCGGCAACGGCCGCGGCTGGCGCAGTTTATTATAGACCCAGCCTTCCAGCGGACGCAGCGGCCGCAACCATTGGTAAAACGGCGAGTAAATCAGCCGGATGCGCACGACGGAAAGGAACATCGTCAGCGCGGAACGGAACAGCGTGACTTTGGAACCGGCCTGATCCGTCCATTCGGTCGGCACCTCGCGGATGCGATAGCCGGCGCGCTTGAGCGAGACCAGCAGGTTGATGTCAAAGGCCATGTCGGCGATGCGCAAATTGGAATGAATTTTTTCCACCGCCTCGCGCTTCATCACCTTGGCCCCGCATTGCGTGTCGTGGATGTTCAGCCGGAAAAGCAGTTGTACGATGGTGTGAAACCCCCGGCTGGCGAAGCGCCGGTTGCCGGTCTGCGACTGATGAATGACCGAATCCGGCAGCCAGCGCGAGCCAACGACGCAGTCCGCGCCGCCAATGTGCCGGACCAAATCCAGGAACGCCCGCGGCGGCGTCGCCCCGTCGGCATCCACGTAGCCGACCAAATCGCCGAAGGCGGCGAGCTTGAGGCCTTCGATGAGCGCGCCGCCCTTGCCAATCGGCTCCTTGAATTCCAGCACCCGAAGCACCGCCGGGAATTCCGCCGCGACCCGCCGAACCACTCCGAGCGTGTTGTCGGTGCAGCCGTTGAGCACGACGACGAGCTGGAATTTGCCGGAATAATTTTTCTCGAAAAATTGCGCGTAGTCGCGCAGCACCGGTTCGATGCGGCGCTCCTCGTTGTAAGCCGGAATCAGGAGCAACAGACTGGGATCAGGCACGCGGATTCAGTAACACAAACCAGTGGGACAATCAATCATGGGAAACAGGCGCAGGAAGTTTGCAGCCGGGCTGGTAACGCGTCGTGGTCATCTGGCATCCTCATCTTTGTCTAGTCGGCGACGCGCCCTCAATGGGTCAAAAGGCGAAATAGGCGAATGAGCAAACTCTCGAACGCCGCACTCATCTGGGCCTATCGGCTCAACTCGAACCAAAGTAACGTCGTCACGTTTATGGTCTATAAAATACTCTGCCGCCTCTTCTTTTGAGTCAGCCGGCAACTCATCATAATACATCTTGCCCTCATGCTTCCAGTGCATACCAAAGATGAATCTTTGCCACATAAGCGCGAACAATTCTTAACAGTTATTTGGCGGCTTGGTTTGCAGCCTGTCTCGTTTCACGTTGAAACACTATTCCCGGCGCAAGTTTGAGTCCAGCGCGAAACAATTCCTGCCGCCGCGTTCGCCTGGTAAAAATGTAGGAGACGACGTGAGGAGTCTCTGACTCATTTTGCGGTAATTTGAGACTCGTCACCTCGTCTCCTACAAACTTGGAACTTGAAACCGGAAACTTGAAACTCTTTAATTCGGCATGGACTCAAGGGAAGCGCTCATCGCGCTTAATCTCATCGAGCACGTCGGGCCGGTGCGCGCCCGGCTGCTGCTGGAACATTTTGGCGACGCACCCAAGATTCTCCAGGCGTCCCCGGGCGAACTGCGCCGCGTCCGCAACATCGGCGACGAAACCGCCGCGGCGATTGCCGGCTGGGAGAAAACCGTGGACCTCGCCGGCGAATTGAAGCGCATCTCGGAATTCGGCTGCCACGTTTTGATTCAAACCGACGAGGATTATCCCGCCTCGCTCCGGCAAATCTACGACCCGCCGCTGGTTATTTATGTGCGGGGAAATCTTACCCCGAAGGACAAGAATGCCGTGGCGATGGTCGGCTCGCGCATGACGACCCATTACGGCATCGAGACCGCCCGCAAGCTGGCGTATCAGCTCGCCTACACCGGCGTGACGGTGGTGAGCGGCGGGGCGCGCGGCATTGATACCGCAGCGCATCAGGGTGCTTTGAGCGCAAAGGGCCGAACCATTGCGGTCCTTGGCACGGGGATCAATTTGATTTTCCCGACGGAGAACTCAGAGCTCTTCGAGCGCATCGCTGCGAATGGCGCGGTCATCACGCAGTTTCCTTTCAACCGTCCGGCGGACAAGCAGAGTTTTCCCATTCGCAATCGGATTGTGGCCGGCATGACGCTCGGCACCATCGTGGTGGAAGCCAATCTGTCGAGCGGCGCGCTGATCACGGCCAACTTTGCCACCGAATATGGCCGACAGATTTTTGCCGTCCCAGGCCGAATCGATTCACCGCGCAGCAAGGGTTGCCACGACCTTATCAAAAAGGGCGCGAAGCTCTGCGAAGGCGTCGAGGATGTCTTGAGCGAATTTGAGTATTTGTTTCCGGCGAGCAACCGGCCATTGACCGCCAGCGAAACGGGCGTGCTGCCAGCGATGGAGCTGAACGACAGTGAGCAGAAAATTTTTGACGTGGTGAAAGCGGATGACGAGGCAAGCATTGACGAAATTATCCGGGCGAGCGGTTTGCCCAGCTCGGCGGTGAACGTGGCGCTCTTCAGTCTGGAAATGAAACGGCTGGTCAAACAGCTGCCGGGAAAGATGTTCGTAAAAAATCGGTAAGGATTCGCATTGCTGTTCCCAGGCTCCAACCTAATCTTTTTTTACGAGTTAGTTTTATGGAGTCAAACTATCTCAGGAGTATCCCTCTTCGGCGGCGGCTTGCTGCGCCCGGAGAATGTCGTGGAGCGTAAGAATTCCCACCAGCGGTCCGTCGGCCCGTTCCTGAAGCAAAAGAAATCCAGTCTTGGATTCAATCAGTTGCATTTCCACATTGCGCAGTGACAATTCTGGGTGGCAAATGGTGGCCTCCACCAAAGCGGGCGAACGTTTTTCGCGGATCGCCCGCGTGGCTTCCTCCCGTGTCAGGACGCCGCGAATTTGCCCGTCAACCACCACCGGGAACTGGGTGTAAGGGTGGTTTTGCAGCAGGTGTTGAATTTGTTTCAACTCTAGCGAAGGGACAGTCACGGGTTTGGGGTTAGCCAGATGTGAGACCGGCTGCTTCTGCCATTCCCGTAGATCGCGCGGCGGGGCGAAGCGTTCCACAGCATGACCGTCTTGTTCCAATAGCGCATCGTAAAAATTATGCCGCGCCATGCGACGGCTGATGGCCTGGCTGACCAACGCCGCGAGCATCAGGGGCGGCACCAGTGCAAATTGATGCGTCATTTCAAACACAATCAGGATGCTCGTCACGGGAGCACGCACCACCGCGCCCAGCGTTGCGCTCATGCTGACGATGGTGAGCATGGCCACGCCTTCCGGTGACAATCCAAAAACCGGCTGGAGGATGCCCGCGATGCCCAATCCGGTCATCGCGCCGAAAAATAATGTCGGCGAAAAAATGCCGCCACAGCCGCCCATTCCGTAGCAGGCAACGGTGGCCACGAATTTTGCCGACAGCAGCAGCGCTGCCGTTTGCCAGATCAGCTTGCCGGTGAGCGCCTCCGACAAATCATCGTAACCCAGGCCAAACACGCCGAGCTTGCCGGTATAGCGAAAGACCGCCACGCCCAGCACCCAACAAATCAACGCACCAATGGCGGGTCGCAACCAAGCTGGAACGGCGCTTAATTTCTTTTGTCTGGCACGTAAGCCTAGTGCTGATTTCTGAAACGCCACGCCCACGAGCGTTCCCGCCACCGCCACCACGGGCACGAGCAAATAGGAATACCAGGATGGTTCGCCGATGGCCGCGAGCGAAAATGACGGTTGCGGTCCGATGATGCCATGCGCCACCAGCGCGCCGAGCATGGCACCGAGCAGCACGCTGCCGAGCAGCCGGCTGTTCAAATCGCCAATCAATTCTTCGAGCACGAAGGTCACGCCCGCGAGCGGCGTGTTGAAGGCGGCAGCCAGACCGGCGGCCGCACCGGTGGCGGCGGCCAGTCGGCGTTTTTGCTTGGGTTCGCCCGCCACGCCCGCCAGCAGTGAACCCGCCGTGCCCGCGAGTTGCACGCAGGGACCTTCGCGGCCCAGACTGCTGCCACCGCCGATTTGCAGTGTGCCCGCGAGAAATTTCACCCACAGGACGCGGAAGGGCACGAAGCCAAAATTTTTCCAAAACGCCGCCTTCAGTTGCGGAATGCCGCTGCCGGCGGCGTCCGGGCAAAATGAATTCAGCAGCCAGCCGGAAATGAGCGAAGTTCCCAGAATCAAACCGAGGCTGCTCCAAAGAAAGGTGGTGAACGAGCCGTGCGACAGCCGCACGATGCCGGCGCGGTAGCAGCCGTTCAAGGCCAGTTGGAAGGTGACGGCCACGAGTCCGGCCACAAAGCCGTAGGCGCACGTCTTGAAAATCGTGCGCGGGCGTTCCGGCATTTTTGCCAGCCATTCAACCAACAACTTCACGCCCGCAGGATGCCTCGAAAACTGATGTCTGGAAAGTTTCAACCACCGCGCACCCACAAATCGGCGTGGGCGAAACCAAAGTTCACCTGCCGCCGGTCAACCAGCCTGAATCCCGCACTCGTCAGAAAATTGTCCGGCGGCGTGAGCCAGTTTGCGGACAAGGCGGTTGTGAGTTTGAAAAACGCATAGAGCAAGGCCAGAATCACGTTGGCACGGCAGCGCCGCCAGCCGCGTTCCGGCACGCGAAAATCGGCCAGCAGCCAGATGGCTTCGGCGGTGGCGCTTCCGGCCAGCAGCGGAACAAGTTTTTGCAGTTGTTCGGCACGAAAACAGTCGAGGAAAAAATTGGTGACGACCAAATCAAATTTATCCTTGGGCGGCGTCCAGTGCTGCACGTCCATTTGTTGGAAGCTGACGCGCGAACTATCCAATTGTTCACGAGCCAGGCGTTGACGGGCCTGTTGAATCATGCCTTTACTTTGCTCGACGCAGGTGATTTGAATACGCGGATTCGAGCGAAGTAGTTCGGTTAAAAATTTCCCGGTGCCTTCACCAACCAGCAAGGCTTGTCGGCGGTCTTTTGTGTGGGCTAAAAAGGTTGTCCGGCAGCGCTGCATGAATCCGCCGGCAAATAGTCTTTCCATCCAGTGATAATGCGCGGCGAGGCGGTCAAAGTTCATGCGGATACGGAGCAGGATTGTGCAACCGGGCGGTTCCACCACAGACAGGCCGCGACGCCACCAGCGGCAAAAAACAAAACATCCCACGGATCGGCGACGCCGATGTGGTAATAGAACGGGCCGACAATTTTGCACATCACCGACCAGATGGCGAGGTGTGAAAACATTTCTGCCCAGGTGGGCACCAGGTCATGTTTCCGCAATGCCGTGAGCCGCTGAATCCACAGCACAACCGGCAGGGCGGCGGGCATCAGCAATAAATCGTCAAAATGCGAATGCAAAAACGGCCACACCCAATGAAGATGCAAGTGAAAGAATCCGGCCAGATGCGGCAAAACCACCAGCCGGTTGACGGCATAAGCCGCCAAGGAAATACCGAATAAACGGTCATGCAGATAACTGAACCGGCTCATAGCGCCAGCAGCACCCATCCAGTGGTTATCGCCAGCAGAGTCTTGATTAACATAATCATAACCTGTTCATGCTACCCACGACCACAAGTTGCGCCAGAAAGTTTTCGGACAAACTCCTGGCGCAGACCTTTTATTGTCGGCATTGCCTCGGGGAATTAATTTGAAGTCGGAGGATTGCGCTGCACCACCAACCATGTAACCAGCCCGGCACCGGCATAAATATTGCCCCCACTGTGATGGTCAGCTCATCGAGAGCGTTGACGTGGAGCCTGCTGCTGAGCATGGTGCTCGGCGCGCAGATTTATGAAGAGGCTGCGAAATGTCATCTAAAAAACATCGGTCAAGCTTGGCAGTGATAGGCTTTAGGCAAGAAAAAGTCTCTAAAAGAGGTGTTTCTTAAATTTTGCCATATTGGAACGTAAATGGCGCTGTATGTCAAGGGCGCGCTGACCGCGAAAGACAAAAATGCCGTGGCGATGGTCGGCTCGCGGATGACGACGCATTACGGCATCGAGACGGCGCGCAAGCTGGCGTATCAACTGGCCTACGTGGGCGTGACGGTGGTGAGTGGCGGCGCGCGCGGGATTGACACGGCGTCGCATCAGGGTGCGCTGGCGGCGAAAGGACGGACGGTTTGCGTGCTCGGCACTGGCATCAACATCGTGTTCCCGCCGGAGAACGCGGAATTGTTCGAGCGCATTGCCGAATCCGGCGCGGTCATCACGCAATATCCCTTCAACCGCAACGCGGACAAGCAATCCTTCGCCATCCGCAACCGCATCGTGGCCGGCATGACGCTCGGCACGGTGGTCGTCGAGGCCGACCTGCACAGCGGCGCGCTCATCACGTCGAATTTTGCGACGGAATATGGCCGGCAGGTTTTCGCCGTGCCCGGGCGGATTGATTCGCCGCGCAGCAAGGGCTGTCACGACCTGATCAAAAAGGGCGCGAAACTGTGCGAAGGCGCGGAGGACATTTTGAGCGAGTTCGAGTATTTGTTTCCGGGCAGCAACCGTCCGCCATCGCCGGGCGAGACTGGCGTTCTCCCCGCGCTGGAATTATCCGAAAATGAAAAATTGGTTTACGATTCGTTGAGCCACGAGGAATCGTCCATTGACGAAGTAATCCGGCGCAGCAGTTTGCCGAGTTCGGCGGTAAGCGTGGCATTGCTGGGTCTGGAGATGAAGCGCGTGGTAAAACAATTGCCGGGGAAGTTGTTTGTGCGGAACCAGTGATGTCCGCTCTGAACGGGGGGAATCCGGAGGCATTGCCCATCGGAACGCCGGATTTATCCGGCAGTTAAACGAACCGCGAGGGGCTGCCGGATGAATCCGGCGTTCCGGAGCGCGGAGCATCGCTCCGCACGAACCAATGTTTTGCAGCTTGCGGAGCAATGCTCCGCGCCCCGAAAACTGCAAACCGTACCACCACCACGCAGTGAAACGGCTTGCACCTTGGCGCCCAATGAACTAGAAGTCGGCAAACACGGGACAAAATTATGGCGACTTACACCATCATCGGCGGCGATCAAAAACCCTACAGCTCGGTCATGCCGGACGACATCCGCCGGTGGATTGCCGACGGCCGGCTCAACGCCCAATCTTTGGCGAAGGAGGAAAACGACACCGAATGGCGTCCGCTGTCGGCGTTTCCTGAATTCGCCGACGCCCTGGCCGCCGGGTCCAACCCGCCGCCGCCGCTGACTGCGCCCGTGGCGGGTGCGGGTGACGACGGGCGCGCCGCGGCTTTGCAACGGGTCAAAGGCCCCGCCATCGGACTTATCGTAACGGCCATTCTTAACATCATTCTTGCCCTGTGGAGCCTGGTCCGGCTGAGGGACATGCAGCAATTCAACTCGGCGTTGCAGCAACTCAACAATCCCCAACTGCAAGAGTTAATGCAAAAACTATTCCATACGATCAACGGTCCGATAGGCGTGGTGAACATTCTTTTTGAACTGGCAGTTTCGGTGCTAATTTTGATTGGCGCGGCCAAAATGCAATCGTTGCGCAGTTATGGATTTGCTCTTGCCGCGGCCATCCTGTCGCTGGTGCCGTGCCTGACGCCTTGTTGTGGCTATGTGATTGGCCTGGCCTTCGGCATCTGGGCGCTGGTGGTTTTGAAGAAGCCGGAAGTGAAGTCGCATTTCGGCCGATGAACCATGCCCAGCCAAACCACCCGCCCTTTGAGCCGCGCCAGAGCCTGGACGTGCCTTTTGACGAATCTATTGGGGACTCCCGGGCTTGGCTCGTTGATGGCGCGGCGACTTATTGCCGGAACCGGTCAATTGCTGCTCGCCTTGGCGGGTTTTGTTTTGATCGTTGGCTGGATATTTGAGTTGTGCCACCGGATTTATCTCCGGCAACTCGACGAGGCCGTTCCGCCGGATTCATCCGGCTGGATGTGGAAGTGGGGACTGATCTGTTTCAGCGCAAGCTGGCTTTGGTCGCTGGTCACGAGTATTAGTTTGTTGCGCCAGGCAAAAGCGGACGGGCCGGTTGAAACAAAACCCGTTCCGCCACGGATGGCGGATTTGCCCGGCCAACCGCCGAAACTTTCGTAACGACAACCGAAACCAGAAAGGCGCATTATGTATAAAATTATTGGAACGGACGGACGGCCATACGGCCCGGTCAGCGCGGAAGAAATGCGGCGCTGGATTGCCGGGAACCGCGTCAACGCCCAAACGTCGGTTCAATTGGAAGGTTCCCAGGACTGGAAACCGCTGGGTTCGTTTTCTGAATTTGCCTCCGGATTGAATGCGGTTCCCCCGCCGATCGCGCCGCCACCGTCCGCCGCCGCCTCACGGGCGTCAAACAAAATTCCGGCGGGCGTTTGCGGCATTCTGCTCGGCTCGCTCGGCATTCACAAATTCATCCTCGGCTACAGTGGCGCCGGCATCATCATGCTGCTGATCACAATCATCGGCGGCATTTGCACCTGCGGAATTTCTGCCGGCGTAATGCACCTCATCGGCCTCATCGAAGGCATCATTTATCTGTGCAAGTCCGACGAGGAGTTTGTGCGCACTTACGTGGACGGACGCAAGGAATGGTTTTAAGGGAAGCGGTTAAATCGGTTAAACAAGTTAAATAGTCAAGCGAGGCCAGCGCCGCGCTCGCGCATTTAACTCATTTAACCAGCTACCTGTTTAACTCCAAACCACAACCAGCCGCTGGAAATCCGCAAAACTTGTGCGAACTGTTGGCATGGAGAAATTGAGCACAGAAAAAATCAAAACCGCGCTCGCCACCGTGCCGGATTGGAAAAAGCAAGGTGCGACGATTGCGCGGACGTATCAATTCAAGGACTTCCCCGCCGCGATCAAATTTGTCAGCGCGGTTGCCCGACTCGCCGAGCAGGCGTGGCATCATCCGGACATTGACATCCGCTGGAACCAGGTGACGCTCGCGCTCACAACCCACGATGCCGGCGGTTTGACGGAAAAGGATTTTGCCCTGGCGCGAAAATTCGACGCGCTGTCACTTGGCTGAACCCGCCGAATTGGTTGAAGTGCCGCGCATCGGCGTTGCGGGAATGGTGGGTGGCAGCTCATCCGGCGGGGTGTTGGTGCGCGGCAGGCGCCCGATCCAGATGCCGCTGACGCCATATTCCCATTCCAGTTGCGAACTGCCCGGCAGGCCGCCCCGGCCGCCGCGGATGACGAGGCGGTCTTGCGGGCGCATTTTTTTCACCCACGGTTCATAGGCTTTGGCATCGCCGTAATTCCACATGATTTTGTGAAACACCTGAAAATCTTCATCCGGCATCAGGGCGGGCTCAAAGCCCAGAATATATCGCCAGTCCGCATTGGGATTCTTGAAAAAGGTCTGATAAAAAATCGTCATGTCCGAGGAATAAAGAATGCCGCCTTTTTCCGGCAGCCAGCCATTGAGGTCGGGATTGTCCTGCGTGAGATATTGCTGGGTGAGATTGGACGTCCAGCGGCTGCCGCCATCATTGGTGATGGCCAGAAATACCGCCACCGCCAGCCCGCCGGTCAGCGCCAGACGCTTGAAAGAATCCACCGCGAATCGCGCCTGCAGGAGCAGTTGCAAATCGCAAGCGACCAGAACCATCAGCGCCGGCCAGCCCCAGTCTTCCATGAAACGGGTCGCCTTGAAGCCGAGCACCCAGGCGAGACCGAGCAGCCAAAATGCCGGATTGGAGGTCAGCGGTCGCGCCTTCAAGCCGGCCAGTTGGCGCAGAATCAACAGGCCGCCAAAGATGACCAACCCCAAAACATCACCCGACGACGGCTGGAATTCGCCGACCAGCGTGCGCTGGGTTTCGTGCATTCCAAAAGCCCGATAGGCCATTACGAGCGCCTGGTAAAGGGACGCCAACGGATGCCCGGTGAGTGAAGCGCCCAGGAATGCACCCGCCAACCATCCGACAATCAGCATCAGTCCCCAGCGAAATTGTCCGGCCAGGAAAAACGCCGCCACGGGCAGCGCCCAAAGATACCACACTCCATGCACGAACGTGCAAAGGGCGATCAGCGGCGTCAGCCACAACACCGTCCACCATTTGGGCGGAGACGGACCGTGGGCGTGCCAGGCAAAAAGAATGGTCAGCAGTCCGGCAATGGTCAGGATGAACGGCCGGCCGACCGAAAATCGCATCCAGAGATCTGACCCGAGTGCCACGGCCAATAACGCAATCAACCAGGCTTCCGGCCGTTTCAACCACACCAACGCCGACCAGTTGACCAGCGCAAACAATACCACGATGGAAAACAAAACCAGCCCCTCGGTGCTACAGTGACTCCCAAGGTAAACATGCCGCAGCAGCAAATGCCAGCCGAAGTTGGTGTCTATCTTGAAAGCGGGACCCAGCACCAGAATGTCCGGCCACGGCTTGCCACTCACCGCCTTGGCCGCGTGCCGGAGCGCGTCATCACCCGGCAGAAAACCATATTGGATGACCCGGAGCGGAATGAACAGAACGACCAGAATGACGATGGCCCAAACCGCGAGCGGCACGTAACGCCGAACCGCGTCAAGGGGCGATGCGTTGGAATTACCGTTGTCGTCGGGCATATTGGGGCGGCGCAATGTTCCAGATCAAAACACCACCGGCACGCCTTCGTCAAGCATTCGCACTTTTTCCATGAGGTTTTTCTTTATGGCAATCTCGACCAGCCACCGCGGCGGTTCGTTGAGATCCTCGAACGACAATTTAAATGTCCCGTAGTGCATCGGCACCAGCCAGTGCGCCCGCAAATCCGTGAACGCCTTGATCGCCTCGTCCGGCCCCATGTGAACGTGGCGGAATGATTCCGGATGATACGCCCCGATTGGCAGCAGCGCGATCTCCGGCTCCAGCCGCCGGCCGATTTCCTTGAAGCCGTCAAAGTAGGCGCTGTCGCCCGCGTGATAGATTTTCCGGCCTTGATGTTCCAGGACAAATCCGCCGTAACCGCGATGATGATCGTGCAACGTGCGCGCGCCCCAATGCTGGCTCGGCGTGAACGTGACCGTCCAGTCGCGTTGCGCAAAACTCTCCCACCAGTCCAGTTCGATGATGCGCGCGAAGCCGAGGTCCTGCGCCAGATCACCGACTCCGCGCGGCATCACGCCGATTTTCGGCTCCGGCAGCCGGCGCAACGTCGGCTTGTGAAAATGGTCGAAATGCGCGTGCGTGAGCAGCACCACATCAATTCGCGGCAGGTCCTTGATTTTCAGCCCGGCGCGCCGGATGCGCTTCAAAAAAAACAGCCAGTTCGCAAAATTCGGATCAATCAAAACATTCAGGTTCGTGAACTGGATCAAAAACGATGCGTGCCCAATCCAGGTGATCGCCACCTGGCCGCGGATGAGTTTGGGGAAAACCGGATGCCGCTGCAGGCCCACCCGCGGCGTGAGCAGCGTCTTCCAGATCAGCTCTCGGAAAAACGTGCGTGGATTGAAATGTTTGGACGGCGTCAAATCCTTGAACGAGCGCGGCAATCTCCGGCGGGGCGGCGCGGGACGTTGAGATACCGGTTTGGTCATACGACATCCGCATTTTAACCCCTGCGCGTGCCGAGTGAAATAGAAAATGGCGGTGTCTTTTTAATTAGATTAAACAAGCCACACGCCCCGCCCATGAACCTTGTAGCAGCGGACGTCAGTCCGCTCCATCTTGTTTAAAGAGAAGTCAGAGCCGACTCACGCCGGCGGCTGCGATTCAGGGGTCGTTTGATTTTCTTCGCGCGCAGAACGGAAAACCCATTAAACTCAACTTGTGAAGAAAACCACGCGACAACTCGACACGTTTCTGCGGAAGAAACCGAAGCTCGGCCGGGGCGTTTACATCGCCAAAACCGCAGTCGTCATCGGCGACGTGACACTCGGCGCACATTCGAGCGTTTGGTACGGCGCGGTATTGCGCGGCGACATCAACCGCATCGTCGTCGGCCACCACACCAACATCCAGGACAACGCCGTGCTGCACCTCGCGGACGATTTTCCGTGCCTCGTCGGCAACTGGGTCACCGTCGGCCACGGCGCGATTGTCCACGCCTGCACCGTCGGCGCATCGGCGCAAAGGCGCTCGTAACGCAGGGAATGAAAATCCCGCCCGAATCGCTTGTGCTCGGCGCGCCGGCGAAAGTCGTGCGCCCACTGACAAAAAAGGAGCGCGCCAAATTAAAATGGTGGGCGCAAAAATATGTGGATAACGGCGCTTACTGCCTGAAGCACGGAATCAATGTGGGCGGGCCGATGTTCGCTGGAAAGAATTTGTCAAAAGGAATTCCGCTTTCACCCGGGCCTGTGGACAAATCTGAATGGGGGAAAATGAAAATGTAGGAGTCGAGGTAACGAGACTCTAAAATTAGTTTGGATTTGAAACGTAGAAAAAGTTAGAGACTCCTTACGTCGTCTCCTACAGGGTTGAAAGGAGAACGCGCCAAACTGAAATGACATGGTCAAAGATTATTAAGTTCATCGTCGCAGCATCCCCGGCAGGCCGCCACCCATCTTGGCCATCATTTTCTGGAACTTGCCCATCTTCTTCATCATCTGCTGCATCTGGCCGAACTTGTTCAGCATAGTGTTCAGTTCCGTCACGCTCACGCCGCTGCCCTTGGCGATGCGGATGCGGCGCTTGGCGTTGAGGATGGCCGGATTCTGCCGTTCCTTGGGCGTCATGCCGCAGATCATCGCCTCCATGCGCTTGAATTCCTTCTCCTGCTTCGATAAATCGCCCTGCTGCTTCAACATCTCCGCGCCGCCCGGCAGCATGCCCACGATGGATTCCAGCGAACCGAGCTTTTTCATCTGGCGCAATTGCTCCAGAAAATCCTCCAGCGTGAATTGGCCCTTGCGCATCTTTTCTTCCATGCGCTTCGCCTCATCCAGGTCCACAGATTCAGCGGCCTTTTCGACCAGGCTGACGACGTCGCCCATGCCGAGAATCCGCGACGCCATGCGTTCGGGATGAAACGGCTCGAACTCGTCGAGTTTTTCACCCATGCCGGCGAACTTGATGGGCTTGCCGGTGACAGCCTTCATGCTCAACGCCGCGCCGCCGCGCGCGTCGCCGTCGAGCTTGGTGAGGATGGAACCGGTGATTTGCAGCGACTGGTCGAAATGCGTGGCCACGTTCACGGCTTCCTGGCCGGTGGCGGCATCGAGCACGAGCAGAATTTCCGACGGCTTCACGAGGTCGCGCAGACGGACAAGTTCCTGCACCAGCGGTTCGTCAATCTGCAACCGGCCGGCGGTGTCGAAAATCAAAACATTGCGGCTGTTGGCTTTCGCAAAGTCGAGCGCTTCACGGGCGATTTTCAGAACATCCGTTTCCCCGCGTTTCACAAACACCGGCAGTTCCAGTTGTTTGCCAAGCGTTTCGAGCTGATCCATCGCCGCCGGGCGGTTTACGTCCGCCGCCACGAGCAACGGCTGGCGTCCCTGTTTTTGGAGCAGCCGCGCCAGTTTGCCGCTTGAGGTGGTTTTGCCCGAGCCGTGCAAACCGACCATCAGGATGCTGCTGGGGCTGCCGGTTAGGTTCAGCTCGGCGTTGGTCGAGCCGAGCAGGTCCACGAGTTCGTCGTAGATGATTTTGACGATTTGCTGGCCGGGCTGGACGCTTTGGATGACTTCCGCGCCGATGGCCTTGGTTTTGACGCGTTCGATAAAATCGCGGGCGACCTTGAAATTCACGTCGGCTTCCAGCAACGCCATGCGGACCTCGCGGAGAGAGTCGGAGACGTTGGCCTCGGAAATTTTCCCAAGCCCGCGCAGATTGCGAAAGGCGTTCTGGAGCTTGCCGCTTAGAGAATCGAACATTCATTCAGGCTAAGAGGAGCGAAGAGCATTTGCAACTGTGCTTGAATCCAAATCGTAATCGTCCTCGTTCTCGTCGTCGTCCTCAAAACCTAATGAATTCGAGGACGAGGACAAATCGAATTGCGTACGGGTTGACAAGGCTGCGCCAGTTTGGCTTAATCTGTGTTCCTTAGTGGTAGGTTACCCAAGTGGCCAACGGGGGCAGACTGTAAATCTGCTGGCTATGCCTTCGATGGTTCGAATCCATCACCTACCACCACTTTCGTTTTTATTCAATAGAATCAATTGCTTTATTCGTTTTCAACTTTTCTTTAAATCGCAGTCATAACGTAAAGTCATAACGTAATCAAATTTTTCAAGGCCGTCAAGGCCGTCAATCTCATCCGCTAAAAAACACCTGCTTGATGTCAAGTTGGCGGGCCGATTTGTACTACCTACCCCCCTCCTCGATGCCTCCGTTCGATGCAACAGCCCCATCATTCGGTGTTATAAACCCGTGACGGAGACCCCAAGCATCTGTCACGTCCCCACTGCTTTTCAGCACTGGGGATTTTTCATTTCATCAACCCTCCACCGAAAGGAATTTTATGTCCCCTCAAGCTGGTTGGATTTTGCAGGAAGAAGTAGTGCCTCGATTGCGCGCCGCCATTCCCCGCTCCGTACGTGGCGTTGGTTCCGAAGATCCAGAGGAGCTGGTTCAAGACAGTATCGCCATCGCC